>Ga0233428_1003785_pt1 | contig 12331 bp, 11 predicted proteins | sample SI_118_April2016_4_FD_179890 | JGI IMG/M metagenome (GOLD analysis project Ga0233428, IMG submission 179890) | Seawater microbial communities from Saanich Inlet, British Columbia, Canada - SI_118_April2016_120_MG | ecosystem: Environmental > Aquatic > Marine > Inlet | place: Canada: British... | reverse complement strand
CTTGCTACCGCTGCTGCCGGACCACTTGAAGAACCTCCCGGAATGTATTCCGGATTCCACGGATTACGCACATCTCCCGTAATTTCGTTGTGACCAGTCAGCCCATAAGCAAATTCAACCATGTTCAGACGGCCCATATCCAGTGCACCTTCATGCTCGAGATTGAGCAAAACTGTGGCCGTTGTTTCCGGAAAGTAGCTTTCGCATATTTTAGCACCGCAGGCAGTGATTTGTCCTGCACGGTAAAACATATCTTTGTGCGTAAGCGGGACTCCGTGAAGCCGCCCCCGTGAATTTCCGGAAGCCAATTCCTGATCTGCTTTTTTAGCATCTTCCAGGACGTTTTCTGAAAATAAACGTGCCAGACAATTCAAGCTGGATCCGTGCTTTTCAAGTTGCGCTAAATTGTTCCGGACTACTTCCTGAGAAGATACTTTTCTCTTGGCAATTGCTGCGGAGACTTCAGTCAGACTCATCCGCGATAAAGCTTCATCCTCCATGCTGTTCTTCCTTTGACTGACGTTTGTTAAATTTACCGGCTGAAAGAAATTTTGCATAATCGGCGGGTTCTGCCTCAAATGACAAACGTTTCAAAAAAATATCTTTAGACTTAGTCAGGAATTTTACGGATTTTAATGCAGACTGAACTTCCGGAACATCAGCATTACGCTCAAGAAAAGCGGTGCAGTTGTGTTGCATGGTTTTTAAAGATGAGGGGAGGAAAAGAATTCTTGTCTGAAATAAGGACAAGCACAGCAATGCTTTCATAAAAACTGCGCAAACTGCCGGGTTAAGTCGAGACCTGACCCGGCATGTGTTGCTGTCGTTTTTTAAGAAAAAACGATTTAGCTGGAAGGCGCCTTGGAAATAATTCCCTTAACGTAGTAACTCATTCCGAGCATCTCACCGTCACTTAAGGCTTTAGTCACGCGTGTTCCATCCTGCTTGGTGAAACCATGATCGAAAACATCAGTGGCACCGCTGAGAATACGCCCTTTTTCCCTGTTCATTTGCACAATCAGGGCTTGTGGAACATCCGGATGAAAACTGGTCAAACCGACAATTCCGCTGTCAAGTCCCCACCAGTCAGAGCCTGGTTTCCAGGTTCCGTTTTCTACCGCTTTGACGGCTGCGAGATAGTATACATCCCAGTTCCAGATGGCTGCAGTCAAGTGAGCTTCTTTACCATAAATCGCCATGTCAGTATCGTTTCCAATGGCATAAACCCCGTTTTTCTTGGACGTTTGGACTGTCGCCGCGGAATCGGCCATGGTGACGATCACATCAGCTCCGTTGTCAATAAGAGCTTGTGCCGCGTCACTTTCCTTGGCAGGATCAAACCAACTGTTAATCCAGAGGACTTCTACCTCTATGTTGGGATTTACCTGTTGTGCTCCCAGGGTGATAGCATTGATATGACGGATAATTTCCGGAATCGGCTGGGAACCGACAATACCGATACGTCCCTTTTTGCTCATTCCAGCACCAATCATGGCTGCCAGATATTTTGCTTGATACATGCGTCCGAAATAGTTACCCATGTTTTTGCCCTGCTTGAAGCCTGAGCAGTGCAGAAAAGTTTTGTCAGGATACTGTTTTGCCACTTTCAAAGTAGGATCCATGTAACCAAAACTTGTAGTGAAAACTATGTCGTGCTTACGTGCCATCTTACGGATCACACGCTCTGAATCTCCCTCTGGAACAGACTCTACATAACTTGTTTCGTGCCCGGCTGCTTCGAGTGCTTTACGCCCCAAATCATGAGCATGAGTCCAGCCGCCGTCACCGACAGGTCCTACATAAACAAAACCAACACTTGGCTTTCCTGCCCATGCAGTACCGCCAACCAACAATAAAGTCAGTGTTACTGAAATCATAATTGAAATTAATTTTCTCATTTTATCTCCTTCTAAATGATTAAATGAACCACAAACTGGTTCGTTACGGTATCCGGTACACCACCGGATAAAAATGCACAAAGGTTAGTGCTTTTCGCCTCTGAAAAAGACTTTTCCAAGTGCAGCAGGCATGACCTGGATTCCACGCCGGTTATTCCGGATGGTCACCAAAGTCAGTACCAAAATCGTTAAAACAAAAGGCAGCATTTTCAAAAAATAAGGAGAAATGTCGATGCCCAAAATCTGTAAACGTAGTTCCAGAGCCAGTGCAAGACCAAAAAGGTAAGCTCCACCCAAAGCCTTAACTGGATCCCAAAAAGCGAAGATCACCAAAGCAACAGCAATCCAACCACGCCCTCCTGTAATACCATCCACCCAAAACGGAGTTAATGCAAGCGGAAAATAAGCTCCTCCAATCCCTATCAGCATTCCTCCTGCTATGACCGCAAAAAAACGGTAAGCCATCACTGAAAGTCCAAGTGAATCACAGACTTCAGGTGCTTCTCCCATAGAACGGATATTAAGTCCCAAACGTGTTTTATAGAGTAACCACCATGACAATCCAACACAGACATATGAAAAATATACCAGCACATCATGATTGAAAAGAACCGGTCCAAGCACAGGAATAGCATGCAGTCCCGGAATAGGAATACGACTTAAAGGTTCAACCGTTTCACCCATAAGTTTGTCTCCAAATAAACCACTGAGTCCTGTACCGAAAAATGTCAATGCGAGTCCTGAAGCAATCTGACTTGCCCTCAGCATTAAACAAACTACTCCGTGAATTATTGAGACAAGTCCTGAAGCAAGAGCAGCAGCAGCTACTGCATAAAAGTAGTTTTCGGTATTCAGCATAACAACAAAGGCGACTAATGCTCCCACAAGCATCAACCCTTCCATGCCGAGGTTGATCACACCTGCTCGTTCGCTGATCACGCCACCCAGTGTTGCAAATAACAAAGGTGTGCCCATGACAACTGCGGCAATTAAAATTTGAATGAAAAATTCCATATTATTTTTTCTAAACAACTCTCATAAATTTTTAGCAACAACACACAAAAACAAATTTAGTATTTTTGGCTAGAGCAAAAAACGTGTGATCCGCAAACGATATTCTGTAAAAATTTCTGTACCCAAGACTGTAAACAAGATAATACCCTGATACAGATAAACCATTGAAATTGGGAGACCGTACTCAATTTGCAGGACTTCTGCACTGACAAAAATAATGGACATAAAAAATGCACTGAAGATGACACCCAGCGGATGATTTCTCGCAAGCCAGGCTACAATGATACCGGTATAACCATAACCGATGGAAATGTTTTGCTGCAGTCGGTAATGAATCCCTGCGACTTCGCTGAATCCTGCGAGTCCGGCAATGGCTCCACTTGCAGCAAAAACCAGGATGGTCAAGGTGCGGATATTGACTCCTGCGTAACGTGCCGCGTCAGGGTTGTCTCCGGTAAGGCGGATTTTAAAACCAAGCTGCGTTTTCCACAAAACCCAGGCGACAATTAGCACAAAAATAAAAGCTATTATCAAGCCTGCATGAATTGAAGTATTGCCAAAATTTGGTAGTTGAGCCGCTGTTGAGAATTCTCTGGTAATTGGAAAGTTGTTACTTCCCGGATCACGCCACGCTCCAAATAATAAATGGTCGATCCAGGCAGCAGCAACATAATTGAGCAGGAGAGAAGTGATGATTTCATTCACACCGAAACGGGCTTTCAGGTATCCCGGAATACTGCCCCATAATCCACCGCCTATAATGGCCATTATGAGCATCAGCACTATCAGCATACCGTCAGGCAGCTTGCCGTCGAAGTGTAAAGCAACCCATGTCATGGCAAAGGTGCCCATGTGAAACTGACCTTCTGCGCCGATGTTCCACTGCCGCATTTGGGCTGCAAGAGCAACTGCCAAACCTGTAAACATCAAAGGTGTCATCTTGACCAGCAGATCCTGCCAGCCGTACTTGGTGAGAAAAATTTCCTCACCGACAATCTTGTATGCAGCTAGTGGTTCAATGCCGACCGCTAAAAAAAATAACCAGCTGATAATCAGCACTAATAAGAATGCACCGGAAAGCACTAAAGCGCGTCCCATAGAAGTAGTATTTACTCGCTTTTCTAAAAAAATCTGCACACTAATTTTAGCTGCTATGAAAGATTTCCAAGTCTCAGCTTGAGAGCAGGAAATATGTTGCAGGAATGAAAAAGGCTCCTGCTCAACAGGAGCCCTTGAAGGAGGAAGGTAGTATCTTGTTATTTGAACGTGGCAATATAAGCCGCGACATTATTAATGGTTTCCTCAGTTGCCAGAGTCATTGCCATGGGACGCATTTGCGATCCATAAGTATCTCCGGACTTTGCCCCTCGAGCTCCGGCTTTGAAGTTTTTAATCTGGCGTACCAGATACCAGTCATGTTGTCCTGACAGCCTTGGGGCGTTTAAAGCTTTGTTCCCGCCTCCTGTAGGTCCGTGACATGATTGACAAAGCATATAGGATGCTTTGCCTGCGGCAGCGTCACCTTTCACAGTGGAGGGTGTCGATTTTGCCGGCATAGCAGACACATAAGCCGCCATATCAGCAATAGCTTGATCGGTCGGCAAGGTTAATGCCATGGGGCGCATTTGCATTCCGTAGGTGTCTTTTGGATCTGCGCCGCGGATTCCGGCTTTAAAATTTTTGAGTTGCCTTTCCAGGTACCATGTAGATTGCCCTGCAATTGCCGGAGCATTGAGTGCTTTATTACCCATACCGTCCGCTCCGTGACACGCAAGGCAAACCGCGTATGAAGCCTTACCTTTTGACGCGTCTCCAGCGGCATGTGCATTAAAAACAAAGATAATTGCAAGAGCGGCTGTAATTCCTAAAACAAATAGTTTCTTCATCTTGATTCCTTCAATGATAAGGTTATTGAGAGTATTCGTAAAATTTTGCTAACCTCCTGCTAACTGTAAAATTCTACAGATCACTTAATTTACAAATTGAGCGAGTGTAAAAATTTATAACAATATTTGTCTAAAGAGGCAACAAAAATCTGAATTATTTAAGAGATTTAAATTTTTCAACAAACTATAGAAAAGTGGAAAGAGCGGTAAAAATCAGTGAAGAACAGCAGAAAAGGGAGGAAAAAACAGGGGAGTCACAAATGCGGCTCCCCCGGCAGGTGTATGTTATTTGAGGGTGGAAATGTAAGCCGCAACGTTATTTATTGCAGCGTCATCTGCAAGTATCATGGCCATCGGACTCATTTGCTGACCATAAGTATCACCGGCGTCACCACGAATCTTCTTTTTAAAATTTTGCAGTTGCCTCACAATATACCAGTCATGCTGGCCTGCAATAGCTGGTGCATTCAAGGCTTTGTTGCCTTCACCGTTTGCACCGTGACAGGATGCGCAAATACCATAAGCGGTTTTTCCAGCAGCGACATCACCTTTTACTGTTGAAGCGGCAGGAGCACTTTTCAATGTGCTCAGATATGCTGACACATCGGCTACTGCCTGTTCATTTGCCAGGATCATAGCCATGGGGCGCATTTGCTGACCGTAGATATCCTCTGCGTGTGAACCGCGGACACCTGTTTTGAAATTTGCTATTTGGCGTGCAACGTACCATTCCTGTTGGCCGGAAATTCTAGGTGCGTTGAGTGCTTTGTTTCCGGCACCGTCAGCTCCGTGACAGGATACGCAAACCGCGAATGAAGTTTTTCCGTTTTCGGCAGATCCTGAAACAGTCACTGCTGCAGTTACAGCCGGTGCTGCTTCAACACTTGCAGTAGAAGCTGTAGAAACTCCTCCAGTAAAAGTTGAGATGTATGAGGCAACATTATCAACGGCTTCATCATTGGCCAGTGTCATTGCCATCGGACGCATCTGCATTCCATAAATATCTTTTTGATGGCTGCCGCGGATTCCTTTTTTGAAACTACGCAGTTGCCTTGCGATGTACCAATCAGGCAGTCCTGCAATTTTAGGTGCGTTCAAGGCTTTGTTACCTTCTCCTTCTGCACCATGACATGCTATACAAGTCAGATAAGCTGATTTTCCGGAATCGGTATTTCCCTTAATAGTCGGCTTCAATGGTGCTCCCTGAAGTGTGCCGATAAAACTTGCCACTTTACTGATGGCAGCATCGTTGCTAAGTGTCATTGCCATCGGACGCATCTGCATGCCGTATAGATCTTCCGCGTGTGTTCCACGGATACCGTCACGCCAGTTACGTAATTGTCTTTCAATATACCAGCCCTGTTGTCCAGCCAAACGCGGGGCTCCCAGTTTTTGATTGCCTTCTCCTTCAGAACCGTGACAGGAGGCGCATGGAGCATAAAGAGGTTCGCTGACAGGAGTCGTTACAACAGTTACTGCTTTACTGGATTTTGCGGCAACCGGTGGTTTTGTTGAAGAAACACCTTTTAAAGATGCCAGGTAAGCTGTGACGTTCCGCACCGCTTCATCGTTGACAAGTGTCATTGCCATCGGGCGCATCTGCTGTCCGTAAACATCTTTCGCATTAACTCCACGGATTCCGCTTTTGAAATTATTCAGTTGTCTTTCAACGTACCAGTCCGGAAGTCCTGCAATTTTCGGTGCGTTCAACGCTTTGTTACCTTCACCGTTTGCACCGTGACATGATACACAAACCGCGTAGGCCGATTTTCCGGCTTCTGCATTCCCAGCTACACCTGTGTGTGTACTTCGACCGTTCAGTGTGCCGATGTATGCAACCACGTCTTCGACTTCCTGATCTGTAACGAGGCTCAAAGCCATCGGACGCATTTGCAAACCGGTAATATCATTAATATGTGTACCGCGAATTCCGTTTCTGAAATTGTTGATTTGTCTAGTTAAATACCAGGCTTGTTGACCAGAGATTCGTGGTGCATTTGTGATCTTTCTACCACCACCATTTTCACCGTGACATGCAATGCAGACTTTGTAATTTGCCTCTCCACGGTTTAAGTCTGCCTCTGCCAAGACATTCGTTGAAAACACTGTTCCGAGAGCAAGAATAATAAATCCGGAGATGAATTGTTTCTTCATATTAATTCCTTTGTAATTCATTGTCTTTTAATCAAGGCTGTTAAAAAGTTATTTTTCTGACTTGATGAAGTTTATTAATGACCGCCAACTCTAACAAGAGTTTAAAAAATACGCAAATACTTTGACGTTCAAGAAAAAATATTTCACAGTTTAATCTTCTGTAGTACGGTAAACTGCTGGAGCACGGCACTCTTCGAATGACTGTGATTTATAACTGTAGGCTTGTCCTGCCCGTGCTTTTTTGCGGTCCGCCTCTAGTTTTAGTTTGCACGCTAAATAATTTTGCTGATTCAGCGAATTGGCACAACCGCTGATCAGCAATAAAACGAGACTGAGCGGCAGAGCAAAGAGCAAAATATGTTTTAATAATCTCTGGTTATTTTGCTCGGAAACACACATTTGGATCATGGATTCCCGGTTTTACTTTTTGCCTGTAAACGTAGAATGTGATGAGTCAAACGCGCGCAAAAATAATCAATGTCTGCTGAACTTGTCGACCAACCCCAACTGACACGCAAACTTGATTTTGCCTCAGCACGTGAAAGCCCCATGGCTAAGAGCACGTGACTGGCTTCCATGGCACCTGAAGAACAGGCAGATCCGGTTGAAACCGCGACTCCGTCCAGATCGAGAGAAATCAACAAACTTTCTGCACTGATTCCATGACAGCCAAAATTCAGTGTGTGGGCTAAACTATTTTCCAGATCAGTGTTAATGAAAATTCCCTCGAGTTTTGCTATTTCATCCAAAACCGATTGTCTGAATTTATAAAACTGCCCGCGAAGTTTGGATTGATTTTTAAGATACCACTCAACGGCTTGGGCAAAACCAACAGCCAGCGTCACATTTTCCGTGCCTGCCCGTCGTGCACGTTCCTGTTTCCCACCGCTGATCAGTGACTGAAATGGTGAGCCCTCTCTGACATAAAGTAATCCAATCCCGCGAGGGCCGCCAAGTTTATGTGCAGTAGCGGTTGCATAATTAATTCCGGATGTACTTAAATCCAGCTCGATTTTTCCGCATGCCTGTGCGATGTCAGTGTGAAAAGGAATTTGCTGCTGTTGCGCAATTTTAGTTAATTCTGCAATTGACTGAAGTTTTCCAGTTTCGTTGTTTGCACTGATCAGTGAAATTAATTCAGTTTCCGGACGGATCGCTGCGCTCAGATCATCCGGAGTTAAAGTTCCAGAGGAATCAACAGCCAGTTCTGTGAATTGAATATTTTGTTGTTCAGCAAGAATACGGCAAGTTTCCAGCACAGAAGGATGCTCAACTGCAGAACTGATTATATGCTTTTCTCCGGAAGTCATTAATAATTGCCGGAGGACGGTATTGTTACTTTCAGAACCTCCACTGGTAAAGAATATTTCCTGAGATTTTGCACCCAAAGCTTGAGCTAGTTTTTCCCTGGAATCTTCAAGTAAAATACGTGCGTCACGACCTGCCCAATGAGGACTTGAAGGATTGGCAAATGCCAAATGTTCCACCTCAGACATTGCAGCCGAGACCTCAGGCAATAACGGTGAGCTTGCATTATGATCCAAATAAATCTTTGAATTTGACACAGAAAGTCTTTTAACAAATAAAAGCAGGAGGAGGGTTAAACAGCAGTGCGGAGTGGCGGACCCGCAGGTCCGCCGGAAGAAAATCAGCCGGTTAACAAACCACCGTACTGAATGAAAAATGGAACAAAAACCAAACTGAGAATAGCCGAAAGTTTAACCAGGATATTTAAAGCTGGTCCTGAGGTATCCTTGAAAGGATCGCCGACAGTGTCGCCTACAACAGCTGCTTTGTGTGTCTCGGTGCCTTTGCCGCCGAGGTTACCTTTTTCAATGTATTTCTTTGCATTGTCCCAGGCTCCACCGGAGTTGGCAGATGCAATTGCAAGCACGCCTCCTGAAACCAGTGAACCTGCTAAAATTCCTGCAACCGCAGGTACTCCAAACAGGAAGCCCACTAACAGCGGTGTTCCCATGATTAAAATTGCTGGTGGAATCATTTCACGAAGTGCGGCCTCTGTGGAAATTGCGACACATTTTTCATAATCAGGTTCTGCGGTTCCTTCCATGATTCCTGGAATATCACGAAACTGACGGCGTACTTCCTCAATCATGTCAAAAGCAGCTTTTCCGACCGACTTCATGGTCATTGCGGAAAAGAGAAAAGGCAGCATTGCGCCGACAAACAAACCTGTTAAAACAAGTGGATCAAGCAGGTTGATGCTGTCCATGATTTTTGCTTCAGGATCCAAAAGATCCGCCCGTGTTAAAAATGCGGAAAAAAGCGCAAGGGAAGTTAGAATCGCAGATCCAATAGCAAAACCTTTGCCGATTGCGGCAGTGGTATTTCCAGCGGAATCCAACACATCGGTACGGTCACGGATACTTTCGCCCATGCCAGTCATTTCCGCAATCCCACCGGCATTATCTGCAACCGGTCCATAAGCGTCAATGGTCAAACCAACCACCAATGTACTCAACATACCGATTGCCGCAACCGCGACACCGTACATTCCAGCAAGTGTGAAGGGGATGAAAATACTTGCAGCCAGGAGCAAAATTGAACCGGCGGCGCTTTGATAACCAAGCGCAAGCCCGAAAATGATGTTGGTCGCTGCCCCGGTTTCCGAAGCTTTTGCAACTTCTCTTACCGGTTTGAAATCATGTGAAGTATAGTACTCTGTCAGCAGACCAACCAGCAATCCTGCAACTGCGCCGGTTAAGTAGCTCAGAAATACGTCCATGTTTGTATAATCCTCACCGTTTATGGTAAAGCTTTCCGGAAGTGCCCACATAGAAACAAAATACATGACGACTGCACTCAGACCTGTTGCGATAACCAAGAGTCGTTTTAATGCCGGTGCAACGTCCTTCTCTTCCTTCACTCGTGCAGTGAACATAGTAACAAGGCTGATAGGAATACCGACTGCGGAAATTAAGATGGGGAATAAAAGTGCTTCCAGATTAGTGGCAAAAGCAACCGCGCCGATAACTAAAGCAGCACATGTACTTTCCGCACAGGAACCAAATAAATCCGCTCCCATTCCGGCTACATCACCTACATTGTCTCCAACATTATCCGCAATCACCGCCGGATTTCTAGGGTCATCTTCTGGAATACCTTGCTCAACTTTACCGACAAGGTCAGCACCAACGTCTGCGGCTTTTGTAAATATACCACCGCTGACACGTGCGAAGAGAGCAATGGAAGAACCGCCGAGTCCAAAACCTGCCATGACTTCCATCAAAATATGTTTTTCGATTCCCGGGAGAAGTGCCTCAAGCAGCAGGTAAATGCCGACAAGTCCGAGAACTGCTAAACCGACCAAACCAAAACCCATCACAGCACCGGAGTTCAGTGCGACATAAAATGCATCCGCAATTGAATTTTTTGCGGCAGTTGTTGTACGTGCATTGCCGATAGTAGCAATCCGCATTCCGATAAATCCGGACAGGATTGAAATAACACAACCGAGCAGAAATGAGATTGCAGTATAGATTCCTTCATTAACATCCGGTGTGTGCGGATCATCAATCAGCAGAGCGATCAAAATTGCAAATCCTGCCATGAAGTACACCATGTACTTATATTCGGCTTTTAGAAATGCCATTGCGCCTCTCGCAATTGCACCGTGAATTTTTATAAGTTTTTCTGCTTCTTCTGTGTTTTCTATTCCTTGTGTTAGTGGAATACTTGAAACTTTGAGATAATAAACCAGTGCTATTCCTAAACCAAGAAATGCTGATGCAAAAAGTAATAGGACCATTAATCCTCCTGAGATTGTGATTGACAAAAATCTGTCAGCGTTCCTGCATAAAAAAAGAACGCTTGCGAACAAGACAATAAAAAGGCATTCTGCTCAAAAAAGTTTTTTTCTGTAAAACAGCTAAAACTTAATCCTGAAGCCTAAACTTTAAAGCTATTTTCAAAACAGCCAGCTCAACAGAATTAAAAACATTCATGAACCCGACCATCATACACATTTCTGACCTGCATTTCCACACATATCCGCAAAATTTTCAAGAATGCAAGTCTAAAAGAATTTTAGGCATGGGAAATTTGTTTTTTCGCCGTGCCAAACAATATCCTCTGGAAAGAGCAAAACTGCTTGTAGAGCAAATTCAACAGCTGAAATGGGATCATCTGGTAATCAGCGGAGATTTGACTCAACTTTCACTGGAACGTGGATTTTCACTGGCAAGAGAGACACTGGAACCGCTGCTTAAAGATCCGGAACGTGTTACCATAATTCCGGGAAACCATGATCGTTATGTGAAGCAAAGCGGAGGCAAAGATTATTACCAGCAATATTTTGGAGAATTCTTTGGCGACGAAGAAATTCATGTACGTAAACTAAACTCGGACTGGGTAATAGTAGGTTGGGACAGTGCACATCCTAACGACTGGTTAACTGCGTCAGGCACTGTACGCCGCAGTACAATTCAGGCTACTGAAAATCTGCTGAGCAGTTTTCCGGAAAAAACACGTTTTATCATTGTTAATCATTATCCACTGACTTTTCCTGAAGGCTGGGAGGTGGATCATTTTCACGAACTCTACAATCTTGTACCTGTCCGGAACTGGATTTTGCGTCATCCAAATATTCGTCTGTATCTCCACGGACACATTCACCGCAACTGGCAGCATCGACTCTCTAGAAATTCTGCTCCGGAACTGCTGCTGCTTAATTCTGCATCCTCTACCTCAAGACTACATCCAGGACAAAAATCTTCATTTCACCAGATTGACTTATCAGGCGACGAGGTGAAAGTTAGCCCTATTTTATTGAAGTGAATGATGCGACTGTTTTTTGCGTTTTTATTTGTGTTTGCAGGCTCCTTTGTTCAGGTGGTAGAGTCAGCAGAAAAACAGGAGAATCTTTGTGAAAAAGCTGTTAATCAAGAAAGCGGATATAGAGTTTCCGGAATTTACGGAAGTTCTCTGGAGTTGGAACAACACCCTGCAGTAGCCTATGTTTTGCTCAGAGAAATGCAGAGATTTAAAGTGCTTCAACGTAAATTTCAGCAAAAAACCGAGGAATGGCGCTTTGAGTTTGCGGAAATGATTGGAGGAAAAACAATCGTTTTTGTTTATCATCGTCAACTCCAGACTGATTTCTGCGCTGGTCCAAATGCTTTTTTTGTGCTGAAACAATAACCTTCCTCCCCAATTCTATCGTCAATTTTCCACAGAAGAATGTTGCTTTTTCTGCAGTTTTTTTGCAAGAGTCAGGAATCTTCAGCAAAAGTATATTCGGTAAATATCAGCTGTCTGATTGATTTAACTGCTGGTCTGTGATACTTTGTCTGCCTACTAAAAGTGTAAAATGCAGTTCAGAAATACTATGAGTGATTTTAAAAAAAATCCTGAAAAATA
>Ga0233428_1003779_pt1 | contig 12354 bp, 18 predicted proteins | sample SI_118_April2016_4_FD_179890 | JGI IMG/M metagenome (GOLD analysis project Ga0233428, IMG submission 179890) | Seawater microbial communities from Saanich Inlet, British Columbia, Canada - SI_118_April2016_120_MG | ecosystem: Environmental > Aquatic > Marine > Inlet | place: Canada: British... | reverse complement strand
TGAGCGATGTCAAATCAACAGATACTATACTTAATTATATGAAAAAATCTATACCAAAACTCAATTTTGATAAAAAAAGTTGGCAAGAGTTTTTCGAGGAAGTTGAGATAGATGAAAAATTTGCAGGATGGATTGCATTTTATGGTGGAAAGCAATTGGAAATTAAGAAAAGTGAAGCAGATGGAATATGGCCCGCAAAACAATTAGCAATTAAACACTTTAAAGTTCCTAAATCGAAACTAGGACTTCTTGCAATTGCACCAGCAGAAGAGGAAGTTGAGATTGATGAATCCGATGGTTACGAAGTAGACATGGCCGCCAAGAAAATTCAACACAAATGGAAGAAAATGTCAAAATCGGAAAAAATAAAGTTCCTAGACAAGATGGATGTTCTTGCTGGTAAGACTAAAGTTTCCGATTCCGATTTAGAAGATATATTGGGCGACTATGGGTTGTATAAGGAAGCATCTGGTGACAAGGAAGCTTATCAAAAGTTTTTCAACGGCGCACTAAAGAAATTTGGTGTAAAGAGTCCATCACAACTCAAAGGTGACAAGAAAAAAGAATTTTTTGATTATATTGATAAAAACTGGACAGCTGACCACGAAGAAGAAACTAAGAAAGAAGAAACTATGGCTAAGAAATCACTAAAAGATGTTGTTTCAAATATGAAGGAAAAGAAACTAAAAGTTCAAGAAGCTATCACAATCGGTGGTGTAGAAGTCGGTGAGCAAGATTTTGATAAAGAACAACGATTAGATCATGCTGCTCCAAATCTCGGAATGACTTACAAAGACTATCAGGCAAAATTTCAAACGGATGGATTGGAAGGTCCTTATCAAATAGATGGTGGAGCTTATTTTTGGGATAAAGCGGCAACTAAATGGTTTTCTGTTGAAACAGAAGATTATGTTGATGATAAAAGAAATGCTGAATTGAACTTTCGATATACTAAGCAAGGAACCGCTGGTGGTGGTCTTATGCACAATCGAAGACTTTAATAAAAAGTAATAATAACTAATTTTTAAATTTTAATAACAACAAAAGGAGAATAAAATGCCTTTATGGGGAAAAGCCGCAGCGGGTACACAAACACAAAAACCAAAGTGGTTGTCTACCGATGAGAACTCGGCGTACAAAAAACAAGATTGTATCGGTATGCCAGGTGGTTGGGCAATGAGAGCCGGAACTGCAGCATCTGGTAATGGTAATACTGGTGCTCAACAAGAAGTTTTAGCAGCAATGAAAGGGAATTTTGGTACTACATTGGCAGCACCATCCATTACATCTGCAAGATTTATTACATCTTCACACATTAATGGTGGAAGTAAGACTATAACAGTTGAAGTAACGTGGGATGAAAGAGTAACAGTTGCTGGTTCGCCACAAATTGTTCTTGCAAACGGAAACCAATCAACCGATGGTGACGGAAATGCAACATTAACTTATACTGCAACTGGTTCAACTGCAAACAGAAAACGTTTTACCAATGCAGGTTTGACTCTTTCGACAAACGATGTCTATACATTGGGTGGTGGAAGTCAGGCAGATATTGCATTGAATAGTGGAACTATTTCTGATACTACTGATGGTGGAACTACTACAGCTGCACTTAGAGTATTGACAGCGTTAACGGCGCAGACAATTACAGTTACAGCATCATAATAATTGTAGTATAAATATTATAAGTTGAGTGTCTAAAGAAAAACCTTTGGGGAGGGTGTTCCTCCCCGATCTTTAGCACAGACAAATCTAAAGGTGCTGAGTCCCAGCACTTGCCTTTTAGGAGATAAAAATGGCAGATAAAAAAGTAACGGCTTTGACGGCATCAACAGCACCCGCCTCCGCCGATTTAGCTCACATCATTACTAGTGTTTCAACAACACCAACAAACAAAAAAGTTACACTTGCAAACTTTTTCAACAAGATTCCAACTTATATCGGATTGAATAGCATAGAAGCATTAGCTGCAGATGGAGTGATGTCAGTTTCAACTGCAATTTCTACGATGACTTCAGCAGCCGCAACGTGTCAAACAACACTTGCAGCTTCTACGGTTGTTGGACAAATTAAAATCATCGCTATTGTTGGATATTCCAATGCGTGTGATGTTGATGTTACAACTACTTGGGGAGCGGGTGTGACTTATACATTTTCCGCAGTCGGAGAATCACTCACACTTATGAACACTGGTGCTGGATGGATTCCTCTTGCATTTGCAGGTAATGCAGTCGCAACAGACCCAGCTTCTGGTGGATCACCTGGCGCAATAGCTATTACATAATTATAACATTATTGATACTTCAAGTGGATAACCTCTGCTTGAAGTATTTTGACTAATTAATTATAAGGAAGTGAAATAAAATGGAACTTGAAAAGATAAAAGAAAAACGAAAAGAACTAACTGAAAAATTTGATGAATTACAAGAAGTTAGATTAAATACTGAAAAAAATCTGAAAATAATTCAAGACGATTTACTCACTCTAAGAGGCGCAGTTCTTCTTTGCAATGAGTTTATAGATATAGAAGAATCACCAAAAGACAACGAACTTAAACCGCTTTTTCCGAAAAAAGAAGTGGTTGTCAACGATTTAGATAAAAAAGAAGAAGACAATGGCTGATAAAAGAATAGCAGAGTTAAATGCTCTAACTGCAACTGCAAATACTGACCTTACATTGATTTCGGATACTTCTGCTTCTGAAACAAAAAAGATAACAGTAGAAAATCTATTTCAAACTATTCCAACTTATGTGGGATTAGCAGTTACTCCTGTCACATTCACAAGTGGTGCGATAGATATTACAACTCCAATTTCTTTTATTTCGGTAACAGGAACACAAGCATACTCACTTGCAGCTGGATCTGCTGGTCAAATAAAAATGTTAGTATGTACTGTCGCTGCTACCACACCAGCTGGAGTGATAACCCCTGCAGCATCTGCTAATGATGGATATAACACCATCACTTTCAATGCAGTGGGTCAGACAGCAACATTGTTATATGTCAATTCAGGATGGATGATTTTATCTTTAGGTGGAACATCCGCAAGCATTGCTAGTGGTGGTGGTCCGATTACTGCATAAAACAATTTTAGAATAGAGCTTGAATAGATGAATTTATTTGATGATTTGAATGATAAAAATTATATAATGTTTGCTATGAAATTTTATGACAATCGACAATGCACTTCAGTTGAAGAGTTTCACGAAGATTTGAATAAAATTAAATATGTCAAACGACTTCTCAATCGTTTTCTTGTTACTGGTGAATTGAAAACTGTTTTAATTCTTAATCATTTGATTGTTATCTATAATGTATTTGAGAACGAAGCTGCAACTCGTATGTTGTTCTTTAGAGTAGAGAAAAAATTTCATTCAATCCTCAAACCATTTTTGATATTTTTAGATAGATTACCCACAGTAATAAGAGGAATAGATGGTACAGACATTCAAACAAGTCACATACCGTTGAATGAAACTACTATCAAAGAACTAAGAAAGATAGAATAGTATTATGGGAATAATTTCAGGAATTGGAAATATATATTTCGTTTATCAGTTCATAAAGAAACTGGTGACGCCATTTGAAAAGACAGATGCCTTTGAATTGGGCATCATTGATAAAGACGGAAAGATTCTCAAGAAGAGAAGAAACTTAGAAGGTTCCAAAGAAAAGGATGCTTATACTCTTTCTGATACTCTTGTCTGGAATATCAAGAAACTATTGGGTAAAGTTCCTGGCGGTAAGTCGAAAATAGCAACGTATGGAGCTGCTCTTTTTCTCATTAAAGAACAATCGGATAGCTATAGAATTGATGACGAAGAATTGGAGCTACAATTTTTTGACCAGTTTGAAAGAATGTACAATGAAGATTTGGAATTCGACCCAATTACATTGAAAAGAATTCAACGAGCACTTGAAGAAGATTCGCCAACTACAACAACTGGTGGTATGGCATATAGAGACAAACCTTTAGATTTAGGAAAACCACCCAAAGGATTGATAAAGAAAAAGTTTGGTGGTATAGATGTGTTTGGTGTAGACCCATCGCTTTTCGGAAGGTCATTACTTGGCAAGAAGAAGTACGGACGGTACAAGTCATATGTTGGCGAAGATGAAGTTGGTCAATATATTACAGCATGGGCAAGAAAATACCCAAACAAACCTATCATAGTAATGGATTCCGTTACTGGATGTATGCAATATCTCAGGCACGGAAAATGAAAATGATGAAATTTAAAGAGTATCTGCAAACCTATGCGGATGATTCGATAGAACAAGTGATGGATGGAGAATGGATTCAAAAATCTCGAGCAACTTGGAAAGCCACAGATAATAATGACAATCAAATTGAAATACATAATGATGGTCACGACCCTGAGTTGAATGGAGAATCGTGGACGGTGCATAATAATACTTTTGCACCAAAAGCTTTTGCTTATTTTTGCAAAGAATTCATTCAAGAAGTCAAACCATCGGAAGTGACACATGGCAGAACAAGAATCTATACTAAAACTTAATACGGAAATTAACACTTTAAAAATAAAAGACGAATACCGTACCAAAGAACTTGACGCTCTAATGAAGAAGTTAGATGCTTCTACTAGTAAACTTAATGATTTGTCAGAAAATATTGGTAGGTTATTGACTGCTCAAGATGTCAACAAAATGACAGACAATGAGTTTAGAGAAGAGATGAAAATACTTCATTCTCGTATTGGTGATCTCCAAGATAAAATGAATCAGATGGTTGATAAGACGGAAAACCGAATGAACTCTGATATCAATCTGATTTATACAAAGTTAGAATCTCTTGAACGTTGGAGATGGATAACCATTGGTGCAGCTACTCTTGTTGCTTGGTTATTGACAAACGTTATCCCAAAAATATTACCCTAGATTTGAATTGACATTTTCGATTCAGCGTGTTATACTTACTGTATAACAATTAACAATATTAGATAATTATATTATGCCCTCTTACATTGATACGAAATATGTAAATATCCTTTCTTCCCGGCTTTCTCTTTTCAAACGAAAGACCAACGGATTGTATAATTTCCGTTGCCCCTTTTGCGGTGATTCTCAAAAGAGTAAAACGAAAGCGCGTGGTTATTTCTACCAGAGAAGAACCGATTTATTTTTCCGATGTCATAATTGTGGTCAAAGTAGTACCTTTTCAAACTTTCTCAAACAATTTGATGGGGAAACCTATAAGGAATATGCTCTTGAGAGATACAAAGAGGGTATCACAGGGAAAGGTCACAATACACCTGACCCAAAGGTGAATTATGAACAACCCAAATTTCATTCAAAGATAGAATTGCCACGAATCAGTGATTTGGATGATAATCATTTTGCCAAGACATATTTGATAAATCGTTCTATTCCCCCTCAATTTTTGAATTACCTATATTATACAGATGATTTTAAAAAGTTTGTCAATGAGATGACAGACCGAGAATATGAACTGGCAAAAAATGAACAGAGAATTGTAATTCCCTTCTTTGATAAAGACAAACAACTAATTACATTTCAAGGTAGAGCGTTTACAAACACTCAATTACGTTACATAACTATTAAGATGGATGAGGAATCATCTAAAATATTTGGATTGGATCGTTTGGATTTAGAGAAACCTTTCCATATAGTTGAAGGACCATTTGATTCTATGTTCCTCCCAAATAGTATTGCGATGGCTGGTTCAGATATTAGTTTCAGCGGAAATGATGACATCAAAGAAGCGATGGATAATCATAAAGGAACTATAATATTTGATAATGAACCTAGAAACACAGAGATTATATCTAGGATGGAAAAAGTCATCGATAAAGGTTGGAACATTTGTATCTGGCCAGATTCGGTTGCTTGTAAAGACATCAACGACATGATACTTACAAGCATCAATCAAACAAGAATAATTGAAATTATAAATAAAAATACATTCAAAGACCTGCACGCCAAAACTCACCTAGCAATATGGAGAAAGAAATGACCGTACCCGATCCTGAAACATTACCAACCCAATATCAGCAATTTATTCATTTGTCAAGATACGCTAGATGGGATTATGATAAGAAACGAAGAGAAACATGGGGGGAAACGGTTAATCGATATTTTGAATTTTTTCAAGAACATCTAAAAGAGATGTGTGGTTACAATCTAGAGAATGGTGTTCTAGAAGAATTGAAAAAAGAAGTATTGTCATTAAATGTGATGCCTTCTATGCGTTGTTTGATGACGGCAGGAGAAGCACTCCGTAAAGAAAATATTGCTGGATACAACTGTTCTTATGTGAAGATTGACAGTCCACGTTCTTTTGATGAGATTCTTTATGTTCTCATGAATGGAACAGGAGTGGGGTTTTCGGTAGAATCAGACCATGTAAATCATTTGCCCGTAATTGCGGAAGAGTTTCATCCAACAGATACAACAATAGTAGTTGCTGATTCCAAACTTGGATGGGCGAAGGCATACAAAGAATTGCTCAGTCTCTTATGGAGTGGTCAGATTCCACAATGGGATTTATCTAAAGTAAGAGAAGCAGGAAAACCCCTAAAGACATTCGGAGGAAGAGCATCTGGTCCAGAACCATTGGATGACTTGTTTCATTTTTCATCGAAAATGTTTCAAGATGCAGCAGGAAGAAAACTCAAATCCATCGAATGTCACGACATAGTATGCAAGATTGCAGCTATAGTTGTCGTAGGAGGTGTTCGCCGTTCAGCGCTTATTAGTTTGTCAGACCTCAACGATGAGGAAATGAGAACAGCAAAATCTGGTCAATGGTGGGAACGAGAGGGGCAACGAGCACTTGCTAATAATTCAGTAAACTATAAAGAAAAACCAAATGTCGGAACTTTCATGAGAGAGTGGTTGTCACTGTACGACTCCAAATCTGGTGAGAGGGGAATGTACAATGGTGCCTCAGCAAAATCACAAGTAGAGAAATTGAATGAAAGGGAAAAAGATGAAAATCAAGAGTTCATTGAAAGGAGAGAGCCCAGAGAAGATTTTGGAACTAATCCATGTAGCGAGATTATACTCAGAAGTAGAGAGTTTTGCAATTTATCCGAATGTATTGTCAGAAGACATGACACTGCCGAATCTCTTGCTAAGAAAGTGCGGATTTCGACTATCATTGGCACATTTCAATCCACCCTCACAAACTTCAGATATCTTACTAAAGAATGGGAACGAAACTGTTCAGATGAACGACTACTTGGTGTCTCACTCACCGGCATATTAGACAATCCGCTGACGAGTGGTAGAAAGAAAGGATTAGATGAACTTTTACAAACTCTTAGAAAAGTGGCTGTGGATACGAACAAAGAATGGGCAGATAAATTGGGTGTTAAAAGATCGGCGGCAATCACTTGTGTTAAACCTTCTGGTACTGTTAGTCAGCTTGTTGATAGTGCTAGCGGTATTCATGCCCGGCATAGTCCATATTATATTCGGACAGTGAGAGCAGACAACAAAGACCCACTTTGTCAGATGATGAAACAGAGTGGTTTTCCAAATGAACCCGATGTAACCAAACCAAATCATACTACTGTCTTTTCATTTCCAACAGAAAGCCCAAAAGGTGCTATCTGTAGAACTGATATGACAGCACTAGAACAGTTAGAACTATGGTCAACGTATCAAAAGCACTGGTGCGAACACAAACCTTCCATAACGGTTACGGTCAAAGATGAAGAGTGGCCGGAAGTTGGTTCGTGGGTATGGGAAAACTTTGATGATATCAGTGGTATTTCTTTTCTTCCATTTAGCGATCACATTTATCGTCAAGCACCCTATCAAGATTGCACTAAAGATGAATACGAGGAAATGTCAAAATTAATTCCTCAAGATGTTGATTGGACAACTTTGTCAAAATTTGAACAACAAGACTTTACCTCTGGTTCTCAGGAACTTGCTTGCTCTTCTGATAGTGGATGTGAGATTGTAGATATATAGAATCATAATGTAAAATATTAATTTGGAGCGAAATGGAAGACGAAGAAATAGAAGTAGATTGTAATGCTTGTAATGCAATATATACAATAATATTTAATGAAAGAGAATTGAGGGGTGAACCGAGAGAAGATACCACTTTTCATTGTGCTTTTTGTGGTATATTGATGGAGCCATATGTTGATGATATTGAATATTAAATGAGATTTGTCGCGGGAATAGATTATTCGTTGACTTCTCCAGCTGTTTGTGTGGGAGAACTCGTTGATGAAAAACTCAAATTTGAAAATTGTAAATTTCACTTTATCAAAAGAACAAAATACCATGAATCCTTTGGTTCGTTCAAAGGATATGATTATCCTAAATACTCAAATGAGATAGAAAGATATCAAAAGCTCGCAAATTGGACAATTGAGTGTATCCGATGGTTTTCTGGAAGAGTAGAACACGTTTACCTAGAAGATTATGCTTTTGCAGCAACAGGAAGAGTATTCAACATTGGCGAGAATACAGGAATACTCAAGGAATATCTTAATAGGAATGGATTTCGTTTCACAACGATTCCACCAACAGTAATCAAAAAATTTGCAACAGGAAAAGGAAATGCCAAAAAAGAATTAATGTATGAAACATTTTTAGAAGAAACTAATATTGATTTACAAAATCGTCTATCACCGAAGTCAATCAAAATTACTAATCCTGTTTCAGATATTGTAGATTCGTACTACATTTGTAAGACAGGGTTACTCTAACTAGGAAGTTATGTCTCCCCAAACATTAAACTACCCATATTTAATTGAAACGAGCAAATCACAAATTCAAAAATACAGTAAAGTAGAAGCAGACAATGAGGCTGAAATCTTACAACAGTCTGGTGAAAATGTAGAAGTTCATTATAGAGGATTTCTTCTTTACAAATTGAGTGGGCAATTTCAAGGAACACTTTTCCCATAAAAAACTTGACAATGTTGTCAGTAGTTGTTATAATTATATTATACAAACAAATGAGAAAATTATGAGCATGATTAAATTTGATGACTCTAAGATAAAAGAGATTAGAGAAAAAAAACTAAAAGGGCTACCACCACTACCTTCCTCTGAAGATATAGTTATTGCTTCAAAGAATGCAAAGGGTGGTAGTGAGTTGATTTACGAAAGAGTCAAGGAGAGAGTGCCTGATGACCTCTGGAACTACTTCCAAATCATTCTTTCAAGAGTTCGTGACTATGAAGATAAACCCAAAATCCTTTGGTTTCAAGACACTTCTAATGACCCCGAAGTACAATTCCTAAAAGATAAAAGTCAACGAGACAAGTTTGATAGATTTGTTTTTCCTTCTGATTGGTCTCTTGAAAAATATCACCTTGATCTTGGAATTGAATATGAAAAGAGTGTGGTTCTTAAAAACTCCATTCAACCTATTCCTGTACACACCAAACCCAAAGATGGCCCTTTACGACTTGCTTATATCTCCACACCTCATCGTGGATTGGATTTATTGATAGGAGCATTTCGTGCTATGAAATTAGAGAACGTGGAACTGGATGTGTATTCTAGTTTTAAGATTTACGGATGGGAAGGTAAAGATAACGAATATCAACCATTATACGATGCTTGTTTGGATACTCCGAATGTTAATTATCACGGAACAGTATCCAACGATGAAATCCGTGCAGCGTTACAACAAACACACATTCTCGCATATCCGAATATATACAAAGAAACAGCGTGTATTTCGGTGATTGAAGCGATGAGTGCTGGTTGTGTTGTGGTCTGTCCGAATCTTGCAGTCTTACCAGAAACGTGTGCTAACTTTGCTTGGATGTATGGATATGTTCAAGACAAGACTGAACACGCTAGGAAGTTCTCCTATGTTCTGAAAGATGCAATTGACAGTTTTTGGGAAGCACCAGTTCAGGCTGGTCTCGCTTTTCAGAAACAATACTTTGATATGCACTATGACATCGATACCACTGCTAAGCAATGGGAAATGATGTTAGGAACTATCAAATCAAACCTTGAATATTCTAAACAAAAAAATGATAATGGCGAAGAAATTGAAAGTAGAAAGAAAACCGATGAAGACCAAACGAACTCGTAAGATCACAGAAGAACAACGTGAAGCGCTTCGTGAGAGAATGAAACTCATGCGAGCAAAGAAAGCTCCTGCTGAATTCAAGAACATTAGTAAAATGGTTTTGGATTTACCAGATGATGATACATACTCTTTCAAGAACATTAGAGCGTGGATAAAACACAACAAAGAAATGATTTCTGCTCTCAACGCTCAATCAAGAAGCAGGAGTGCTACAGATAAAGAACGTAGAACTTCAGAAAATCTATCAGCATCCAAAAAAGTATATGTTCGTTACTGTGAATATTATCTGAAAACTGGTGATTGGATTTCGATGTATTCGGGTCAGGATGAAGAACACAAAGTGGTTCCTAGATGTGTTGCGATGGCATATTACTCTGACGGAACTCCTAAGAGGTCTGAGGGGGTATTCTATCCAGATATTGCCGCAGTGTGGACAAAAAACATGAACGAAACAGAACACGGAACATCACAAGAATATATTCCTAAAATCAAAAAAAATGTCGCGATAACAGACAAGCAATTTATGGGAGAAGTATAATATGGCTGAACATAATGTAGTCGAAACTCTTGAGATGGTTGATAAAGCCAAGACAAGAGATGAAAAAAGAGAAATACTCAAATCGAGAGATAATTATGCAACTCGAGCATTGTTGCAATTAAATTTTCATCCAGACGTATCGTGGCATATTCCAAGAGGTTCACCACCCTATACACCAAGTCAAGACGCGGATTCTACTGAGGGTTCTATTCATTTTGAAGTGAAAAAACTAAATTATTTTGTTAAAGGTGGTGGTCATGATCTTTCAATGTTGAAGAGAGAATCGATGTTTGTTCAGTTGTTAGAAAGAGTTGCCGCGAAAGATGCCAAATTATTGATATCTGTCAAAGACCAAAATCTGTCTTACAAGGGATTATCTTACAAATTAGTTAGAGATGTTTGGCCAGATTTACTTCCCGAAGTTGAAGAAATGGAGGATGCAGAGGTGGTGGTAGAAGAGAAACCGAAGAAGAAATCGAAGAAAAAAGTAGTTGTAGAAACCTAAAAATGTATAAATATAACTACAAGTTTGGTTGAGATTGATGTTTTATGTGTTTTTAGTGAACTGATTGAATAACCAAAAAAGGATACAAGTATGGTAAAAATAGTAAGGATGTTCCTTGCTTTATTTGCTACACTATGGTATACTACTTCACAACTTAATAGTTCGGCACCATTTTATATTGATAGTAATTCAAAATCATCAATAATTGAAAAAATGGGCGACACGAATTATTATCAAACCCCCGAACCAAAAATTAAATATTCATCAGCAGACGCCGATTGTCTCGCAAAAAATATTTATTTTGAAGCAGGAGTGGAGAGTACAGCAGGAAAACTCGCAGTAGCAAACGTTACGATTAATCGTAAACTCAATGTGAATTATCCTAATACCATTTGTGGTGTAGTGCAAGAAGGCATTCATTATTATGATGCTGAGTTAAAAGATCATGTTCCGGTGAGAAATAGATGTCAGTTTTCGTGGTATTGTGACGGCCGGACGGATATTCCAAACGAAGGTAAAACGTGGGAATCTTCTCGAGCACTAGCAATAACAGTGCTAGAAAGTCATTATGATGAAGAACTGATTGACATAACAGATGGAGCTATTTTCTATCACGCAAATTGGATGAAAAAATATCCAAGTTGGAGTAAACAGAAAATAATTATGGCTTCCATAGACAGACACATATTCTATGGAAATAAAAGAAAACTTTATTGAAGAAAAGACTTGACAAATCTCTCGTTTTTCTGTATAATTATAGGTGAAGAGTGAGAAAAGTTAATTAATTCTAACCTAGAGATTGAAAATGAAAAAGTTATTATTGACAATAAGTTTTTTGACGTTACTAAGTTCCGCTTTGATGGCGAAAACCGAAATCATTACGGAGGAAGTCTGTAATGCTCCAGCGGGCTGTCGAATTGAAATGACCGATGGTTCTTGTCCAGATTGTGTTACTATAACAAGAACGATTGTCACGAAAGATATTGTAAAAACAACAATGGCAGTTAGTAAGAAAGTTGCTTTGGTAGCACCTATATCTTTTTATAAGTATGGTTATCCTACAACTCCTGAAATGAATTTATTGACATCTTCTATTCATAAGTAAGATTGAAACTATATATCATATAAACAAGAATTGAATAAAGAAAGGTAATATGCCCTATTATGATTATAAGTGTGTTTCATGTGAGCACGAATTTGAAGAAAACATGAAGATAGTTGATAGAAACAAACCAATCGAAGAACCTTGTCC
>Ga0233428_1003761_pt1 | contig 12425 bp, 12 predicted proteins | sample SI_118_April2016_4_FD_179890 | JGI IMG/M metagenome (GOLD analysis project Ga0233428, IMG submission 179890) | Seawater microbial communities from Saanich Inlet, British Columbia, Canada - SI_118_April2016_120_MG | ecosystem: Environmental > Aquatic > Marine > Inlet | place: Canada: British... | reverse complement strand
AGAGTTAAAGATGATTTTTTAGATTTTTATGGAAAGTATGAAAAAATCTAGGGAATTTTTTGGAAAAAATAAAAAAGGATTAAATTTGGGATGGAAATTTTGAATTATTCAAAGGTCTCATGATATTTATACTAAGGTTTTGTTTTTAAGTTTTTATATTGAGAGGTTAAATGAAATTTCTAATTACTGGCGGCTCTGGATTTATTGGCTCAGCAGTTATTCGTCACATTATAAATCACACTAATTACAGTGTTGTAAATGTTGATAAGATAACCTATGCTGGAAATTCATACTCTCTTACTTCTGTAGAAGCTGACCCAAGGTATGTTTTTGAAAAAGTTGATATTTGTAATGCAAATGATATAAGGCGTATTTTTAATGAGTATCAACCTGATTTAGTAATGCATCTAGCAGCAGAATCACATGTTGATCGCTCTATTGATAGTCCAAGTGAATTTATTCAAACCAATATTTTTGGTACTTATACCTTACTTGAAGAAGCAAAAAATTATTGGAATGAGTTGGAAAAGGGCAAGAGAGGCTTATTTAAATTCCTACACGTTTCAACGGATGAAGTATATGGTGATATAGAAGATACTAAAGACTTATTTACTGAAAGCACTCCTTATGCTCCCAGCTCCCCATATTCAGCTACCAAAGCTAGTTCTGATCATTTAGTTCGAGCATGGGGCAGAACGTTTGAACTACCAATATTAATTACTAATTGCTCCAATAACTATGGCCCATACCAGTTTCCAGAAAAACTTATACCCTTGATTATCATTAATGCACTAAAAGGTAAAGATTTGCCAATTTATGGAAATGGAAAACAAATAAGAGATTGGCTTTATGTTGATGACCATGTCAAGGCATTACTTGTTGTATCTCTCACTGGCACTATAGGTGAAACATATAATATTGGCGGGCATAATGAATTTCAAAATATTGAAATAGTTAAAGAAGTCTGTTCTGTGCTGGATGAACTGTCACCAAGTAAATTAGATGGTATCGATCAATATGAACAGTTAATTACTTATGTTGATGATAGGGCTGGACATGATTTAAGGTATGCAATTGATGCTACTAAAATATTTAATGAGTTAAATTGGGCCCCAGAAGAAACATTTAAAACTGGAATTAGAAAAACAGTGCACTGGTATTTAGATAATAAAATTTGGTGCAATAAGGTTAAAGAGGTGGTTTAAATATGAAAGGTATTATTTTAGCAGGAGGTTCTGGAACAAGGCTTTATCCAATTACCAAGGGAGTTTCAAAACAGCTACTCCCTGTATATGATAAGCCAATGATATATTACCCAATATCAGTCTTGATGTTGGCAGGTATAAAAGATATTTTAATAATATCAACCCCTAATGATTTACCAAGTTATAAAAAATTATTAGGAGACGGCAGTAATTATGGAGTTAATTTTACTTATTTAGAGCAGCCCAGACCAGAAGGGATAACTCAGGCATTTATTATTGGGGAAGAATTTATTGATGGTGACGATGTTTGTTTGATATTAGGCGATAATATTTTTTGGGGGCATGGGTTTACTTCAATTCTTGAAAGGGTAGCTAACAAAAATAAGGGTGCCACAATTTTTGGCTATCAAGTGGATAATCCTGAAAATTTTGGTGTTGCTGAATTTGATAAAAATCATAGAATTGTTAATATTCAGGAGAAGCCTGAAAACCCAAAATCTAATTTTGCCATAACTGGATTGTACTTTTATGACAATAATGTTGTTGAAATGGCAAAAAAAGTAAGAATTTCTGATAGAGGTGAGTTTGAGATTACAACATTAAATCAGATGTATTTAGACAATGGAAATTTAGAAATTGAACTATTAGGAAGGGGTTTTGCTTGGTTGGATACAGGGACGCATAAAAGCCTTCTGGAGGCTTCAATGTTTATTGAGACCTTAGAAAAGAGACAGGGTTTTAAGATTGCTTGTCTAGAAGAGATTTCTTGGCGCAAAGGCTGGATCTCAAATGAAAAAATAAAAAGTATTGCTAATTCTTTAAATGGTAGTAGCAGTAGTTATGGAAAATATTTAAATAATCTCATAAGAGGCAATGAATTTATATGAAAATATCCCCTACAAAAATAGATGGTGTATTTATTATCAATACAACATTGTATGAGGATGAGCGTGGTTTCTTTTATGAAAGCTGGAATAAGAAAGAATTCGATAAAGTAATTAACCAGGATGTAAATTTTGTCCAGGATAACTATTCAAAATCATTTTTTGGATCTATTAGGGGGTTGCACTACCAGTTAGAACACCCTCAAGCTAAATTAATAAGAGTGGTTTTTGGAGAGGTTAGGGATATAGTGGTTGATTTAAGAGAGTCGTCTAAAACATTTGGAGAGCACTTGTCTATAAATTTAACAGCTAAAGAAAATAATCAAATTTGGATCCCGGTGGGGTGTGCACATGGTTTTTCCACCTTAACAGAAAGTGCGGATATTGTTTACAAGGTATCAGATTATTACTATCCTGAAGATGAAAGATGTATTAAGCATGATGATTTTGACCTAAAAATTGATTGGGGTTTGTGTAAATTAATGCCAAAAATTTCAGAGAAAGATGCTAAATGCTTGCCTTTTAGAGGGTCAAAATATTTCGAATGAAAAAAATAAAAAGAATCCTATTAACAGGAGTTACAGGTCAGTTGGGGTCTGAGTTATACGGACTACTTAGCAAATTTTGTGAAGTTGTGGCACCCACTAGGCGACAGTTTGATTTATCTAAACCAGATTTATTGAGAGATAAAATTAGACGTTGCAATCCTGATATGATCATTAATCCTGCTGCATATACTAATGTCGAAGGGGCAGAGAGCGAGCCAGACCTTGCCTTTGCTATTAATTCACTGTCTCCAATGATAATGGCAGAAGAGGCGGCTAAGTTAAATATACCATTAGTTCATTATTCTACTGATTATGTGTTTGATGGTAAAAAGAAAAGTCCTTATTTGGAAACAGACAAGACGAATCCTGTTAATGTTTATGGTGCTAGCAAATTAAGTGGAGAAAAAAATATTGAGAGTGTACTGGGAGAGAGTTTGATTATAAGAACCAGTTGGGTGTATAGCAGTAGAGGTGATAACTTTTTAAATAATATTGTTAAGCTGCTTAAATACCAAGACAAGATTAGTGTTGTGAATGATCAAACAGGAGCGCCTATATCAGCAAGAGAGTTAGCAAAAATTTCATTACTACTTTTAAATCCAAGTATAAATAATAATTCTAAAATTCCTTACGGGACATACAATATAACGGCTGGAGGGAGTACGACTTGGTTTGGTTTTGCAAGGCAAATACAACATGTTCTTGATAATATAATTCTTTCAAATGCCTTGATTCTACCAATTTTATCAAAAGACTATAAATTTAAAGCAGAAAGACCCATAATGTCACTTCTTGATAATAGCAAGATTATGTCAAAATTAAATATCACTCAGTTGGATTGGAAGAATATTATGAAAAATGAATTGCAAAATTACAATGTTTAAATCAATTGCAAATAACTCAAAAAATGATGAAAATATATTATATTTAATAAGTATATTATGGATGAATATATCCAAAAAACGAAAAAAACAATTTTGGTTGTTGTTAATTCTCATGATTATTACTTCGCTGTTGGAAGTGTTGAGTATAGGTTTGGTACTACCTTTTCTTGGGATACTCGCAAATCCTGAGGAAGTTCATAAGGTTGAGTTATTGCAGCCATTTATGGCCTTATTCCAAAATTATAACCCTAATCAAATATCGTTATCTATAACGCTCGTGTTTGTTTTTTCAATAGTTATTGCTGGACTGTTCAGACTCTCCTTACTTTATGTGCAAACTAGGTTTTCATACGCTATTGGCACTGATTTAAGTGTTGACATATATCGTCGCACACTATATCAAAATTATAGCGTGCACATTTCTCGAAATAGTATGGATGTAATTAACAGTATAATAGTTAAAACAAATGCTGTTATTCAACAAGTGTTAATGCCTATTCTTATACTTATATCATCAGTCTTTTTTGTTTTTTTTGTGTTTGCAGCTATTTCGATTGTTAATATTTTAGTGTCCCTTTCGGTGTTCATAGTTTTTGGCGGTATTTATATAGTTTTTGGACGGCAATTTAAAAATAGGCTTGAAAAAAATAGTCTCAATATATCTGAACAGTCAAATAAAGTAATTAGATATCTGCAAGAGGGTCTTAATGGAATAAGAGAAGTTATAATTACCAATAGTCAAAAATTTTATTACAATCTTTATCGAGATGCTGACATAAAACTTCGAAAATCTTCAGGGGTAAATGCTTTTATTCAAGCTAGCCCGAGACCGATAATTGAAATGATAGGGATAGTGTTAATATCTATATTTGCCTATATTTTAAGCAGAGAAGAAGGGGGGCTTGTTGGAGCAATACCAATGGTTGGGCTATTAGTGGTTGGAGTGCAAAGAATTCTACCTATTTTTCAAAATATATACAATTCATATAGTAATATACTTGGAACATATCAATCATTTTCTGATGTTATAGAGCTGTTAAACCAAGATGCCCCTCCAAGGGGCATCGAATTAATAGACTTAATGCCGATGAGTTTTGATAAAAAAATACAATTGAAAGAAGTAAGTTTTTACCATAATGATGCTGATGACTCAGTTTTTAAAAAAATTAATTTAACTATTGAAAAAGGAAGTTGTGTTGGAATTATAGGGAGAACGGGCAGTGGTAAAAGTACGTTAATTGATATTATAATAGGCTTATTTTCCCCTTCTAGTGGAGGTGTCTATATTGATGATATGCTAATTACACATGAAAATTTAAGATCATGGCAAATGAATATTTCGCACGTTTCTCAAGATGTTTTTTTGTTTGATGGCACTATTGAAGAGAATATTGCATTTGGAATAAATAAGAGTGACATTGATAGAGATAAAATAAAAAAATCATGTATGCAAGCCTACATTCAAGATTATATTGAGAAATTGCCAAAACAGTACGAAACGATTATTGGTGAAAGGGGTGCTAGGTTGTCAGGTGGGCAAAAACAAAGAATTGGAATTGCTCGGGCTTTTTACAGGGGGAATAAGGTGTTAATTCTTGATGAGGCCACCAGTGCTCTTGATGTTGAGACTGAAAAACTTATAATGGAAGCGATTAAGGCGTTTCAAAAAGATGTAACAATTATATCAATTGCACATAGAGTTTCAACATTAGACAATTGTGATTATATTTTTGAAATTAAAGATACTGGAATTATAAGGAAATAAATAAGGACTAAAATTTGAAAAATATTTCAAGTTCTGTAGATAAATTTTAAGGGAAAAGGATAATGCTGAAAATTATTGATATAATTCAAGACAAATTGAGAGTCAAATACAATACGAAAGAAAAGGAGAGGTTGATAAAATTGCAGGCCTTAAAATTTAGAAAATTGCAGTATTTTATTTATAGATTATTTTTTGGACACAATCTAAAAGCACTTTCTAAACTATATTATACTGATAAGTGGGGGGCGCATAAATACGCCACACATTACCAATCTTATTTCTCCAAACTCAAAAATAAGAAGCTAAATTTATTGGAAATAGGAATAGGAGGCTATGAAGACCCGGAAATGGGTGGAGGGTCTCTAAGGGTGTGGCGTACATATTTCTATAGAAGTTGTATTTATGGAATTGATATTTACGATAAATCTGTACATGAAGAAAAGAGGATAAAAACCTTTAAAGGGTCTCAAGTGGATGAAAAGTTTTTATCTAAAGTTGTAAAGAATATAGGAGGCATAGATATAATAATTGATGATGGTAGTCATGTAAATGATCACGTGATATTTTCATTTAAATATTTGTTCCCTATTTTAGATGACAATGGACTCTATATTATCGAAGATACACAAACGTCCTATTGGAATCATGCAGGAGGGACAAGTGAAAATTTTAATAGTAAGAGTACAATAATGGGTTTTTTTAAAAGCCTAGTAGATGGCTTGAATTATGAAGAGCTAGAAATTGAAAATTACGAGGCTAATTATTATGAGAGAAATATAGTTTCTATTCATTTCTATCATAATTTAATTTTCATTCAAAAAGGTTTGAATAATGAAGGTAGTAATTTAGTGGTAAATGGTAAAATTTAATCTTAATTTAAAAAAATATTGAATCCCTTATGGAGTGTAAATTTTGCAATGAAAATGTAGGTACGCCAATCTTTGATTTAGGAGATACCGCAATTTCAAATAATCTAATTGGTATTAATGATTTGGAAATGGAAACTAAGATTTATCCCTTGGTCTTATATGTATGTCCGAAATGTTTTTTAGTTCAAATTTCAGACCAGATCGATACAGTTGAAATATTTAATGATGAGTACGTGTATTTTTCCTCAACATCAGTATACTGGTTAAAGCATGCAAAAAAATATTGCAATCAGATAATAAAAAAACTTAATTTAAAAAGAGATTCTTTTGTAGTTGAAGTAGCCTCTAATGATGGTTATCTATTAAAGAATTTTGTTGATAAAAAAATAAATTGCTTGGGTGTAGAGCCTACGGGTAGCACGGCCAAAGAAGCAATTTTAAAAGGCGTGCCAACACTGGTTGATTTTTTTAATGTATCTAAATCACATGATATTGTTCAAAAAAATAAAAAAGCTGACCTTATAATTGCAAATAATGTATTGGCACACGTTCCTGACATTAATGATTTTGTCCCAGCCTTGAAAATTTTATTAAATTTAGAGGGGACTATTACAATTGAATTTCCTCACCTTCTCTGCCTGGTGGAAAATAAAGAGTTTGATACGATATATCACGAGCATTTTTTTTATTTCTCTTTGTATACTTTGGTGAATATTTTTAAAAAACATAATCTTTGTATTTATGATTTAGAGGCTCTTGAAACTCACGGCGGGTCATTGAGAATATATGCAACCCACCAGGGGAATGATTTATCTAAAGTCGCTGGAAAATTAAATGTTGATAAGCTACTGGCAAAGGAACTGGGCTACAAAATAAATACTTTGGAATACTATAAAAAAATAAAGAAAGATGCTATTAAAATAAAATTTAATTCATTAAGTTATTTAATTAAACAAAAAGAAAATGATAAAAAAATAATTGCATTTGGTGCGGCGGCAAAAGGAAATACCTTCTTGAATTATTGCGGAATTAAAAATGATATAATTGATTTTATTGTGGATGAAACGCAGTTTAAAATTGGAAAATATATGCCGCAAAGTAAAATACCAATATACGACTTCAAAAAAATAATTGAAACAAAACCAGATATAATTATAATATTAGCTTGGAATCATAAAGAAGAAATATTGAAAAAATTACTATTTACCAAGAAATGGAACTGCAACCTAGTTATCTTTATACCAGAATTGAAAATTTATTAAAAATGCTGACCATTGTAATTCCTACATATAATAGGTTAGATTTTTTAATAAAAGCTTATGAAAGTGTTTTACAACAAGATTCAAATGAATATATATTGTACATACTTGACGATTCTACAAATCTTAAAACGTATAATTTTTTTCAAAATCTAAAACTTAATAATAATGTTTTTTATATAAAGAACATTAATAATTTAGGCATAGTAAGGAACATTTCCAATTCATTTTCAATGGCAAAAACAAAGTGGGTTACAATGATGTCAGATGACGATATCATGGAACCAAACTTTGTTAGTGAGTCGTTAAAAATATTAAGATCTACAAAAAGGGCACTGGTTATTTCTAGCTTTAGGGATATAGATAAAGATGGAGTAACAACCTCTGAATATATTCATAAACCTGTATCAATTAACAATATCGATGCATTTATAAGTTTATTTTATGACAGGTTTCCTACAGCAGGAGGTTCTGGTTTTTTTCTAAATACAAGAATGTGTAAAGATATTCTTTATTTTAAAGAATATCCGAGGGCTTTGTTGTCAGATACATACCTTTGTTTATCTGCTGCAGAAATTGGAGGATTGGAAACAATTGATAAGATTCTATACAGTAGAAGAAGATGGGATGGCAGCTTGTCATCTATTGGCAAGAGTCCTGTAGATAAGATGAAAAGTTTATATTATGCATTTTCCGCTCATAGAATGTTTAGTAATGACTTGCTAAACATGTGGACTCAACTAATGAAGTGCAATAATTCTAATGTTAAATTAATTGAAGTAAAGCATGATGTAGATAAATATTGTAGAAGTAACCCCTTCTTTGAGTCTCTAAAGTTTAAATTAGTTAAATTTTTTAGAGCTATGGGTTTTTTCAATTCTATATAAAAATGTAATATATGCTACTTTAATGCTATTTTCAAGTAGGCTTTTAATTTTTTAAAGTGTCGCACAGTAAAATTAATTTTTCTATAGAATATTACCTCAAGTAATCGAACCACATAACTCTCATAATTATAAAATATGTTTATAAAAATATCTCATATAAATTATAAAGAATCGTATAAAAGTTTTATTGATACCCTTGATAGAGAGCAAGGTTTTGAAGTATTTTTTGAGTTATTAGCAAGAGTGCTTAGCGTATTTATTTTTCCATTGCTATACCTTATTTTAGCTTTTGTAAATATATTTATAAAAGTAAAAATAGGCTTTTTATTTAATCGTCGACTTGGCCATTTGGCTTTCAATACTGATTTATTTTTAAGACGTAGGCAGTTGGGAATTATTCCCAGCAATACTTATTTTTTGTTTTTTTCTTATAGGCCTGCCAATAAGCAACTTGTGAAAATGTTTGGCAGGAATATAAATATAATAAATAGTGAATTTTTAACTAAACTTGTAGCTCCAATAGGTTTTTTTGCTACAAGATTTTGGCAACCACTACCTTTTAATAGTAATGAATATCTTGAATTCACTAAAGCTGATAGAACTTTGTTTTTTACCGATAATGAGGAAGTTTTAGGTAAGAAGGAATTGAAAAAAATGGGGTTAAAAAAAGATGATTGGTTTGTTTGTATTTTTGCAAGGGATGATGAATATACATCCATAAAGTTCTCAACAACAAACAATGCAAGAGCTAATCATAGAAATTCAGATATTGATTCATATACGGATGCAATAAAATATATTATTGATAAGGGTGGGTTTGTAATTAGAACGGGGTACAAGGTAGCTAAAGAGATTGAATATAAGCATAAAAATATGATCGACTATGCAGTACACTATAGAAGTGATTTTATGGATGTATATTTAGCTGCAAATTGTAAATTCTATATTGGTACATCTGCAGGAGGTTCGGATATGGCTCATATATTTGACACACCATTTGTAGGTATAAACTATATGCCAATTGGGTATGCCCCATTTGGAAAAAATGAAATTTATATTCCGAAGAATGTTTATTATAAAAATACATGTAAACAAGTTTCTTTTGAAAGGCAAATTAATTTACTGGACAATCTAAAGGTAAGCCTTGGCGACTGCCCTGAAGAGATAATGGATAAAATGGGTATTAATTTGATTAACAATACTCCTGAACAAATATTAAGCGTAACACAAGAGATGTTTCTTAGACTGAACGGGGCATTTGAAAATAACGTAGAATATAAAAATAAATTATTAATTTTTAATAATATTTTAAATAATTCAACTTCTCTCGGCAAAAAAATTAAACACAGGGTTGGGAGTGATTTTCTAATCAGGATGAAATTAAATGAATAATAATGAGATTCTAATGAGAAGTACTTATTTTGATAAATATTTTGAAAACATAAGTCTTAAGGTTGAGTCAGCTGATAATGAGAAATTAGCTCTCGTATCCTCAGTTATACTAAATACGAAAAAAACCAATAAAAAAGTATTGATTTTTGGTAACGGCGGAAGCTCTTCAATAAGCGATCATTTGGTGGTGGACTTAGTGAATGCTGCAAAAATACGTGCCACTAGTTATAATAATCCTGGATTAATAACATGCTTTTCTAATGATTATGGGTTTGAAAATTGGATTGGAAAAGCTGTTGATTGTTATGGCGATCCTGGAGATGTGTTAATATTAATAAGCAGTAGCGGAACATCTGAAAATATGCTGGTTGCCGCCAAAAAAGCTAAGGCTATCGGCCTTTATGTCGTAACTTTTTCAGGATTTTCCCCCTCTAATCCATTAAAGTGTCTTGGCGATATAAATCTTTGGGTGGATGATGATAAATACAATGCAGTTGAAATAACACATCATATATGGCTACTTTCCATTGTTGATTGTATTATTAATTTTGAGTGACGGGAGGAGGAAGATAATGAAGTCAATAGTTACTGGAGGTGCGGGGTTTATAGGTAGTCATCTAGTTGATGAATTACTTGATATAGGGCATGAGGTTGTTGTTTTAGATAATTTTAGCACAGGGCGTCAGGAAAACTTAAGGCATGTGAGTAGTAAGATTAAATTAGTAGAATGTGACTTATCTGTTAAAGGCGACTGGATTAAAGAATTCAATGGAGTTGACTGGGTGTTTCATTTAGCCTCTCTTGCTGATATTGTGCCGTCAATTCAAAATCCTGAGTCATATTTTCGATCCAATGTCGATGCAACGTTTTATGTTCTAGAGGCGTCTCGCCATGCCAACATTAAAAGATTTATTTACTCAGCATCATCATCATGTTATGGCATACCAGATAAGTATCCAACTGCGGAAAATTCGGATATTAAGCCACAATATCCTTATGCCTTAGCCAAAAGAATGGGTGAAGAGCTAGTTGAACACTGGTCTCAATTGTACAACTTACCTGCTATATCTCTACGTTTTTTCAATGTATATGGTACAAGGTCAAGAACTTCAGGCACTTATGGAGCTGTTTTTGGTGTATTTTTAGCTCAAAAATTAGCTAAAAAACCATATACAGTTGTTGGTGATGGTAAACAAACTAGAGATTTTACATATGTAACGGATATAGTTGCTGCACTTGTTGCATCAGCAAAAAGCAACAAGACCAATAAAATTTATAACGTAGGCAGTGATAAAACAATATCAATTAATAGAATTGTTGAGCTACTTGGTGGCGATAAAGTACATATTCCTAAAAGGCCAGGTGAGCCTGATTGTACTTATGCAGATATTTCGAAAATCAAAGATGATCTTGGCTGGAGTCCTACTATTTCTATTGAAGAGGGTGTTGGTAAAGTATTGGAAAATATAGATTATTGGAAGGAGGCAACAGTCTGGAATTCAAAGTCGATTGCTGACGCAACTAGTGACTGGTTTAAATATTTAGACAAATAAATTTTGAATTATAATACAAAAGCCTTGTTATTATCTGCAGGTTTAGGGTCAAGACTTCGACCTTTGACAGATATTTGGCCAAAATGCCTAATGCCGATTCGCTCAAGACCGTTGCTAGAATATTGGCTGAGTATGTTAAGTAAAAATAATGTGCAGAATGTGCTGGTTAATACTCACTATCTTTCGAAATATGTAAATAAATTTTTGACTCAAGATAAATTTAAAAACTGGGTTGATATTACTTATGAAAAAGAGTTATTAGGAACGGCGGGAACCGTTAGAAAAAATAAAGATTTATATAAAAATAATACACTATTACTTATTCATGCAGATAATTGGGTTTGCTGTAATTTTACAAATTTTTTAAATTTTCATCATGAAAAAAGAGATAAAAATACGTTAATTACCATGATGACATTCACATGTGATAATCCGGCTGCATGCGGGATTGTTGAATTAGATAAAAAAGGAATTGTTATAAATTTTCATGAAAAAGTTGAAAAACCTCCAGGAAATTTGGCAAATGCAGCAATTTATTTAATAGAGCCACAGGTGGTTGAATGGATTGCAAACAATCCTGATGTCAACGATTTTAGTACAGAAGTTTTACCTTATTTTTTAGGTCAAATATCAACTTGGGAGAATAAAGAAGTGCATCGAGATATAGGAACGATTGAAGAGTTAAAAAAAGCTCAAATAGATAATTGCGACCTTCCTATATGGACAGAAAAAAACACATGGCAACAATCATTTAATAAAAATATAATTCAAGAGTTGGTTAAATGAATTTACACAAAAAAATACTCTCTATGGAGGGGGTTAGAAAATTAGAAGGAAGTGATTTTTCACTTTGCTATGGTCATTTCAATCTAGTGCATCCGGGTCATTTAAGATATCTACACCACGCAAAAAAAAATAATAAAAAATTAATTGTCGCTATAAGATCTGACAAAGATTTAGATGGTGACATGTTTGGTCAACACTATACTGAAGTTGAAAGGTCGACCAGTATTGCAAATATACATATCGTTGATAATGTAGTAATATTAAATAAACTCTCCATTAGGGGTTTGATAGATTTACTTAGGCCGAGTGGGCTAGTTTTGGGAAAAGAATTCGAATTAGAGAAAACTGAACAAATAAGTTTTGCTATAGAGGAGGTTAAAAAATACAATGGGT
>Ga0233428_1003759_pt1 | contig 12430 bp, 11 predicted proteins | sample SI_118_April2016_4_FD_179890 | JGI IMG/M metagenome (GOLD analysis project Ga0233428, IMG submission 179890) | Seawater microbial communities from Saanich Inlet, British Columbia, Canada - SI_118_April2016_120_MG | ecosystem: Environmental > Aquatic > Marine > Inlet | place: Canada: British... | reverse complement strand
GATATGTTCCTTCTCATCCTCGGGTAGACAAATTTTAAATTGTATTTTATTTTTTTCAAAACCTCTCTGATCTTGAACAAGATGATTCAGGAGCAGATCTTGCTTAAAGAAGCCGTTTAAGACATCTCCAACGAAATACATAGGCTCGCCGCCAGTATATTGTCCGCCCACCATCCTGGCAATTAAATCCATTCTCTTTTGTAAATAGGAAAAAAAATCCATCGTCTGAGGAATGTTTTCGCTTTTTATCACTTTATCATTACATTTATGATTACCTCCATTAGTCTTCTTTATTGTATTGCGACAATCTTCAGTATCCAATAAGTACCTTTTATCTATTGTTGACAATACGTGCGAACCTATGTTATGGGAGAAATTGCGGGACATGATGGCAGTCATGGCGGCGTTGGTACCATGTGATAAAATTTCATGATGATACTCATGGTGGAATATGATATTTTCAAAGTCTTTGACAACATTTCCAATAGCCAAATCTATTAAAAAACATAACTTAATGAACGATTGAAGCTCTTTCTTATTATATAAATCACAAAAGTCTTTTTTAAATTTAATAAATGTCTGTGCACGGAAATTTTTAAAATTTGAAGTAAAGAAGATTTTAAAAGTACTGTAAGTTTCTTCTTCAATAAACGCACTATGAAGTAGTTTGATTGAATCTTTATCAGCTTTTTTAGAAAAAAACCGATCATAATGATCAACCATATTTGTTGCTGTATAATTGTCTCCATTGTTCTTGTTTATAAAAAAAGGTATTTTACCTTTATAAACTATGATCATAGGAAAAGAATGTTGATTCCAATAATCTGTACGTTCACACAGTAATTCATTTATTTTAACAGGAACATTATCTTTATCTGAACTCTTTTCTTCATAGTAGGCAAGCCATTTCTCAAATTGTGATGTATAAGCGTTATCAAGATAATGAAAAAAATAAGGTGTTTCTTTTCTATCTTTTTCTTTCACTAAAGTTATACCAATTTGACAAACATATGATTTAAGATTAGTATCATCTGCAAACTTTTTAAAAAAATATCTTTCAACTATAATCTTCAGTATATTATCACGTTTATTTTCTGCCATTTTTAAAAATCTTTTTTTATCTATTGGTATATAAAGCGGCTTATTGCTAACATATTCTAAAATATTATTGGTTAACTCAGTTATAACGTCATTACCATTATCATTCATAGACATCTGAGCACCTCTCCATCTTAAAAATAATTGATGATTGAATTTTTGCATATAATTCTTTGGGGCCTAATCGTGATATAAATTCGTGTTTGTCAATAGAGACTTGTTTGTCTTCAAGTATTGAATTATCGCAATATATACTCATTATTTTACCCAGAAACATTTCATACCCTCCAAGGTCTATCTGGCTGTGCAAAGTACACTCCAACCTTATTAATGACTCTTTTACGCCATATGTCTTTATTTTCTGTGATTCAACTTTAGTCAATTTGCAGAAATCAAATTTATCATTTTCTTTATCATTAAAAGGCATAGCCGATTTGTTCATTTCTTCTGCTATAGTGTAATTAGGAATATTTACTACGAATTCTTTTGCCCTTGCAATATTAATTGATGTTCTTTTAGATGGCTTGGTTTTTTGTATTGATATAAAAATAATTGGAGGGTTAAGGCTTACAAGATTAAACAGACTAAATGGAGCAATATTTGTACTTGAATCCATGCCATTTAATGATGTTACAAGGGCAATAGGCCGTGGCAATACAATACTCAGGAGTAAAGAACTTCTCTCTTCTTCATTTAATGATTCAGGTATGAAAATCATAAAATCAACTTTCCTGAAAAACAAAGGTGTTATTCTTAATAGTTTTTATTAGAAAACGGCCTTTTACTGAATGATTTTCATCAAATTCTATTTCACCTGAAAGCCCATCAAATTTATTTGTTGATAATATATTAATAATGTCGTTTCCAATATTGTCAGTATCTGGTAACGCTTTAATAACATTGTTTAATAATATGACGGCTTCGTAGAACTGTCCCGACCATATATCAGGTTCTTTTCCGAAAAGTCTTTTATAGATATTTATAAACTCTTTTGAATTATTAGTTGTTTTATTGAAACCGGAATAAGAATAAATAATACCGTCAGCAGCACCGGAAACCAATTTTAGAAATTCCGGCGTTTCAATTGCTGAATAAGTTAGCCATAGGGGAGGGGAATATTGAAGCTCTTTACTTTGTTTTATAATCAAGGCGGACTCTCTATAGTATGTAGCTAAAAATATTATGTCTGGATTTGCCTTTTGTAATTTGAGGATTATCTCCCTGAATCCAGATTTGCCTAAAGGGATTGCTTCCTCATAAACTATTTCTCCACCCAACTTTTCAAATGTCTTTGAAAAATTATTTCTAAAGCCAAGGCCTGATTCATTGTTGATATACAAAACTGCAGCCTTTGTCTTGTTGTAGGTTTTAAATGCCAAATTTGCTAAAAATTCTGATTCTTCATTAGAAAGTGGGGTTGTGTTAAAAAGATAATTGCTAATTCCACTTAATTTTGGAGAATTAGCTACCGGGTTAATTACTACAGTTTTACTTGGTTCAGCAACAGGAGTAATAGCAAGCATAACAGGACTCAATGCCCCTAGAATAACTTTTACTCCGTCATAGTTGATTAGTTTTTGAGTTGCGCTAATAGCTGTCTTAGGGTCGGCCTTGCTGTCTTCAAGCTTTAATTCTATTTTAGAGTCATTCCCAAGTTTCTCTATAGCAGCCTTACAACCATTCCAAAAGACATTTCCATAATCGGCTGCATTTCCTGTCATGGGTAAGATAACACCCACCTTTACCTTTTCTACCTCAAGATTATTAGTATCTGTACAACTCAGATTACTGATACAAATTAAAGTAGTAAGTAAAAGTAATAATAAAACATTTTTGTTTTTCATAAAATTTTCCTTATATTTATTTCGCCATTGCTAAGTTCAAACAATTCATTTACAAAATATTTGTAAGAATTATATAGCCTTGGAAATCTTTTAATCTTATCACTACATCTTTCTATAAAAATTGGGCTACTGTAAAATGAGTCTACTATTTTCTTTCTAGATTCTACGAGTTCTTGTGTTGACATATATGAACACTTTACTACAGGTGTATCTCCATCAAACTTTGCAAGGTCATCCTCGATTAACAAATCCTTATCTTTATATTCATTATATAATTCGCTTCCGGGAAAGGGAGTAAAATATGCTATCCTTATTTGATCAACCTTGGTGGATAGTAGGCCATCTATAGTCGCCTGAATGCTCTCCAAGGTTTCATTTTGAACTCCTAGAATAATGTAAACTCTATTTATTATACCGACGGAGTCTGTATGCTCCAATGTTTCTTTTATATCAGTAAAGCCTTTAAATGGCTTGTGCATCTCAGTATGCCCTTTTTTATAAAAAGATTCCACACCAAATCCTATTTTAGAACATCCAGCTTTTGCCATTAATCCGGCCGTCTCTGCTGTCAACCCTATTTTTGCAAGGCAGAACCAATGTATGTTGTCTTTGACATCTGACTCTCTATTAACATCCAGATAGGGATTATGCAAGCCATTTTCAGTAATTGCCTTGCATAAAGACTGAAGACGTGATTCTGAGTTGTTAATGGTTAAATCATTAAAATATATAAAGTTTATTTTGAATCTGTTTTTTACATTTTTTATTTCATCAATAACATTATCAACAGACCGATATGTAATTGTGTTGTTATTTTCAAGAAAAGTAGCTTCATTCCATAGGGTTGGGGAAATACAAAAATTACAATTGAAAAGACATCCTCTTGAGAAACTTATTTGCGCCACACCCATCTGCTCCAGTGGAGATGGATAAGGAAGGTTCCAATTCCTTGACCGTTTTAGTAATTTCTCATTACGCAGAATCGGCGGCAGATCATCCGGATTTTTAATTCTAGCCCTTGGTCTGTTTACTATAACCTTTGAATCTATCTTATATGCAAGCCCATCTATTTGACTGTAACCATTATCCTTGTGTATGATTGTGTTGATTAGTTCACAGAACGTAATCTCTCCTTCTCCAAAGACCACAAAATCAATACATTTATTTTGAAGTGTATCTTCGATGTTTAAGGTTGGGTGGTAACCTCCAAGTACTATGTATACATTTGGTATGCATGTTTTAATTTTAGAAGCAATTTCTACTATCCTGGAATAATCACAAGTAAGAACAGAAAATCCAACAACCAATGGAGAGTGTGTGAGTATTTCCTGAATTAATTCTTCATCAGACAATGAATATTGCTGGATAATATGTATATTATCAAACCCATTGTGTGATGAATAAGCTCCTATAGATTCAATAGCATACGGTTCAAGGGTATTTCCTCTGAGTATAAGACTTGGTGACATTAATTTTGTATTAGTAGGTTCAACCAAGACAATTCCGTTATTATTTAAATTTGTTGGATTATGTGTTAAACTCATTTTTCTATTTATCCGATAATATTTAATAAATCCTTAGCAACGATGGCATTTATTGGTGCTTTTGAGTTTATGTAATTCTCTATCAGATTTTTAGCTTCAACAGTATTATCTGACCCCACGGCTATGCATAAGTATACCCATGCCTTTGATTTGGGAAATGCGGGGTTTTGCAATCTCTCTTGGCAGGATTCAAGTACCTTGTTCTTACCTCCAAACTTTTCAACAACGTAATTAATCCATTGCTCCCAATTACTACGTACAAAACTATATATACTTTTGTGCATTTCTTCTGATATATCCTCATAATCAAGAATACGCCACATTATCTGCATTTTGATATTGTATTTGGAAGAAGAAGATTTCCATAAATCAAACAATAATTCCTTTACATCTTTTTCTTCTCTTAACGGATGCATAAGATTAATACAGAGTTCAGCCATATGAGACTGACTAGAGGAGGCTAATGACTTTAACCAATCTTTGTCTTCTATAATGATGTATTTTCTCTGATAATCAAGCAAAGGGTAACTATTAAGAGCATTTGCCAAGTTCTCATCAAGTTGTTTATTGTTACGTAAGTCATCTATTGCTTTTTTGCTTAAATAGCTACATAACACTTCTTTCATTTTTATACCTCCTTATATTCAGGAACTGTTATTAATAGTGTCTTGCCTTTTTCAATCATTTGCTTAATTAATTCTACTAACTTCTCAATAGAACCTTTGTCTAAACCTATCATCGGTTCATCCAATAAACAAACGTCTGCTTCCGGCAGCATCTCTATCAAGAGTTTTTGTTTTTCACCACCACTGAGATAGCTGCCTTTTGATTTACCATTTAGTGAATTATCAAATAGTGGTATATTTGCATTTGACAGTTTTCTTTGTTCTTTTACACTCAAAGATGAAAATACTGATTGTTGAGACCTTAGATATGCTAAACCAATTTTTATCCTTTCATGTGTTGGAATAGTATTGAGTTCTTTTCCTTTCAATATAATTTTACCTGATTCAAGCGGATGAATACCGGCAATAACATCAAGCAGTGAGCTTTTGCCCCAACCATTAGGAGCTTCAAGTATGTAAAGATGTCCTTTTTTCAGATTAATAGAAAGCCTATCTATAACAGTCCTTATTCCTCTTTTAACGACAAGAACCTTAACCTCAAGGACAGATTGAGAATCTCCGAGTCCTTCAGGGATTACAGTGGCTAGTTTTGCTCCATTAGGTAGTTTTTCTGTATGGGTTTTTCCATTTTCACCTGCTATTTGTCTTAAAAGGTCATGAAACGGATTTACTTCTTTTGTTTTGTCATCTATGGTTTCATCTGATTTATTAATCATCAGTTTTCCATTTGAAAGAGTCCAGACAGTGTTGGCAAGCTTCAATACGGTTGGTATATTAAAAACATGCTCCACTATCACAAGGGTAATTGAATTTTTCTTCGCAAGAGTTTCAAGATAACCCATGACCTCTGATATCCCTTCTTTATCAAGCCCTGAAAGAGGCTCGTCAAGGAAGAGTATTTTTGCTCCAGCCTGTATTGCCCTGGCAATAGCAACCCTCTTCATCTGGCCAAGAGATATCTTATCGCATGACGAATCAAGCCTGTCACCAAGTCCAAGCATACTTAACCATTCAGAAGATTTTTTAGTATTTTGCCTGTTTTCTTTTTTAGCTTTTTTACTAAACAGGGCAAGTACTGGATTTTCACCGCTTTGTTCTGGAGATGCTACTACAACATTTTCGAGAGCGGTCATAGTTGGAAAAAGCCTTATATCCTGCCACACTCTTCCAATACCTTCCCAAGCAAGCCTTTCCGGTGTAAAATGATCAAGAGGGTTTATCTCTTTCCACCATGGTCTTGGCCATATAAATACCTCCTTATCACCATTAATGTTTATGTGTATTTCTCCTCTGTCAGGCTCAAGATTCCCTGTAAGGATATTCACTAAGGTAGTTTTACCGGAACCATTTTCACCTCTTAATAGAACAACCTCTCCTTTTCTTATATTGAACGAGATGTCGTTGAGAATAACCTGTCCTCCAAATGCCTTAACAAGGTTATTGGTAGAAAAAACAACATCAGCATGTGATTTACGCTCCTCTTTTCGTTTAATATTTTCAGTCATTGCATCCATGTTCACATATGTTAAGTCAGTTTTTAATAGCCGCTAAGAGCACTAAGTATTACTAAGTTTTTATTCGTTCCTCTTTGTGGATAAATATTATCCATTTACTTAAACCTATATTTACCCGCCAATCCCTGTGGCCTGAAGTGAGCCATCGTAACAATAAGTAAACCATATATTAAAAGTCTAATATTTGCCGCAAAAGCATCCGGGATATGCACAAACCTTAATATCTCAGGTATTGCTATAAGGATTAAAGCGCCTACTATGGGACCTCTGAAATTGCCGGTACCACCAACAATAACCATGCTTAACATTAATATGGATTCGTCCAGAGTAAAAGATGTAGGATCAATATAACTAACATAAGTAGCGTATAAACCACCCGCAAGAGCAACCATTGAACAGGCTATTAAGAAAGCCTGTAATTTAAATAATCTTGTATTCTTCCCAAGTCCTCTAGCAGCAAGTTCATCATCTCTCATAGCCTTAAGCGCCTTACCCCATGGTGAGCGTAACAAGACATACAGGATAACTCCGCATATTATTGCAATAACAGTAGAAAGTATAAACATGTTGGGCAACGTATCGATTTTATAACCCAAAATAGTGGGCTTAGGTATTCCCGTTATCCCAAATGGACCTTTAGTAAGACCTGTCCAATTATAAAGGAGACTATAAATTGTTACTTGAACTGCCAATGATAGCATAACAAAGTAATCACTTCTGAAACGCCACGCAGGAATAGAAACCAGCAAGCTGAGACAACCCGTGATAATTATTGAACAAATTATGGCTGGAATAAAACCCCAACCAAGAGCAACCATTAGCAATGCAGTTGTATATGCACCAATACCATAATATGCAGCATGCGCTAATTGAAACAGCCCACCATAGCCTACTAAGAGGTTTAAAGACATAGTAATGATTATGTATATATCGAGATAAATAAGCAGGTGTAAGATATAGTTCATAGCACCTCAAGCCTCCCTTTATTACTAATAATGCCTTGTGGTCTAACAAAAAGGAAAAGTACAAGGAGTAGAAAAGTTATGGTGTCTTCCCACCTTGCTGATGTGTACCAAACCACTTGTGAACGAATAACACCAAGTAGAATACCACAAATAACTGGGCCAACAAAAGAGCCTCTGCCTCCAATAATTGTTGCAACAATTGCAATTAAAACAATATTTAATCCTCCATGAGGATCAAATCCAATATCCAATGCTGTAAGGATTGCGGCTACCGTTGTGAAGAATCCACTCAAACCAAAAGCGAAGAGCCTGAGTTTGGTAATGTCATATCCAATAAGTGAAAGCTGAATAGGATTATCTGAAAGAGCTGTGAACATTAAGCCACTGTTTGTTCTCTTGAGCCAGAAAAGAAATATTATAATGAAAGACAAGCTTATAATGCCACCCATCATCTGAGACCTTGTGAGAATCAGACCTGAAAAATTGTAGGTAACGTCAATCCCTCCTCTTAAGACCCTGGCTTCATTACCCCAGATAATAGCGACAATCTGAATTATTACTATGTATATGCCTAATGACGATATTAATTGTATCATTGTAGATGCTTCTTTTCTGTAAAGCGGCCAATGATTTACTTTTTCAAATGACATAGAGAGAAAAATGGTTATAGCAAAGGTAAGTAAAACTGCGATAGGAATGCCTGTCCCAACTTTTATGAAGGAAAAGAGTAAAAATGGAGCAACGGTATAAATAGCGCCCTGGGCGATGTGAAATATACCTGTGGAATTATATACAATGGAAAAACCTATTGCTAATAATGATATAAGTAGCCCCTGAATTAAACCATTTATTAATATATGCATAGAACTTAGTTCACTTTGTTCACTAATTTATGATTGTTTTGCTCACGCAAATCGTAAGATAAATAAAAATCTAAAACATTAATCTGTTGAAGGAATTAAGGTCGTGCCCAAGGCAGATCCGCCTATGGCGTGACTTTAGCCATTTATAGGAATATCAAGAAAATGTTTTCTAAGATGAAACCTCAAGAGTTTGACTACCCGTGCGTTATTTGCAGACAGGAAGAATTTCTTAATATTATGTTAATCGCAACAAACATACCAAGCTTGATTTTGTGTTCTTCTCGTGTATTAAGTGTATATGGCGGGCTAAACAAATACTCCCATAATCTGTAAAAACTCTATGTGCGGAATTATACTCAATATTAATAAAAATTAATATCCCAAATATATCCCCGTAAAATATCATTTAGTTTTGAAGTCACCAAATCATCATGACCACAAATACACCAACTTACTTGGCAAGCTTGGTAGCCAGAACTAATAAGGGAAAAGGATAATACAGGGATAATAGAAGGATTTTAATTTTTTTCATTTACTATAAAATTAAAAAGGAATGCGATAGAAGATTCATCCAGATAGATGAATAGTCGCCTCAACCTTATAGTTATAGTGTCAAAGACTCTACTGCAGTTTTGATCATTGTAACTTTGTGAGAATCTAATGTAAACCTTTGTTTTTTTAACTCATTAATACGTCAATAAAAGAAAGGTGGTTTGTTTTGAATCACAATAATGATTTTGCTGTCTTCGCTATAATTGAAAAAATAGATGGTGGCATACCGCTTATTATGAAGAAGGGAGATTTTCGAGGAGGTGAAAAATGGAAATTGCCGGGAGGAAGACCTGTAAAAGTAAATGATAGTAAAAGAGAGGCACTAAAACGGAAAATTTTTATGAAAATTAAAACTGTAGTAATACCAGGAGAAGTGATTTTCAGAAAAACTATTTCTAAAGAAAGAAGGTTTGGGCATGATTTTATTGTTATGCAGGCGGAATATAGCTATGGTGACCCAATTGCAATAAAAAGCAGAACAAAAAAAGTAAAATTGTTTTCACGAACAGAAATTGAAGACATGATTGCAAATAGTGAAATTTTGGAGAATCACGCAGCTGCTCTAAAGAAGTTCTTTAAATTTTAGAAAATATGGAGCAGAAAAAATGCTAGCATATTTTAAATGTATTACATATAAATGACCGTTATGTTAGACCAAGATGGAACAGCCACTGCCATCTTAGGTGTAACATAAATAATTATACAGTGGCGAAATATAAGGAGATAAACCATGTCTGAAATAGAAGCAAATGCAATAGACACATTTGGTGATGTTATCCAGGAAGAGGATCTGTATCCAGATTCAAATCTGGATACAAATGAAGACTGCCAAGACTGCGATTAAGTCATTAACCGACCCTCTCCTCGGATATGATTTCCGAGGGGAGGGAAATATTATTTGTGTAGAAATAAAGTAACAAAATGAAACCATTCAGCGAAAAAGAAAAGGGTATAATTGTTAGACCGTTAGACGATAGGTTTTATTATGCTTTTAATTTCAACAACCCATCAGGTATTAAGATACTATCTCATAGGGCGGCAAAGCGATTAATAGCCATCACTGAAGAAGGAGATTCTTATGACAAAAACAATAAAATTGACTCTTCGATAATTAAAAGCGGTTTATTCCACAAAACCAATACTGCATCAGATAAAATGACTCATCTTTCAGTATGGTTGCATGTGACCAATAGTTGCAATTTATCATGCTACTATTGCTATATTCCTAATTTAAGAAAACCTGCCGATTCAGATACTATTCACAACTTATCAATGAAAACTCACGATGCAAAAACAATATCTCATCGTTTAATTTCATACTGTGAGGAAAGAGAGATAAAGAATTTACATGTAAAATTTGCTGGAGGTGAACCCACATTAGATATCACACTAATAAGAGAGTTTTGTAGAGAAATTAGTAAACAACCGAAAAAAGTGAACGTTAGCTATGGGATGATTACTAATGGTGTATTTAACGCAAACCAAGTCATTCCAATTCTTAAAGAGTTTGACATTACATTATCGGTATCGATTGACGGTTATAAATCTACACATGACGATATAAGGTTTCATGTAATTAATAAAAGAAAAAATGGAACATGGGATTTGATTTGGGCAAATATTGAAAATCTTCTATCAGTAGGGATAATGCCATATCTTCTTTATACGATTACACCATCAAATATTAATGACATACATAAATTCTCTGATCTTGCCCATAAACTAAATCTTGGGTATAGGTTAAGTTTGGAAAGATCTAAAAAGTTATACGAGCCAGAAATTAAGAAAAAAGTTGTCACAAAGCTGACTGAACTATACTGCGAATTAGGGAGAAATATGAATTACGAATTGCCTATTAGCAGATATGCACGATTCTCAGAATGGAACTTAAAGAAGAAAAAGAATCTTGCTTGTTCGGCTGGCAGGAATTATATCGCTATTAGCCAAAGAGGATATGTATCTTCCTGTCAAATGGGCATGAACAATAAATATGGAAATATAATGACTGATGGACTTGAATTACCGATGGTCATGATGAAAAAGAATGGTTACACGTCAATAATTGCAAAGCCAATATTAAGAAACGGCATATGCAATAGTTGTGAATATTACTATGTGTGTTCGGGAGGATGCCCGGAACATACGGTCAATACCTTTGGAACAATTGATACACTTTCACCATGGTGTACAGTATTTGGTAGTTTGATACCTGTGTATATGGAAAGCATAGCACGACAAATGCTAAGAAAGATCAGATCTAAAAAATAAGGACTTTAACTATGTTGATTTTTACTCACATTCCACGCACGGGTGGAACAACTCTCAGGAGTATTATATCTGGCCATATAAAAAATTTCAGGTTCATTGATTCTTTTTCAGAATTCTCATTTATTAATGATGAAGAACTAAATAGTTATAACTTCATTGCTACTCACTGTGGATATGGAATATTCAATAGAATAAGTAGAAGCCATAAAAAAGTAATTATTCTGAGAGACCCTATAGAAAGAGTAATATCTCATTATTTCTATCTAAGAAATCTGGAAGACAATGTTTCTTATTCCAGTTATTACGCAAAAAAACTATCAATTCAGGAGTTTATAGAAGAGAATAATCCAGCTGTTCAAATATCCTTAAATAACACTCAAACATGGCATTTAGTTGAAGACAAAAATATCTTCTTCCGAAAGAATTATCAAAATAAAACCACCTCAGAGATTTTAGATATTGCAATAGACCATTTGAAAACATATGACTTTATTGGGATCACGAATGATCTTTCATCAGTACTCCTTGAGCTTAACCAAGCATATGGATGGGATGAGGTTATACAAGAATTGCCACATATGAGAGAAAGTCATAAACCTGATATTAACGAAATTGATGAAAAAACAATAAATTCAATAAGTAAAAAAGTAGACTTAGATGTGTACGTATATAACAAAACAAAAGAAATACTCAAAGCTAGAAGGATTATCAATTCTCCTGAGAGTATGAAGAGAAAGGATGAGAAGTGGTAAAATATTGGTTAGTATTATTTTGCAATTTTGAGCCTTACAATTTATCGTGAAGTATAATTCAAAAAGGAATTATTAAAGATAATGTGTAAGCCCGATTAAAGAATACATTCAAAAGTAATTTTGATAGAGATGAATATCTAAATGAGACTAATATGGGTCGATTCCGGAATTATTTTCAATATTGAAAATAATTAGCAAAAGATTTTTCTATCACTTACTTTGTAGAGTTGCTCTCGAAAAAGCAAGTACATGGAAATGACGTAAGGAATGGCTTTTCACAGTTCTTCCAGTGCTGGAAGCGGAACGAGTTTAAGGTTTTTCCTCTTGATTTTGTTGTTTAGCTGATTATTATAAACAGCAGTATGACCACAATCTATAATTCTTCATACCATACGAAGAAGCTT
>Ga0233428_1003752_pt1 | contig 12440 bp, 8 predicted proteins | sample SI_118_April2016_4_FD_179890 | JGI IMG/M metagenome (GOLD analysis project Ga0233428, IMG submission 179890) | Seawater microbial communities from Saanich Inlet, British Columbia, Canada - SI_118_April2016_120_MG | ecosystem: Environmental > Aquatic > Marine > Inlet | place: Canada: British... | reverse complement strand
CGATCTTCGTAGTCTTCAAATTCTTCAATGTCTTCTACCAAGTGTTCATAATCCTCAGTAGTTGTAGTTTGGGAGATGATCTCTGGATTTTCTTTCATTCTGTTTGCCATTGTAGCTATGTCCGCACGGTTGATTGTGCCGTTTGGCGAAAATGTTCCGTCTGGATTACCGGTTGTAACGCCGAGAGCATATCCTGTTGCGATGGCATCATAATATCGATGTCCTACAACGTCTGTGAATGGTACGTGGGCAGGGATGTAATCCATTTGATTTACTTTCACAATGAGCTCCAAAACTTCCGCTCTTGTGATCGCTCTGCCTGCGCTTGATTCTACAAACGATGTATCGAGGCCTCTGTTACGAGCTATGTTAATGTATCCCATGTACCACGGATCTGTTCGTTCTACGTCCATTTGTCCCCATGCCGCGTTCAATACAATTTTGAATGCTTCAGCAACTAATGTGTTTCCTTCCGGCACGTATTTCTTTTCTCCATTTTCCACTCTTCCGCTCAATTCAAGGTTGTGTACTGCTTCAGCCCAGTAGTCTCCATTTGAGAATGAAGCGTCTTCGAATCCTCCTAATTTCTCTTCCTCTTTCACTGATTCCCTTATACGTTCTTCATATTGTTCTTTCAGTTCTTCTTCATCGAGTGTTCCGTCTCTATATGCCTCAAGGTTTTCTTTGAACTTTCCAGCCGCTTGTCCGAAGAGAGGTTTGTCGAATTTGACCCTGTTTTTGAATTGCTTGTCTGTCTCTTTGATTTCGTCACTGATTGTCACCCAATCTTCCATATTGTCGATGTCCGTTTCGTTCAATTTAATGTGTCTTACCATTTTTGAAAGAGCTCCTTTCAGGTTCGGATCACTAAATATTGTTTCTAGTTTTGCCGAATCGAATTCCAGAACCTCTTTCAAAACTTCCATTGCTACTCCTTCCATCTCTCCCATTCCAAATTCGCCTGGATCGACTTCGATAGACATCATTGCTTTGCGTTCCAGCATCTCCAGTCTGTGGAGAACCTCTTCCGTACATCTATATTTCCCGTCATCCAAACATTCTTGCCCTTTGGCAATCAATTGTCGGGCCGTTTTTTCCATTGCTGTACATCTTTGGTCTGTGGCTTCACATGGATTGTTTTTTAGATAGTCTAGAATTTCTCCGAAAACTTGTTTTGCAAAGCTTGAAACTTTTGCTTTTTCAAAATGTCTCCAGAAGTCGTGATCGGCATCCCAAAGATCTTCAAGATCCCACCAAAGTTCTTGCCTTTCCCATTCTAGATCCGGGTCTGAATTGAAGTTACAGTCATTATCCTCTGATAATTCTTTTTGTTTTTTGAGAAGTTTTATGATTCGTTCTTTTCGATCCAGGTGATCGTCCATCATCTTTTGGAGATCATCATCGTCTACGTCCATTCGCGCAAAGTCTTCTCTTTCTCTTTCTAGATTTTCTTCTTCTCTTTCAATGTCTTCAACAATTCGCTCGTAGTCTTGGATACATCGGTACCATGATATTTCCGCTTGAATGCTGTTTTCTCCGTGAAGTCTTTGCTCCACAACGTGGTATTCGTCCCAAGTTGCAAATGAACAGTTCGTTATTTGATCCTGAAGCCTATTAATTTCTACTTTTAGAGTTTCTAAGTCTGAAACGTAGTCTGAGTTACCTGTTTTTGTGAAACGTTTTATGAGTTGTCTAATTTCTCTTTCCACTCTTCGCGTGTCGTTTTTCATCCGTTTGCAATCTTCTGGCTGAGGGGCTGGTTCTACCCAGGTGTCTTCCCATTGATTTTCGTTCGAATTGTCGTCGGTCCAGGTATCGTTTGTGTCGTCCCATGGGTTGTCATCCCAATCTTTGTTGTCATCGTCAGTCCATTCGTCTTCGTGTCGGTCTTCTTCGTGACGATCCTCTTCCCAGTCCTTGTCATCGTCAGTCCATTCGTCTTCGGTCCATTCGTCTTCGTGTCGGTCTTCTTCATGCCGATCCTTTTCCCAGTCTTTGTCGTCTTCGGTCCATTCGTCTTCGTGTCGGTCTTCTTCGTGACGATCCTCTTCCCAGTCTTTGTCGTCGGTTGTTCCTGTATCTACTTCACCACCGCCTCCTCCTGAGCTACTGGCTCCTGTTGAGGCATCATTGTGGCCTTCGCCCCCGCCTCCTCCTGAGCTACCAGAGTCTGTAGATGTGTCGGCGCTCTCTTCCGCAATCATCACGTTCGACATTACTAATTTCGAGTGATTAGCCCCAGTGTTGGCCGGTGTCAATGCGACAACGGCAAGTGCCGCTACCAATACAAGTAGCAGTCGTGGTTTTTGGCAGTCGCACAATGCGTGACAACTCCCTTTCTTACATTTTGCCATGGAAAGAATGGTTATTTGTTTTTATATTAAGTTTTCACTATATCGTATTATACTATATATACACTGTTTTGTAAAGCGGCCGTAGGGCGGTTCATCTTATGTTTGTTTGGCTTTTTTGCTATAAAGATGTGGCTATGCAAAATCAATTAACTTGGGTTGAAACCGACGGTTCTGCTCTTGCCCACAACATAAAGGCTTTTAAGGAAAAAATCGGTGAAAACGTGACTCTTTGTGTTTGCGTGAAAGCGAATGCGTACGGACATGGTTTGGTCGAGGCTTCTCGTGCTTTTTTGGAGGCTGGCGCGGATTGGCTTGCTGTTGATGCGTTGTATGAGGCTGAAACTTTGAGAGAGGCTGGGGTGCAGGCTCCTATATATATAATGGGATACACTCTTTTGTCTGATCTGGAGAGGGCTTGCGAACTTGATTGCCGGGTGGTTGTTTATGATAGGGAAACTGTTGAGAAATTGGGCGAAATTGTGGGAAAGCGCTCTGGGGACTCTGACGGGGCCGAGCTATCCCCTGTCAATCTTCACATAAAAGTTGAAACCGGAAATAATCGACAAGGAGTTTATTTGGAGGATTTGGCTGATTTTGCGAAATATATTCAGAGTTTTGACGGTTTGCGTGTTGAAGGGATTGCGACTCATTTTGCGAATATTGAGGATACTACCGACCATGCTTATGCTTTTGAGCAGGTTGAGAAATTCAAAAAAGCAGGAGAGATGTTGAGTGAGGCCGGGATCGAGAAGGTTATGATGCATTGTGCGAATTCTGCCGCAACTATTATTTATCCTGAGACTCATTTTGATATGGTGAGAGTTGGGATTGCCGCGTATGGGATGTGGCCATCTCCAGAAACCAAGGTTAGTTATCAAAATCTTCATAAAAACGGCTTTGAGTTGAAGCCGGCATTTACGTGGAAGTCGGTTGTTGCGCAGATAAAGACTGTGCCTGAGGGTGGATTCATCGGTTATGGATGTACGTGCAGGACTACTCGCGAGACTAAGATGGCTATTGTTCCTATCGGTTATTACGACGGATATGATCGTCATTTGTCCAACAATGCTCATGTTTTGATTCGTGGGCGTCGTGCGAAGATGCTCGGGCGTGTTTGCATGAATATCATCATGGTCGATGTCAGTGATATTCCGGATGTTGAGCTGGAGGATGAAGTTGTTTTGATGGGTCGGCAGGATGTGACTGGCTCCGTGGCCGGCGACGAAATTTCAGCAGAGCAGTTTGCTGACTGGATCGGGACCATTAATTATGAAGTTACGACGAGGGTGAATGAGCGGATTCCTAGAGTTGTTGTTTAGACAGGCTTTTCCTCTACTACTGAGAACATGCGCCATGCTCCGTCCGGAGAAAGTTCTTCTTCTTCAAGTCTAGTGTTTTTGAATCCAACTCTTTCGAGCATGCCATTGAGACCTTTAGCAACGCCTTCTCTGGACATCAAATCTATAATATGAGTTGGCCCCATGTCTTCTTCTGTACCATCGGGTTGAATATATGCTCTACCAAAAGAATGTCGAGAAACGGTATTTTCTTCACTGGGATTTGTAGGATTGTCTATCTGATAGAAATAAAATCCATCACCTGCATTTGTATCAGCTAGAATAGGCACTTGTTCTCCAGGTTTGGCGTATTTGCCAAAGTTGCCTGTATTCCCCTCTGCTACTTTACTTCCAATATTTACTCCTAATTTTTCACACCATTCGTTTCTTTGACTTTCATCTGCCGGCTTGACTCGTTCCCGGAATTGGAGAACAAGTTTTCCTCCTGGTTCAAGAAGATCGAAATAATCTGCCAGAGCTTTTTCGTGAGCTTCTTCTGTTGGAAGGTACATGAAAGAGCTTCCTCCGATCGTTATGAGTTTGTATTTTGCCCCGTCTTCTATTGCTTCGCGAATGCGTCCCATATCTCCTAAAGCAACATCTAATTTCCCTCTTACTTCACCTGTTTCCTGCCTAATTGCTTCTCTTTGTTTTGCTTCAGTGACCAGCGTGCCTGAAATTTCACGGGCATCTATATCTGCTCCTGTTTTGGTTCTCATAACGTGAGCGTGCTGTGCAACTCCTGAGGCAAGATCCAAAATTCTATCGCCTGGTTTTAATTCTAGACCTGACGAGCGAATCATAAAATCGGCTTCTCGTTCTGCCCTCTCCTCATATGAGAGCCCATGCATTGCCTTACTTTCAATTTCAGCTGTACGTTGATACCGCTGACTTTCGTATTGTTCTGCAGTTTTTAGTTCGGGTTCTGCCATGTATTTTATTGCGTTTTTTGCTAATCTTTGTTGAGTTTGTACCCCAATCAAACACAAGGGACTTCAACAAATGCACGAAACCCCCTTTTCTCCTCATTTAAATCAATTCCAGCAAGATCTATTTCAACTTGCTTCCTCTTACGATAACCATAAATAGCCTCCCTATCATTTAGTTGCTCATCCGGTGTTTTTAGCCAACTCTCAGTATGTGAATCGATTTTTAATCGTTGTTGCAAATCCAAATATTGATCTTCATCCACAATTTCTGCTCCAAAAGATTCCGCCATATCAACCACATTCCCATCTGGAGTATTTATAGCAAAATCTTCGCCACTTTTATTATACGCAAGATTTCTGCGACCGTGTGGGCTTTCTGCAGAACAATCCATAAATATATATACAAATCCTCCACTTGCCTTTCTTGTACCAACAACATCCGGCTCACCCCCCGTAGCTTCCAAGCACTGAATAGACCAAAGTTTCTCGGGATGTGCCTTTAAAGATTTTTCCACATCATCCCAATTTATTCCTTCGTGAAGCATTCGATTAGACTCAAAACGTTCCCTTAAAACAGCAAGAATGTTATGCTCCTGTTCTCGAGACAACTGTTTTTCAGGCTTTGACACAGAGTTCAATCTATCTCCTAAACTTTCTCTAATTTCAAATAACTCGTCATTAATTTGCTCCTCCGTCAACAGGCCGTCTTCCACAAGACCTTGAACCAAGGTTTTTAATTCATAATGAGAAGCGCCTTCAAATGGGTCTGGCATTTTTGAATCTGGCATTTTGTTTTCATTATTTTTATGATTCCATCATACTTATTATAACACGTGTGTACGTAATGTCAACCCGTCCAAAGTTTTTTCGGAGACAATTATCAGTTTAAAGAAGCATTACTGAGTAACGTTCCCGGGATTTCGCATATTCCTAGATGTTACCGGGAATCCCGGGAGCTTGACATTAAATGCTAATTCCCGGTACCGTTTGCTATGTGCAAGAGAGACTTTCCTGTGGCTTGACAAATACATGCCACCAAACAAAAACGGGTCAAATCAACCTGACGATTCCTTCCCGGGAAGGAATCCAACCTGAAGAATTACACAATACTTATTACCCATTGGTTGGTTGTTGCTCAGACGATTAGCTTACAAAGTATCTCCCTGCCACCACCATCATCACACCCCACCTCCCCCCATGAACAAAAAAATTATACAGATTTTGGACAATGGAGAGGGTTTGTTTGAGATTCCGGGTGATTTTTTGTTTGAGCCGATGTATTACAAACAAGGCCTTACCGATGATTCTTCGATGAAGCTCCGTGAGGGTATTATTGAGAAATTGTTGCACGCGAAAAAGCACCTCCCGAAGGGATGGAATTTTAAGATTTGGGATGGTTATCGAGCGCTTGATGTTCAGGATAGGTTGTATAAGGAGTTGTGGCGTGTGCGAGCTGAAGAAAACCCTGATTGGGATGAACCCGCGCTAAAAGAAGCAGTCGAAAAGTTTGTCGCGTTCCCAAGTTTTGATCCACTTGCTCCGTCTCCGCATAATACAGGGGGCGCGGTTGATTTGACAATTGTTGATCGAGGAGGGAATGAACTTGATATGGGGACTTATTTTGATGAGTTTCATGAGCGGTCTTATGGAGATTATTTTGAGACCGGCACGCATGAGCCCGGCGCTGAAGATTTCCAAAAAAACAGAAATCTTTTGCGAGAGATTTTGGCCGAGGAGGATTTTGCTCCGTATCAATGGGAATGGTGGCATTTTAGTTTTGGCAATCAAGATTGGGCTCTGGATAAAGCAAAGTCGGTTGCGATTTATGGCTCACTCGAGCTATAATTCCGCGTGATTTAATCTTATAAATATGACTAAAAAATTGGTTGGTGTAATTTTTGGGGGCAAAAGTGGTGAACATGAAGTTTCTCTTGTTTCGGCGTCGAGTGTGATTAAAGAAATGCCGAAAGATAAATATGACATTCGTGAGATTGGGATTTCGAAAGATGGAAAATGGTATATCGCAGATTCGACTAGTGGAGGACTGATGGAGAAATTCAAGACTGAAGATCTTGGGGGGCTTGAGGCAGTTAGTTTTGAAAAAGCTTTGGAGGGATGTGATATTGCGTTCCCTGTTTTGCATGGGCCGTATGGTGAAGACGGTACTATTCAGGGACTTTTTGAGATGCTTGCGATTCCGTATGTTGGATGTGGTGTTTTGGCGTCGAGTGCATGTATGGATAAAATTATATGCAAGGATGTTTTGGATCGCGCTGGGTTGTCGGTTGTTCCTTATGTGAGTTTTTTGAGAAGTGAATGGTCGACCGGACGTGATGAGATTTTGGCTAAAGTTGAGTCGGAGGTCGGTTATCCGTGTTTTGTGAAGCCGTCGAATATGGGATCGTCTGTTGGGATAAGTAAAGTTTTGGCTGGTGATGGAGCTGGCGATAGCTTGACTGAGGCGATTGAGCTTGCCGCAAAATTTGATAGCAGGATTTTGGTTGAGAAAGGTATCAATGCTCGTGAAATTGAGTGTGCTGTTCTAGGGAATTCTTCGCCGGAGGCGGCGGAGCTTGGAGAGATTTTGGTTGGTGGTGAATTTTATGACTATCATGACAAATATGTCGATGGAAAATCTAGCACACAAGTTCCCGTCCAGGACATTGATGACGCAAAAAAAGCTGAGATTTCTGAGATGTGTTTGAAAGCTTACAAAACTATGGATTGCAGTGGACTTTCGCGAGTCGATTGTTTCTTGGATCGTGATAGTGGGGATATTTATCTAAACGAGATAAATACGTTACCAGGATTCACGTCTATAAGCATGTATCCGAAGATGTGGAAGGCTTCCGGAGTCAGCTATCCTGAGTTGATTGATCGATTGGTTGAACTTGGTTTTGAGAGAGATGCAGAGAGGTCGAAAAATCAAATAAGTTTTGACAGCGGCAGCGACTGGTTTCAAACTCCTTGACGACAGGAGGTCCGCTTGCGTATATTTAATGGGCTTTTTTTTATATAAAGTCCGTATTCGATGCCCCTTTTCCGCAGGAAGAAAACTCAAGCTACAGGGAATGGTAATTTCATTGCTCTTGATATTGGAACAGATGAAGTCACTGCTATTTTGGTTGCTAATGAGGGGAAGAAAGGGCGCGTGATTGGATTTGGAAAACAGAGACAAAAGCTTGGAGACATGCATAGCGGCGCCGTTACTGACATTGCGTCTGTTATAACGAATTGCCATTCTGCTATTCGCGATTCTGAGCGAATGGCCGGGGCAAAAGCTCATCAAGTGATTATGGGAATTGGCGGAGAGTTGGTAAAGGGGGCGACGACGACGGTTTCGTATGTGCGCCGCGATCCTACTTCGAAGATTGATTTGGCTGAGCTTAAAAACATAGTCCACAAAATTCAGTGGAAAGCTTTTGATCAAGTACGAAGTCAACTTTCCTACGAGACCGGATACAACGAGATCGATGTAAAATTAATTAATGCCGCGATTGTTGACGTTCGAATCGACGGGTATAAAGTCACAAATCCGATTGGATTCCAGGGTAAAGAAGTTAGTGTAAGTATTTTCAATGCGTTCGCTCCTTTGGTTCATTATGGGGCTCTTCAAACCATCGCTTCTGAGATCGATAAAGAGATTTTGGCGATTACTGCTGAGCCGTACGCGATAACTCGCGCGCTTGAGAATGATGATGCGAAGTTTGGGGCGATTTTTATCGATGTTGGTGGTGGAAGTACGGATATTGCCGTAGTGCGTGATGGGATGTTGGAGGGGACGAAGATGTTCACCCTCGGCGGGCGAACTTTTACGAAACGTCTTGCACAGAGTTTGAATATTTCTTTTGGCGAGGCGAACGATATCAAGATTGCTTATGCGAATGATAAGCTTGAGAAGCAATCTCATAGAATTGTGCGTGAAGCAATGAAGAGTGATTGTGACGTTTGGCTTTCCGGAGTTGCGCTGACGCTTAGTGAGTTTGATAACATCGATGTATTTCCTTCGAAGATTCTTTTGTGTGGTGGCGGCGCGAATCTCCCCGAGATTCGTGAGGCTCTTGAGTCTCGTGAGTGGGTGAAGACTTTGCCTTTTGCGAAGAAACCACAAATTTCGTTTGTTAATACTAAATATATTGGCTCGCTTGTTGATGAGACGAAGCAATTGAATCAGCCTGAGGATGTCACTCCTCTTGCGTTGGCTCATTTGGGACTTGAATTTACGAGTGAAGAGCAGGTTCTTTCGAAGGTTTTGAAAAAAGTTGTTAGATTAATGCAAATTTAACGTCAAAAAATGGGGAAGGTTCGTAAAAAATTAGAAAAATTGCACAAGAAAGTCCAGAAAAAGGAAATTGCGGAAGCAAGGAAGGTTCGGATTGGAGAAAAATCTGCGGAAAAGAAAGCTTCGAAGAAGGGCAAGAAGTCCGTAAAAATTGTGCCGCCGAAAAAAGGTGATATCAAGGAAGTTCAAGATCTTGCTAAGAAACAGATAAGTGATGAGTTCGAGGCTGAAGATCGAAAAGTTGATAAGAGCGAGGTGATTTCGGCAAAAAAAGTTGTTTACATTGAAATCGACGACGAAGTTACGAATGTTTATGACAAAGTCAAAAACCTGAAGATTAAACATATTTATCTGGTTGTACCGCGTAGGGCTGTACTGTTCCAGAGTATTGTTAATTTGAAGATTTTGAAAAGGAAAGCTGAGGAGGATGGCAAGGCGTTGTATTTGATAACAAATGACAAAAACGGGATATACTTGGCTCAGCAGATTGGGCTTTCCGTGTATGACAAAGTTTCTACCGAGGGGAAGCCTATTTTCTTTTCTACTGATGAAGAAGATGAGAAATTACGTATAACTCCTCTGAAAGCGACTGTTAATTCGGTGATCGATGAAGCTCCGACCAGACGGACGGAGCGGAAACTTTCGATTTCCGAAATTTTGAGAGAAAGCGCGAGTAGAAAGAAATTGCTTGGAGTGAAACGCCTTGGTGAATCTTCAGGGTCTACCTCTATGCGGTCGAAGAAATTGAAAAAGTCTGATAATGATCCTAAGAAAATAAAAAAGGAAGAGAAAATCCGTAAACATAAACTTGTACTTGTTGCTCCGAATAAACAAGCCTTGGTCGGGCTCGCGGCCATTAGTGTTTTGATTTTGATGGTGATTTTTTATATTGCATTGCCTGGGGCTACACTGTATTTGACGCCTGCCGCGAGTGTTCTTGAGAAATCTGTGAATGTTACTTTGGCTGAGTACGATCAGAATAAATCTGACTTTGAGGCCGGGACTCCGCATACAATCGCCAGTCATAAAGTTGTCGCGAAAGTCGATCGGAAGGTGACGTGGTCGGCCACTGGTAAAAAACTGTCTGCAAATTCTTCAAATGCAAGCGGGACCATCACAATAATCAATAATGCTGGTTACGAGTGGCCTCTTGTGGAACAAACGCGTTTTCAAACCAATGAAGGTGTCGTGTTCCGAATAACCGGGGCTGTAAACGTTCCTGCCGCGTCCAGTAGTGGGCCGGGGAAAGTGGATGCGTATGTAGTCGCCGATCCTGAGGACGCATACGGACAGATCGTTGGGGAGCGGGGGAATATAGGCCCGACTAAATTTTTCCTACCTGGCTTGAAAGAATCCAGCCGAAGTGTTTTGTCTGCGGAAAGTGGTGTGGATATGTCCGGAGGAGTTACCGACTTTACTAAATATGTTTCGGATGAAGATATTGAAGCCGCGAAGTCCAGATTGGCCGAGACTTTGTATAAGGCTGTTGAAGAGGAACTTAAAAATGAAGTTGGTAAGAAAAACGATCTGGCTGACGCCGATTACATTCTTCTTGTTGGCGAGGACGCAATCTCTACGGGAGAAGTCACTATCAATCCTATCCCTGCCATTGAGGGCGAGAACATTGATATGTTTGAGATTTCTGGGTTTGTGACCGCGTCGGGATATTGTTACAGCCAGTCTGAGATGGTGAATCTTTTGACTCAGGAACTTTCATTGAAGAAGAGTCCACAGAAAAAACTTATTAGAGTCAATGAGGACACTATTACTTACAGGATTTTTGAAAGAGATAGTGTGCGCAGTAAAATAAAAATCACCGCTAATATAAAAGGGATCGAAGAATTTGATATTGATCCTGAAAAAGAGAATGGGGCGCGTTTGATCAACAAGATCAAAGAGCATATTTTGGGCAAAGATATTGAGGACGCAAAAAATTACATTCAAAATCTTCCGGAAGTGAATAAGGTTGAAATCGAGAGTTGGCCGGCGTGGTCCCCCACTGTTCCGACCGTTCCTGATAATATTGACATTGAGATTCGAGATGCAGTAATGGTAGAATAATCTTTGATAAAAAAAATAACCTCTACTCCTATGAAAAAAGTTCTAATTTCAATTTTTTCCGCTTTTGTTGTTGTAATTATGTCTCTTGGCGTTAGTACCGTTTTTGGTGCTTACGATCCAGGAGAAGCTCCTCCTGGCGGACTTACTCATCCGACGTTTAGTGGGGTGAACTTGCAGGGAAATATGGATGTACTTGGGAAGATTGGAAATAGTGATACTGGGATAGTGCAAATAGATGGGGATTTTGATGTTGTTAACGGAACTATATTTTCTTCTCTTGGTAATGGGGTAACAATCGAGGACGCAATCATAGAAGGCTTGGATGCTTGGGGAATCTCATCTTATCCTGAGGCTAATTTATTGGAGCTAACCGAAGAGACCCACTTTACTGGACCCTTGATTTTGAATAGTGTTGGTACTGACAACCCTCTTGCTGGAGAAATCAGTTCTGTTGATGGACAAGATGTTATTATTAACGGACCTTTGATGATAAGTGGGAATGGGGTTGGAGAGTCAAGCGCCATAAAGTCTGATGAATCTCCTTTGCTATTTGAGACTGATGTAAAATTCACTGGTACGACTGACGTGACCCCTGGTGGAGCCGCAGGGATTAGATTAGGGACCGGATCGAATTGGCTTGGTATCGACAATAACGAGATGGCTTCTTATGGTAGCCCCCTTTTGTTGCAATATGATGCTAATCAATCAACACAGATTGGTTCTTCTAGTAAACCTAGTAATACAACCGTGTACGGGGCTTTTGCTGTAGGGTCTAATTCTAAGCCTTTTGATGCCGATGTCTATGGGGGGCTGGAAGTTGGGGATGACATGACTGTTTTGGGAGATTCTTATGTTGGAACTAGTCAAACTCCTTCTGATTTACGTGTGTATGGGCAAACTAAATTGACTGATGATGTTCAAATAGGAAATGCCAGTACCCAAGATGGGCTGGCTACTGTTTTTGGGGATTTGAATGTTTACGGAGAAGTTGAGGCAGGCAATCTCGCTATTTCTGACAAATTTTACCGATCTAGAAGCGATAAATTATCAGTCACCAGCAAAAAGACTTTGAGCTATAGTCAATCTGCGACTGGTGCCCATAACCAATATTGCCCGACCGGAGTTGTTGTGGCCTGCAATATAAAGCCATATTCAAATAGTTTAAACTTGCAATACTACGAAGGAATGGGTGCATACACTGATTCAAAATTAACTCATTGCCAAGGAAGGATGTACAACTCATCAACAAGCACAGTCTATGTATATGTTGAGGCGGTTTGTTTTGATCCCGAAGGGTAGAATTATTCTAAAATTAGCAATTTGCAGTCTTCGATAGCTTCTTCCGTATCCAGTTGTTCGCACTGGGTTTCGTCTTTGCTTTCTAGTGCTCTATTAAGAAGGATGTTGTCCCTGCATTGTTTTTTATAGTTTTCCAATTCTATTTTTTCGCATCCTTCCAAGTCGTCATTCTCATACA
>Ga0233428_1003750_pt1 | contig 12453 bp, 11 predicted proteins | sample SI_118_April2016_4_FD_179890 | JGI IMG/M metagenome (GOLD analysis project Ga0233428, IMG submission 179890) | Seawater microbial communities from Saanich Inlet, British Columbia, Canada - SI_118_April2016_120_MG | ecosystem: Environmental > Aquatic > Marine > Inlet | place: Canada: British... | reverse complement strand
ATCTGCAACCATACCTGAATGATATTCTGAGAAGTCTCCACCCCAAACTGAAAAAATTGCCGCATCAGGTTCTCATCGAGGGTAGTGAAGAGATTGAGGTGATGAATGATCCCGGTGCATTTTCTCAGGTGATTACCAACCTGGTGATGAACTCGGTGATTCATGGGTTGGATGATGAGGTTGCCGGGACAATTACTATGACGATTGATGAAGATGACGAGAGAGTCACTCTTCTCTACCAGGATGATGGCAGAGGGGCATCCGCTGAGGTGGTTGAGAAGATATTTGAGCCTTTCTTTACCACTCGCCGGGGAGAGGGGGGAAGTGGGCTGGGTATGCATCTGGTCTATAACCTGATCACCCAGAAGATGAAGGGGGGAATTGAGTGTCAGAGTAAGCCTGGAGAGGGGATGTCATTCCAGATTTCTCTCCCTAAATAGAAGCCTAGGTAAAAACTTTATGTTGGCATGAAGATTGCATTTTATTCGATTGTTGGTTGAATATGTTGGAAGTGACAATTTTTTGGAGAATAATGTAATGATGAGTCAACTGAGAGAAGATCTGCTGAATGCCATTGGCACCACCTACCAACAGCTATCCAGTGCGATGGCGGTCGGAGAAGAGCAGCATGCTCGCCGTGCATTGGGACGGTTGAGGCAGCTGAAAGAGCGTCTGGTTGCTGCTCGTGAAGAGGAGCAGCAGCGCTATGTGCATGTGGGCTGTTCTGGCCGTAGCTGCCTGGTGAGCCGGGATGAGGATGGTCTTTCTGCTCTGGTTCAGGCCTGGCGCGGTACAGAGGAGTGCGAGGTTACCCGTTTTCGAACGATGGAAGCGGCTCACCACTCCCTGACTCACTCCGGTTATGTGGCGATGTCTGCTGTATAACCATCGTCATCGCCAGTTAAAGTTGCCTGTTTTTTACCAGAGCTGAGTCTCTGTTTGGCGTAGTTGATCTACGGTTTTTCCGCTGACAGACTCTATCGCCGGGCGTGGCTCAAATCCCTTACGGAAAGTGAGTAGCCGTTTCCGTTTCTGTTGTGGGGGAGCTGTTCTTCCACTTCTTGGATCGACGTAGCGGGTAACCATCCCCTCTGGCTGTTTTACCGCGCTTGGTGGCACCCTCTTCAAGGCATCGTCCATAAAACGGATCCACATCGGTAGCGCGGTGTGACCACCCGACTCCCCTTTTCCCAGTGGGCGGGGTTGATCATATCCAATCCAGCTTACGGCCAACAGATCTGGGTGATAACCGGCAAACCAGGTATCTACTGCCTGGTTAGAGGTTCCTGTTTTTCCTCCAACATCTTGCCGCTTTAGCTTTTTTGCCGCCTGCGCAGTGCCGCGTTGAATCACTTTTTTTAGCATTCCATCCATCAAATAGTGCACTTGTGCGTTGAGTACACGAGGGCGTCTCCTCTTTTTACAGAGTTTGCAGTTGCTGATGGAGGCCCCTTTGATCGACTTAATCAGGTAGGGGGAGACCAATTTTCCGCCATTGGCGAAGGGGGTATAGGCCTTGGCGACCTCCAGAGGAGAGGCGGGTAAACTGCCGATGGCGAGGGTTAGGTCTCGATGCTGTGCAATCCGTTGCTGCGGTAGTCCGAGTCGCTTGAGGTGGTGCTGGACAGGTTTAAAACCGGTCTGTAAGAGTAGACGAATAGAGGCGAGATTCCTTGAGTGGATCAGCCCATCCTCCAGTAGAGTCGGGCCATAGAAACGGTGTCCCGAGTTGGCTGGTTTCCAGGGAGGAAAGTCCAGTGAGCCCCTGAATACTAGGGGAGCATCATTGATGAGCGTTGCCACGCTCTTCCCCTGCTGCAGTGCGCTGGTATAGATCAGAGGCTTAATGGTTGAACCCATCTGGCGTACCGATTGAGTGACCCGATTGAAAGGGGTCTTGCTGAATGAGGTACCACCACTGAGTGCGGTAATAGCACCACTGCTTGGGGCGAGTGCGACGATGGCCCCCTGTACCCCTTCTGGTGGGGGTTTGGATACGCTGTCCGCCCTCTCTCTGTGCTGCTTGTGCTGTCGCTTATTCACCTCATCTACCGTTTTTCGCAGAGCACGTACCGCACTTTTCTGATGGCTAGGATGGATGGTTGTAGTCACGATGATGCCGGATGTATAGGCGCGGTTACCCAGTTCACGGACGATCTCTGCACGAACCATCTCCGCAGCATAGGGTGCCTTGGTTTTGACCGAAGGGCGATGAATGGTTGCCGTGAGTGGTCTCTGGATGGCTGCTTGATACGCCTCTTGGGTGATGAATTTTAGCTCTGCCATCCGCCTCAATACGTAATCTCTGCGTGTTTTGGCGCGTTCAGGGTTACGGATAGGGTTGATCGTTGAGGGGGCCTTGGGCAGGGCAGCGATCATTGCAGTTTGGGCCAGAGTGGCCTGTTTGGGCAAGACACCATAGTAGGTGTGAAAAGCGGCAGCGATGCCATAAGCACGGTGGCCCAGAAAGACCTTGTTGAGATAGAGGGTGAGGATCTCCTCTTTGCTATAACGTTCCTCAATCCGTAGTGCGAGAAACAGCTCCTTGATTTTTCGCTCCCAGCTCTTTTCTCGTGTCAGAAAAAAGTTTCTTGCCATCTGCATGGTGATGGTGCTTCCTCCCTGACGTTTTTCTCCGCTGATCAGGTATTGGTAGGCTGCACGAGCGATTCCGGTTGCATCAATGCCGGGGTGTTCGAAGTAGCGCTCATCCTCAGCGGCAATAATGGCCTGAACCATCTGTTGTGGAATCTGTTCATAGCGCAGTGGGGTTCTCCGTTTCTCCCCAAACTCAGCGATCAGTGAACCATCACGAGCCACTACTCGTAGCGGGGTCTGCATCTGAATATCTCCAATCTCGCTCTCTGATGGAAGAGCGGGAAGGATGTTCTTCTCAATATAAAACCAGATGACACCTCCTGCAATAAGAGGGAGGGTGGTGAAGAGAAGAATCAATAATCTCACTAAATCGATAACTTATTCAGGGTTGTCCTGGTCGGTGTTGCGGCGTGCGCGGAGCTGTTTGGTCTGCTCCTGAAGAACTTTCCTTACCACTCGATCCTGGTCATCCTCATGCATATGGGTGAACTCAATGGCAATCCGCCAGAGGCCATGTGGGTTATCATCGACCGGGAAAGATTTAATGGATTTGGCAATGCAGCGGATCGCAACGTGTTCCGGGATGAAGGTAATGATCAGCTCCATCTGGAGTCCGGGTTCAAGCGCCTTCTGGCTGTAGATGAGCGCTCCACCACCGCTGAGATTGATGGGCATCAGTGTGGTAGTTGACTCATCTGAATGGCTGGTGGAGGCTGATTTTTGTATATCCAGCTCATTGGCGAGGAGGTTGATCTTCTGGTTGAACAGATCAAATAGGCGGCCCATCTGTAGGTCTTTGCTGTTGAGTGCAGTGATGCTGTCCTGAATCTGCTTGTTCAACTGAGTAAGCTTGGAGTCGGACTGGTTCAGGCTGGGGTGGCCGGAGGTGATTGTGGTCGCCAGCTCATGTGCCTCTCCATCAGAGATGATACGGGTTCGTACCAAAGCCTCAAGGTCAATCCGAAAATGTTTGCGTTCTGGTGCCATCGCACTAAATCTCTCTCTGATAGGTTATTTACGTAAAATAATTTCTACTCTGCGGTTACTGGAGCGCCCCATTGGGTCACGGTTGTCCCCGATGGGGTCAATATCTGCATGTCCCTCTGCCTGAATGCGTGAGCTCAGTTTCGGGCTATAGTCCAGCATCGTATGGAGTACAGCGGTTGCCCGGCGGCTTGAAAGCTCCCAATTAGAGGAGAAATCCTCATTGGAGATCGGTATGTTGTCTGTATGACCTATAATGAGGATTCGTCCCTTCATTTTAATTAGCGCTTTTGAGATCTTTTTTAGTGCGGGTCGAATACTGCGGTTGAGTTCGGCCTTTCCCGTTTTGAAGGCAGCTTTATCTTTAAGGCGAATCAATACCATCTGATCTTTTCCCTCTACCTCTGCGCTACGGATAAAGGTTTCCAGTTTAAGTGCTTTCTCTAGCTTTTTGGTATCCTTCTGAATCTCTTTTTTTAGAGCATCCTGGTCACTCTCCCCGTCGGAGCCCTGTTGTTTGGCGAGAATCTTCTTGGTTGAGCGGGTGGTCTCCTGTCTCACAGAGTCCTTGGTGGTTTTTTTGGTTACATTGGGGGAAAACTTGTCAGTAATGATCGAGGTTCCCATCGGGGTACTGTGGGCCTCCACCTCACTCTGTACACCAAATGCCTTATCCATGCCACTGACCACTTTCTTCATCTTTTTGGCATCTATTGTGGCAAATGAGAGCAGCAGTACGAAGAAGCAGAGGAGGAGTGACATCAGGTCACCAAAGGTGGCTAGCCAGGCAGGGAGGCCGGGTGGGCACTTTTTTTCAGGTTCTGGAGGCGGTGCGCCCATCAGCCATCCTCGTGTTCAGCACGTTTGGCAGAGGGGATATAGTTGAGTAGTGATGACTGGATGATGCGTGGGTTGGTTCCCTCCTGAATACTGGATATTCCCTCAATAATCAGTGCTTTCTGTAGTCGCTCCTGCTCTGTGCGGAGCTCAAGTTTTTTTGCAATGGGGAGCGCAAGCAGGTTGGCCACCAGAGCCCCATAGAGGGTGGTGAGCAGAGCCACCGCCATTGCTGGACCAATGGCTGCCGGATCACTCATGTTGGCTAGCATCTGTACCAGTCCAATCAGGGTACCAACCATTCCCATTGCAGGTGCGAGATCCCCCCAGGAGGTAAACAGTTTGTGAGCAACTTCGTGTCTTCCCAGAGTAAGTGTCATGTCGGAGCTGAGTTGCGAGGTCACCACATGGGCGTCCTGCCCATCCACCCCCATCTGTAGCCCTTTACGCAGGAAATCACTCTCAATGCTGCTCATCATCCCCTCCAGTGCCAGTAGCCCCTCTTTACGCACAACCTGAGCGCACTCAACGATCTGATCGATAAGATCAATGGTCTGAGTCTCCTTGAAGAGGAACGCCTTGGCGGCACTTCCCCATGCTCCCAGAAACTGGGGCAGCGTAAATTGCATCAACACCGCAGCAAGTGACCCCCCCACAACGATGACCAGAGAGGGGGCGTTGACAAACATCCCTATTTCGCCGCCGAGTAGGATTGTGATGACAACCAGAATCCAGGCAAGAAGAAGACCTATGAGGCTTGCAATATCCATGATTTAATAAAATTCAGTCAGGAGGGGAGAGGAGTGGTTTCTCGGAGTTGAATGGGATGTGTCTATTCCATTGACGGTATGCTACATTATCGACAACTATACGCAGAAATCCAACCATTTTGTTTTCCTGCATCGGATACTTGTTCTTCAGGGAATAGGGAGATATAGTTTAGGGAAAATATTAAGGGTTTACTGAGGAGTATTCATGCAGACAACACAAGTGGTTGCAGATCAGGGGAGTGGGGATCTGTATGGAACCAGTGTTGAAGACCAATATCTGGTCTTCATTCTGGAGGGAAAGCAATATGGGATTGACCTAATTAAGGTACAGGAGATCAAGGAGTGGGAGGAGCCAACTCCGATGCCCGGTTCACCAATAGAGGTTCGAGGGGTGCTCAATCTGCGGGGAGTTGTGGTTCCGGTGGTTGATATGCGTACGCGCTTCAGTATGGGAGAGGCAAGTTTTACCCGTGAAACAGTGATTATCGTTACCCTGATTCAGGGACGTGCGGTCGGGTTGGTGGTAGATGCAGTCTCCGATGTGATTTCGTTGACCGATGGGCAGTTTAAGTCTGCCCCGGCTGTTGAGGGGTTTGATTCGCATCATATGAAGGGGATTGCGGCGCTAGCGGACGGGATGGTGATATTGTTGGATGCAGATAACCTGCTTTCGGCAGAGTCTTTAGCGCTTTAACGCTACGCATTATTAATGCGGTAACCTCTTGGATGTGGTGGTAGCTGTTTTTAGGTGGTCGGAGTATCAAGAATAATAACCTTGGAGTGAGAGAAGAGAGATGGCAAAGATACTGATTGTGGATGACTCGGTTTCAATGAGACAGATGGTGACTTTTACCCTGGAAGGTGTGGGGCATGAGGTGGATCAGGCGGAGGATGGGATTGAGGCACTGGCAAAGGCAAAGGCGAAGCAGTATGAAATGGTGCTTACTGATGTCAATATGCCCAATCTGGATGGGATTGAGATGACCCGTCAAATGAGACAGCTAGAGGGATACCAGTTCCTTCCAATCTTGATGCTGACCACAGAAGCTGCTGATGATAAAAAGATGGCAGGCCGTGATGCGGGAGCAACCGGTTGGATTGTGAAGCCCTTCAGTCCTGATAAATTGCTTGCTACTGTCAATAAGTTATTAGGATAGTTGTACAGAGCCGATGGTGCTGGAGCGAATATTGGTCAATGGTTGATCGTTTTCAGCTTGGTATGTTGGAGTGGTCTTGGGGAGGCCGCTGTATCCGGGGGAAAACCTTGGGTATCATAGTCTTAGGTAATCATAATTAGGAGATCATGGTAGATGGCTATTGATATGGAGCAGTTTAGGCAGGTCTATCTGGAGGAGAGTTTTGAGGGGCTTGAGATTATGGAATCGGGGCTTCTGGAGCTTGATCCGGGCAAGGCAGACTCAGAAGAGATTAATACAATCTTTCGTGCCGCTCACTCAATCAAGGGGGGGAGTGCAACCTTTGGCTTTGAGGAGGTAACCGGGTTTACCCATGTGATGGAGACCCTGCTTGATCAGATGCGCTCTGAGGAGCGTGATGTGACTCCGGAGGTGGTCGATCTGTTGCTCCGTTCTGTAGACTGCCTTCATGAAATGTTTGTTGCCCTGAAAGCGGGGGATCCAATCAATGAGGAGCGGGTCTCTATTGTTCACCATGATCTGGAGCTGGTATTAGAGGGGGAAGCTGCTGGAGCTACACCTGTCGCCACCTCCGCCTCCCCCGCTGAGGCGGTAGAGGAGAGCCCGGTAGTGTCAGCAGAGGGGTGGTTGATACACTTTAATCCCCACCCCGGAATGCTGAGAACGGGCAACGAGCCTCTGAGAATACTTCGCGCGTTGAGAGAGCTGGGTGAGCTAGAGGTTAAGGTTGAGCGTGACCTCATTGCAGTGCTGGAAGATCACCAACCAGAAGAGTGTCTGTTGGGGTGGCGGCTGACCCTGAAAGGGAGTGCCGCTCGTGATGATGTGGATGAGGTTTTCGAATGGGTTGAGGATGATTGTGATCTACAGATTACCCCGTTGACCACAGTGCCTGATGCGGCGGAAAAAACAGCAACAGCTCCGGTTGTGGCAGCAGACGCTGTAACCACTGCACCAGTGAAGGCGGGGAAACAGCCGCCTCGCAAGAAAGGAGGGGGGAAACAGCAGAGCTCTTCCATTCGTGTGGCCATTGAGAAGGTTGATGGGCTGGTGGACATGATTGGCGAGCTGGTCATTACCCAATCAATGCTGAGCCAGATTGGCGATAACTTCACGATAGACCTGCTTGAGCGAATGCGTGAAGGGCTACAGCAGCTGGAACGCAATACCCGAGAACTGCAAGAGAGTGTTATGCAGATCCGTATGTTGCCAATCAGCTTTGTCTTTAACCGCTTTCCACGGGTAGTTCATGACCTGAGTCAGACGCTGGGTAAGCAGGTAGAGCTGGTGATCAGTGGTGAGGGGACAGAGCTGGACAAGACCGTTCTGGAGCAGATTGGTGACCCGTTGGTCCATCTGGTCAGAAACTCAATTGATCATGGCATTGAGCTCCCAGAAGAGCGAGTCTCAAAAGGGAAACCTGCCGTGGGTACGGTCAACCTTAATGCCTACCATCAAGGCGGAAATATTGTGATTGAGGTCGCCGATGATGGGGCAGGGCTCAATCGTCAGGCTATTATTAATAAAGCGGTAGAGCAGGGTTTGATTGATGAGGGGGCAGAGCTGCCCGATGCCGAGGTGTTTGATATGCTGTTCAGGCCAGGCTTCTCAACGGCTAAAGAGGTTACGGATGTCTCCGGACGTGGGGTAGGGATGGATGTGGTGCGTCGGAATGTGCGTACCCTTGGTGGAAATGTTGAGGTGACCTCAAACGTTGGACAGGGTTCAACCTTTGTTGTTCGTCTACCACTGACGCTGGCTATTCTGGATGGGCAGCTACTACGGATTGGTAATGAAATTTTTATTATTCCACTGGTTTCAATTATTGAGTCGATTCAGGTCAATATGGATTATGTGAACTCCATCGCGCATCAGGCAGAGGTCTATAAGCTGCGTGAAGAGTACCTGCCGATTGTCCGCCTGCATGAGCGGCTGCAACTGGAGGAGGGTAACAGCGATCTGGAGAATGGACTACTGGTCGTGGTTGAGGCGGATGGAAAAAGGGCCGCCCTGATGGTTGATGATCTGCTGGGGCAACAGCAGGTGGTGATTAAGAGTTTGGAGACTAATTTTCATAAAATGAAGGGGTTATCTGGTGCTACTATACTGGGTGACGGTACCGTTTCATTGATTCTTGACGTCTCCGGGTTGATGAGTGACAGTCTGCTACCTACCATGAAACAGGGGTTGGGTGAGGGGCAGGGGGCAGGTCAACATGGGGCTCCTGTGATCCACTGATGCGTCGGATTGCGGTTGTAAATCAGAAAGGTGGAGTGGGGAAGACCACTCTGACCAGTAATCTTGCGGTTGCATTGTCAAGGCTGGGTAAGCGAGTGTTACTGCTTGATATGGATCCGCAGTCTCATCTGGCAGCCAGTTTAGGTGTGGTTGAACGAGGGCTGCCAGGGATGGATCGGGTGTTGATGCATCAGGAGTCGTTAGGGCAGTATGCGATTCTGGTTCGAGATAATCTCAATCTGGTTCCAGCCGGGGCTGAGTTGGGTACACTGGAGCAGCACTGTGAGTCGGCAGGGGAGAAGGGGTGGTCAGGTACTCTGTTGAAAGAGGCATTAGAGTCTTCACAAATTGAGAGTGATTTTCTGATGATTGATGCTCCACCCTCATCAGGGGCTTTGGTAGTTAATATCCTCTACGCCTCTGAAGAGGTGTTGATCCCGGTTACTGGAGACTATTTAGGGCTACAGGGGTTATCTTATCTGATCGGTACCCTGAAAAAATTTGAGCAGGGGTTGGGGCACCAGTTAAAGCGCCATCTGGTGATGTCACGCTTTCAGAAACGTAGGAGGCTTGCCAGAGAGGTGAGAGATAAAGTGCATAGTTATTTTCCGGGGGAGTTGTTGAAAACACCCATTCGTGAGTGTGATGCTGTGGCAGAGGCCCCTGGATTTGGTAAAAGTGTGATGGAGTATCGTTGGCATGCTCCAGGAGCTAGGGATTTTAAATCATTAGCAAAAGATCTGCTTCAGGATCGTAGTTATTAATGTTGAGAGCGAATAGGATAGACCATTCAGGAGCGTAATGAATATGGGGAATAGTGAGATGATTGGGCATGACCCATTGGCCTGGATTAAGGATGGGGCCGTTGAGAACAGTGCAGAGGTGAGTCGCAGCTCAGAGCAGGCGCAGGAGAGGGTGGAACCGGAGCAGCCGATCGTCGAAGAGCGTACAGTTGAGCCGAGTGAGCCTATTGTGCAGCAGCAACAAGCAGCAGTAGCGGAGAAGGTGGCAGCGCAGCCCGCTACAGTAAAGACCCCAGAGCCAGAGACCGGGGGTGATGGGTCGACTACCTTTGAGTTGGGTGAACAGCTGGTGATATCAACCGCAAGCACGGTACGTGCAGAGTGGATGGATCAGATTGTTGCAGGGGTGGAGTCGCCGGTACGGTTAAATGGCGGCAGCGTGCAGACGATTGATACTGCAGGGCTACAACTACTGGTTGCACTGATTCGAGAGCTGGGCGAGGTGGGGGTCTCATGGCAGTGGGGAGAGTGTTCGGAGTTGCTGAAGAGCAGTGCGGAACAGTTGGGTATGAGTGATATGCTCTCCTGTGTCTAGGAGGCTCTCTATTCTTGAGCAGTCTCCTACCTCCTAGGCGACCTTTGAGGCAATGAGTCAGATAACGTAGCGGATACGAAGAACTATAACAATAGAAGAAAAATCAATGGATCAACAGAAAGAAGATAGTGATGATCGCTCACTGGGGTGGAAAGAGTTACAGGATACGGTATTGACCCTGAATCTGGCTGTGGCACAAATTCAGATGTCAATGAAGGATGGAAACCTCTCTGTATCCACCTTAATTGACTCGTTTACCAGCCTCTCTGGATGTGTACAGGTAATCGATAGTGCCAGTGCGGAGATTCCCGACCAGCCGGGCCCCTCAACCAATTGTCGCTCCATTCGTGAGACTGTACAGACCAATGTAGATCTGGTCTCCGAGAAGGTGGGGGCGGCAATCGTCGCTTTTCAGTTCTATGATAAGCTGACTCAACGGCTGTCACATGTCAGCAGCAGTCTGATAGGTCTCTCAGAATTGGTATCAGACTCCAAAGAGGTGGCCTCCCCCTCTCACCAGCAGTGGCATGAGCTCAGAGAGCAGATCCGGCAGACCTATAGCATGGTAGATGAGGCCAGTATGTATGAGGCGATCATGGATGGAGAGGATATTCAAACGGCGATCCAGTTAGCGAGTCAGAATAAAGAGCGAAAAGCGGACGAGGTGGATAACTCGGGAGAGGTTGACCTGTTCTAAGAGAGGCTCCTAGTTGGCCTACTTTAAGGAGGGGCCTGGCAATAGTGATGCGAGAGTAGAGGTTAATACAGAATAGAGGGTTGTACGGTAGTGAGCAGGGTTGTGTTGTGGATAAAAAAATAAATTAAGGGGGAGTATCATGGGAGAGTTTTTCAGGGATTTGTCTATCGCCAAACGCATAGCCACCTCATTTGGGGTGCTACTGCTTCTTTCGGGGATAGGGGGCGGGGTTGTGATGACTAAAATGGATGAGTTAGGGGAGCAGCTCACCAAGATCGTCTCAGACTATAATGTCAAGATTCAGGTTGCCAGTGAGGTGCGTGATGAGGGGCGAAAACGGGCCGAGGCTATTCGTAATATGCTTTTGACCGAGGATGAAGAGAAGTTGACAAGCTACCAAGAGGTGTTTGATCAATCCGTTGTCCGTTATACGGCACTGATCAAACAGCTGGGCGATCTGATCAGTGATGATGCAGAGCAGGCAGTGATGGATCGGATCCGTAGTAGCTCTGCAGCCACCTTTCCGGTGATGAATGTGATGATGCAGAATATCATGGATGGCTTCGGAGAGGACTCAATTGAGATGCTACAGAATGAAGGTGCAGAACTGCAAACTACCCTGTTGGCGGCACTTGATGATTTTGTTGTGTTAGAAAAAGGGCAGATCGACCGGGCCAGTGTTGAAGCACAAAAGATGATCAAGGATGGCTCCCTGGTTGTGGTCACTGTTAGTAGCCTGATCTTCTTCGTTATTCTGGTTGTCTGGTATCTATTGTCCCGCTCAATGACGGTTCCGCTGACAGGGATTGTCACCCTAATGGCGCGTTTGAGAGAAAACGGTGATTTTTCGGTACGTTGTCACGACTATGGCAAGAGTGAGCTGGGGCAGATGGCCTCCGGATTTAATGGACTGATGGACACCCTGCAGATCAATATTGATGCGATTCGGCAGGGGATGAAAGAGGTGGCCGATGGAAAGCTGAACACCCGGGTGGTATCGGATGCCAAAGGGGATTTGGCTGAGCTACGAGATAGTATCAACCAGACGGTCGATGGACTCAACGGTACAGTGAATAGCATTCGTGAGGTGATGCAGAATGTGGCATTGGGGAATTTTGACCGCCTGGTTGAGAGTGATGCCAAAGGGGATCTTGCTGATTTGGGGCAGAATGTGAATGACAGTATCTCCAGTCTCAATAGTGCGATTAGCAGTATCGATGAGGTGATGAGTGCTGTGGCCAAAGGGGACTTCTCTGCCCGGGTTGAGGTTGCACTCTCCGGAGACCTTGCCGGACTGAGAAAGCACCTTAATGGTTCGCTGGATGCACTGAGTGAGGCATTGGAAGATTCTGTAGAGGTTGCGGTTTCACAGTCTGAAGGTGATCTGACCTCTCGTGTTGCAGGGGATCATCCCGGACAGCTTGGGGTGCTGCAGGGGGCAATTAACGCCTCACAAGACAAGGTATCTGGCGCGATTGGCGAGATTGCAAGGTCAGCGACGCTGGTTGCTACGGCGGGTGAACAGATCTATCGTACCAGTTCGGATCTGAGTCAACGAACCCAGGAGCAGGCCGCATCCATTGAGGAGACCGCAGCCAGTATGGAGGAGATGACAGCCTCGGTGAAACAGAACTCAGATAATGCAGGGCAGGCCGATCAGTTGGCGACTGGAGCAAGAGATCTGGCTGAGGGGGGAGGGGCCGTGATGGGGCGTGCCACCTATGCGATGAATGCGATCTCTGAATCCAGTCAGAAGATCTCCGATATTATTGATGTAATTGATGGCATAGCCTTTCAGACCAATCTGCTGGCACTCAATGCAGCGGTTGAGGCA
>Ga0233428_1003704_pt1 | contig 12592 bp, 8 predicted proteins | sample SI_118_April2016_4_FD_179890 | JGI IMG/M metagenome (GOLD analysis project Ga0233428, IMG submission 179890) | Seawater microbial communities from Saanich Inlet, British Columbia, Canada - SI_118_April2016_120_MG | ecosystem: Environmental > Aquatic > Marine > Inlet | place: Canada: British... | reverse complement strand
ATGGTTGTGGTTTTTTCAGTCATAGCGATTGTCAGTCATATTTTCTCGGCCGTGGGGTCACCAGCGAAGTGTTGACCTCTTCGTAGGTGATCTGGGGCTGATTGTTTTTATATTGTGCCACTGTTGTTTTAAGCCATTTGTCGTTATTTTCCTCGAACCGTTTCATATAGTCGAAGTGACCGGGAGGAAAATTCTCTTCAGTCACATCGCCATATTGTTTTTGCTCGAGGTACTCGATGTATTCATGAGGGTCGAAATCCTTGGGCTGGTGCAAGTCAAAATCCGGTTTGTAATGACTTCCGCGGAATTCATCTCTCATCAAAGCGCCTTTAGTGATGATTTTGGACAGGTGGATCATGCAATATAACTGGTTGATGAAACTGGGCGATGGGTTGACCCAGTCCGTCGTATCCAAACATTTCACATTCTTGAAACGGGTTTCAATCTCCTCAATCGCATGTGAGGCCTTCTCTAAGGATTTATTATCCCGAACGATGAGAACATTTGCCAGCATGACATCCCCCAGTTCGTGGTGCAATTTATGGGGGTTTTCGGAGCCATTCATGTTTTTGATATCATTAAACCGACTTTTCCAGTGTGAGCGGGCGTCATCGAAAACCGTGGAGGAGATATCATCCGCCGATTTTTCAAGGGAGTCCATATAGTTCATTACGCCCCGGGCCATCATCAGTCCTGTATAAATACAGCTCAATAATGAGTTGGCTCCCAGCCGGTTGGCACCGTGATATTGGTAGTCCGCTTCTCCTGCCGCATACAGTCCGCGAATAGAGGTCATCTGATTTTTAGGCGAAGCGTGGTCGATCATTCCACGGCTGTCCGGGCCGTAGTCGGTCCATAGTCCTCCCATGGAGTAATGCACTGCGGGAAAGATTTTCATGGGAGTTTCTCGCGGGTCCGCACCAGTGAATTTGGTATAGATATCCAGGATTCCACCCAGGCGGTTATCCAGGAATTCTCTCGATTTATGCGTCAGATCGAGATAGACCATTGGGTCGCCGGAAACACCCAGATTCTGGTTGTAGACGATGTCATAAATTTCACGGCTGGCGACATCTCTGGGGACGAGGTTTTTGAACAAAGGATATTTTTCTTCCAGGAAATAATAGCGTTCGTTCTCGGGGATTTTCCTCGGGTTGCGGTTGTCGTTGCCATCACGTGGCACCCAGACGCGCCCCCCTTCACCACGGGCCGACTCGCTCATCAGTCGGAGTTTGTCCTGCCCGGGGATGGCAGTGGGATGAATCTGGATGAACTCCCCATTGGCGAACTTGGCCCCCTGCATATAAGCGGTGGTGGCGGCGGCTCCGGTATTGACAACGGAATTGGTGGATCGCCCATAAACCTGTCCGGGTCCGCCGGTGGCCAATACTACGGCGTCTGCTTTTAAGGTATAGATTTCATCGGTCCTCAGGTCGTGAATCACCGCACCTCGACAGATTCCTTCTGCATCAAGAACGGCCCCCAGATATTCATGCCATTCCAGGGTTTTTGCTGAACCGTCATGCACATGGCGTCGGACCTGTTCATCGAGTGCGTAAACGAGTTGTTGTCCTGTGGTGGCTCCGGCAAAAGCGGTTCGGTTATACAACGTGCCGCCAAATCTGCGGAAATCGAGATGCCCTTCTCCGGTCCGGTTGAACGCTACCCCCATCCGGTCCATCAGGTGAATGATGGTTGGAGCCTGGTGGCACATGTCGCGCACCAGGGGTTGGTGGGCGAGAAAGTCGCCACCTTTAATTGTGTCATAAAAATGTTTTTCCGGGGTATCGCCTTCGTTTTTTGCGTCGATGGCGGCATTGATGCCCCCCTGTGCGCAAACCGAATGGGATCGCTTTAACGACTGGTAAGACACCACGGTCGCTTCCCCGTTGCGTTCGCAAAATTTCATGGCCAGGGCGAGCCCTGCCAATCCACCTCCAACGATGACTACTTTTTTCTTTCTGTTTGTCATGTCCTCACCTCGCCACCGTTGCTTCGACAGGAAGCGGGTTCATATTAAACTCCGCTACCGTTGCTAAACCCAGAACGGTCAGTGCCAGACCGATCATTGCGAAAACGATTGCCCCGTTTCTCTGGGCACTTTTGCCAATCAAAATGCCCCAGGAAACGCAAAACCCCCATAGACCATTGCTAAAGTGAAAGGTTGCCGAAACAATTCCTATGGCATAGATCAGTATTCCCTGCCAGGTTTTGAACTCACCGTTCATGATGTCGATCAAAAAGGGTGCCGCTTCAAAATGGTGTTTACCTTCCCATAACTTGGGCCCTACCGTGGTGCCCAGATGGTAAACCAGAAAGACAAAAACAACGGCTCCAGAGAGGCGTTGCATTGTGTAAAGTGCGTTACGTGGATACCGGTACCGATGCACATTGTTTTTGGCAATATTTGCAACGTAAAACCCCATAACTGAATGAAACAGCAGGGGGATATATATAAAAGTTATTTCAACGACCAAAAGAAAGGGAATACTGTTTATCGCATCGATGCTGAGCTGGTAGGGCCATACCCCCACGGTACGAAGGGAGTTGACGCAAATATGAATGACCAGGAAAGCTCCGATAGGTACGATTCCGGTCAGAGAATGGAGCTTTAAAAGGAGGTAGTGAATTTCATCTTTAGAAGGTTTGACCATAGAATGAAATAACAACCTGATTGCGGAATTTAATAAAACTCAGCGTAGGGTATTCCCAAGCTGGACTCCCATTTTGGCGCAAAAACGGGCATCACACAAGGGTTATCACTGGGGCAGGCAAAAAAAGGTAATAAATATGAGAAGAAGGAGGGGGTTAAAAGTCGGCGTCTAACAGAGGGCGTTGCTTAAAATCGGGGTTGATCGGTTTGTCCTCGGTACTGATTTTCAGGTGAACCGGGTCCTCCACATAAAAATCAACAAACCCGCATTGGCAACATACGCTTGTTTGCAAGGGGACACTTTTTTCGACACCGTGGTCCTGCCGGACCACCATGATCAGTTCTTTGTCTCTGCTGGTCCTTAAACCAATATCACCCTTGATGATGCTTTTTTCACCGCATTTGCCACAGGTATCCCTGTCGTTGGACATGCCGAGGCTCCTTGAATGAAGAGATTCCCCAATCCGCTCGGGAATCAGGAGTTGCATCCTGAAGTCTCATTATACCATAACATGGCCGAACGGAAACAACCGTTCCACCTGCGGGGAGGGTGAACTACCCCGCAGAAATGCTGAATACGTTTTCTGGCACTTGGATGCGGTTTAACAAAACTTCTGTTTCTTTCACCAGCACCATTTCCTCATTCACTCTTTCGCGTAGCTCTTTTCCTGCATGAAAACTGGGTTTATGTCGGACCGGTAACTGAATCAGCTCTCCGGTCAGAGGTTTTTTCGCTACTCGAGCCTTGTATTCATTGACCTTAAATGATCCGAATCCCTGAACCACCACGCGCCCGTCTTTATGCAGGGTTTCCATGATAGAATCCAGAAAAGCGGTCAAATAAAGATCGGCCTCTCTTTTGGTAACGTCTAACCGCGATGCTAACTTACTCACCAATTGCACTCGTGTCATGACTCCTCCCTTCAAGTTGACAAACATTTAGTAACTGCTACAAATAGATAGAGCAAAAATCGGGCCAAAATGAGCGCGGCGAATTAAAGTCAAATTTTTCATAAGGTTATCAATGGGAGGGCAAATCTATTGATTTTTGTTTGGTTATGATATTTGATAAAAGTGGTCACTTATGTGCACACTCTAACCCTCGGTTATCCAGTCCATTTCCGCTCTGGTAAAAGGGGTTGTGGCCCCTTAGCAGGGGAGGCTGTGATACTACTTCATTAGCTTTCATGCCCCGAAGGGGTAAACGGGGCAAGTGCTTGGTTAGGCCGAGACAGCTTTTTTACCCCTGCGGGGCACAAAGATTGAGGATGTACCCGTGCCGGGCATGAAGGCTAAGGAGGAGGGCATCACAAATATCACGGCTACCAAATAAAGTGATTACCCCTCCGGGGCATGAAAGCTAAGGAGGGAATATCACGTGCACACTGGCCGCACGCCTAGTGGGCGGAAACTTTATTTTTCCTGGTGCAGAACGGTGTCTATAAAAAAAATTCTGGTTCATTTAACCCATCCCCATGTGGAGGCCTGGAATTTCAGGCCAGAACATAAAGCTCTATTGGAGAGCCGGGTTCCTGGATTAAAAGTGGATGTTTGCCTGAACTCTAAAGATTTCAGGGATCGCCTGCCCCAGGCAGAGGCGGTGATTGTCTGGGTTTTCAAACAAGCCTGGCTGGATTCTGCGCCACAGCTAAAACTCATAGCCACACCTGCGGCGGGTAATGAATGGGTAGAAGTGGAGTCTTCGAAAGATTTGAAAATTTCCTTTGGCGGGTTCCATGGAGCCCTGATTACCGAAAGCGTTATCGGGGCGATGCTCTATTTTTTGAAAGCCTTTCCTCTGTCAGCAAAAATGCAGGAACAGAAAAAATGGGCACGGATCAAGATCTCTGAAAAATTGCGGTCGCTCTACAACAGCCGGGTCACCATTTTGGGATTTGGAAGAACCGGCAATGCCATCGCTGAAAGACTGAAACTTTTCGGATGTACTGTTACAGGAATCAAAAGAAACCTTTTTCCTGTTCCGCGTTATTTTTCCACTGCAGATCGAATTCGCACTTTTGAAAACTGGGAGCAGATTTTTGCACAAACCGATCACCTGATCTGCGCTTTACCGGGTGGTGTGGAGACGGATGGAATATTAAAGCCGGAGCATTTTGAGGCATTGCCGAAGTCCTGCTATTTTTATAATGTGGGGCGGGGGAATATTTATCAGGAGAGCGACTTGGTATCGGCACTTGCAACCTGGGAAATTGCCGGAGCCTACCTCGATGTATTTGGCGAGGAACCTTTGCCTGAGACTTCCAAATTATGGGCGATGGAAAACGTTCTCATTCAACCGCACCTGTCAGCGGTTGCGCCGCATTACCTGGAACTATTCATCGAGGAACTGGTGGCAAAAATTAATACAGGTGAATTAATCCTAACTGGATAAAAAGAGGACTGAAAACCCCGGCTGATGGGGGGGATAGGGTAAGCAGGGAAGCGTCAAATAGAATTTAAACACTCCCGCCCATGGACGGGAGTGTTTCGTTTTTGCCCGGAGTTTTAGATTTTAAAATTACCAACAAGACCCTGCAGATCGCTTGCGAGTTTTGAAAGCTCGTTCGCGGCATCCTTGGTCTGGCTGGAACCCTGCGTCGTTTCTTCTGCTGCTGTTGAGACCCCCGAGATATTTTCGGCTATTTCACCCACGCCTTTTGCGGCTTCCCCAACATTGCGCGACATTTCATTCGTTGTAGCACTTTGTTCCTCTACTGCACTGGCGATGGTATTGGAAATATCATTAATTTTATTAATGATATTGCTGATTTCTTCAATCGCCTGCACGGCATCGCCAGTGTTGGACTGAATCGTAGTGACTTTGCCACTGATCTCCTCGGTGGCTTTCGCGGTCTGGTTGGCCAGTTCCTTGACCTCGTTAGCCACCACCGCAAAACCTTTGCCGGCTTCACCAGCCCTGGCGGCTTCAATGGTCGCATTCAAGGCTAAAAGATTGGTTTGTTCCGCGATCGAGGTGATCACTTTTACCACTTCACCAATCTCTTGTGAGCTTTCGCCCAGAGTCGTGATGGTGTCATTGGTTCTTTTGGCAACTTCGACCGCCTCATTCGAGATCGTAGCCGCCTGAGTGGCATTACTGGAGATTTCACTGATGCTCGCGCTCATCTCCTCCGAACCCGTGGCAACAGTCTGGACGTTGAGGCCCACTTCCTCACTGGCGGCAGCGACTACACCGGCTTGAGCGGAAGTCTCCTCAGCGTTGGCGGACATGGTTGTGCTGGTCGCGGTGAGCTCCTCGGCGGCGGCACTTACCGATTCCGCGTTTTTGCCGATGTTGCCAATGTCAGTGCGTAGTCCTGTGAAGAATTTTTGCAGACCAGCGCCCATCTGCCCGATGGCGTTATCACCATTGATGGTGATTTCCTGGGTGAGGTCTCCCCGTGCCGCAGAATTTACCACCGCGAGGAGAGAATCGACATTTTCTTGCAGTTCCTTGGTTTCCCGGTCTTTTATCTCCTGGGCCATCCTGTTTGCTTTTTCCATTTTGCGTTGCTCGGTGATGTCTTCCCAAGCGGCTTGATAACCCTCGACATTTCCCTTTTTGTCGATAATGGGAGTGCCGGTGACCCGGATTATTTTTCCGGTTTGCTCAATATCACCAAAATTCAACTCGGAAATATAGGGTTTTCCCCCTTTTGTTAGTGATTTTAGCAGGCTGCGTTGGTGACTCGGATCTTTATGGAAGATATCGATACATGCACCGATGAGGTTGTTTTCGTCAACATTGCCTGGAAGATACTCTTTTACGCTACCAATAATCTGGGTTGCGAGCTGGTTGGCGGATTTAACCTTTAAGTCAAGGTCACAGGTCGTAAAGCCGGTTGTGACATTAGCTTCTGCGGCATTGGATACGAATTCTATACCTTTGGCGGCTTCTTTATTGGCGATAGCCTGCGAAAGCATAGTTTGGCTTGCCTTGTCGAAGTCTCCTTTAAGGCCAAAGTCATCGTTGTCGGTATTGCCGCCGAGGATGGATTTGGCGGAATCCATGAAGGATTTGATTGTTGTGAGCAGGGTGTTTGAAAATTCTTCCAACTGACCGATCTCATCTCGTGATGTGATCGCAGAGGGTGGGGTGTCCAGCTTGCCTTCCGCCATTTTCCCGAGCATTTGCGCTACGTCGGTAACCGGTCTGGCAATCATCCCCGCGATGTACCAGGCAATAAACGCAATGGCGATGGCGCTGACTCCGGCAATGATCAAACTGTTTTTCTCACTGGCGATAATGGAAGCGTTTAACTTTTCATCTGGCGCACGGACCAGAACAGACCAGTTCATTCCCCAGTCTTGTGGAATATGGGCATACCCGGCGGCCTGCACAATTTTTTTGCGGGCGTGTGTGGCGTACATAAACCCATTCTCACCATTTACCGCTTTTTTAGCGGCCGCAACATTTTTTTCGGCGAGATTTAGCTTAAACAGCACCTTTTCAAAATTGTGAGCTACCTTTTCAGCAGTACCTTTTTTGTAAGTGGGATCCAGATCCACAATAATGTTTCCCTTAGGATCGAGCAGGGTTAGCTCAATATCAGGAAGCTTAAGTGAAACAAAGTTCTGGTATGCTTCTAGAAAGATGTCCTCAACCAGCGAAAATTTGGCGTAGTTGTGCCAGACAGCAATGGCCTGGTCGTCTTTTCCATATACAGGAGCGGAGTAACCCATTGTCAGGCCATCGCTGTTGTATATTTTTTCAATCTCTTCGTCCTGGTGGAGCGGTGTGAGATGGGTTTCACCGGGTTTAAGGTTTTTTGCCTTACCAAACCACCCGGCATTGAGGAAGTTTTGATTGTAATAGTTCGAAGTATCAATCGAGTTCCCCTGGTCATTTTTAGAGTTAACGGCAATTACTTTTCCCTCCAAATCAACAAGCAGGCTGACAGAATAAATGCCGTACATGGCATTTAATTTATTCATCGCCACTACAATCTTGGTATTGTTTCCCTGATACCAGTTATTGCTATCCTGGATGGCCTCATTGAGTCCGAAGGCCTGGACATCGCCGTATCGTTCAAATAGATTTTTTTCAATCGCACTGGCAATATTGTCCGCAGAGATAGCGAGATTGGAAGCGTTGATCTGCTTTATTTTCTCCATGCTATTGTTAGTGGAGTACCCGTTGATAAAAAGAGGAACCAAGCCTACCAGCAGGAAAAACAGTATTAATTTTGCTTTTAAAGATTTTGCAAATAATCCAGTTATGTTTCCCATGATTTTTTCTCCTGCCGCTTTTTAGGGAGGCGATGATTAAAATTTTTGATAAAAAAATTTACATTTCTAATTTGCACGTATTCTGCTTAATAGGTATCCAGTTGGAGTTAAAAATTCGTCACAGTTGTGTAAAATAGAAGTATTTGAGATAAAGCTTTGTTTTATAGATTTTTGATATTTTTCAGGAGAGCGAGCTGATATCGGAACTTGGAACCGGGGAAATCGCAGGAGCCTACCTCGATGTGCTTGGCGAGGAACTGGCCGAAAGAATCCATTCCGAGGGACTCCTACCTTAGTCATGATGGTCTGGCAAAGTGTTAAGGTTATTTGCCAGTTGTTTGTTTATTGGGTTTAAACTCTGGATTGACCTTTTTATGTCATCATAAGGCGGCTTATTCCTATATAGTTATTTAAATTTTATTGACGAAACAGGCAGTTATTTCTAAAATTTGTAAGTTTTGGATTTAATTCTATTGTCGGGCGTATGAAAATAGATCTTCTGGCGGAAATGTTTTGGGTCTGCGCCGATGACGACAGCACTTTTGATTATTAACTCAGTAAAGATGATTATGAAGGTTTAGCTTTCAGGAAAAAATAGCGGTCCCACTGCGACTGGGAGAGATATTTTCGTGAAACAGCGACTTTTAGAAAACGGGTTGAGGGCTGGCTTTGTTAAATGGGTCACCCAAGGGAATGGGCTCGCTGTTGTAGTTGTTGTGTTTTTTTTCGCATTTGGGTTGTTGTTGCTGACCTTGAGACAAAGGCATATTGATAATCAAGAGTTGCTGGTAAGGCAGGATGCGCAAACCTCCGTTGGGGATATGCAATTACGCCTACGGGGAGATATTGATTATTTATTATTGCTGGCCAAAGAGCGTGCGGATGAAAAACTGACCCCGGAATCATTTCTGCGGATTGGATCACAATACGTAGCAGACCATCCTGAGTTGATCAATATCACCTGGGTGGACAAGAATTTAATCATTCAAAATGTAGCTCCCCTGCAAGGCAACCGACAAATAATCGGTCTTGGCATTTCCCTGCCTGAACCCGCTCGCGCTTCCCAAGCCGCCAGGCAAACACGGCAGCCGGTATACACGGATGTCTTTGAGGCAATCCAGGGAGGTTACTCGTTTGAGGTGTGGGTTCCAGTTTTCCGGGACAACCAGTTTAAGGGATTGTTTGCGGGTGTTTATTCGCTGGGAAAGCTTCTCAAATACGCCTTGCCGCTCCAGGTTCAAAAAAACAATTATTTTGAGATATTGGATGAAAACAGGAATGTTCTTGCAGAGTTCGGCGTGCGTCAGAACGTATTTCCACAAGTGTCGAAGGTTGCTCCCATTTCACCTTTTGGGAATGGTGTAACTCTTAGAGTCACCCGGTTTGGCAATGAGTTCTGGTCGCAGAACTTGATCGTGCTGATTCTGGTATGTTCAGGCTTGGCAATGGGATTAGTCTACTTTATGTTTGCCCGGTTAAAGGAACTTGAAGCCCGCAAAAAGATAGGATCTGATTTAAAAGAAAGTGAAGAACTGTTAAGTGCGGTCATTAACAATACCTCGGCGGTCATTTACATCAAGGACCTTCAAGGCCGTTACATCCTGGCTAACCACCAGTATGAAAAGCTCTTTAATTTAAAACAGGAGGAGGTTAAAGGGAAAACAGATATGGATATTTTCTCCAGGGAAATTGCGGAGATATTCATGGAAAACGATAAAAAAGTGCTGGCATCCGGGCAAGTACAGGAAATAGAAGAGGTGGCTCCTCACGAAGATGGCCTGCATACCTACATTTCAATTAAATTTCCTGTGTTCAAGGAAAATGGGGAAATTTTTGGCCTGGGAGGTATTTCCACAGACATAAATGAGAGAATAAAAGCGAGGGAAGAACTCAGCAGGCATAAAGACCATCTTGAGGAGTTAGTCAGGGAGCAAACCAAAGGTTTAGTCATCGCCAAGGAAGAAGCGGAAAAATCCAGTGCGGCTAAAACCGAGTTCCTGTCCCGAATGAGTCATGAACTTCGCACTCCACTGAATTCCATCATGGGATTTGGGCAATTGCTGATATTTGGCGATGACGGGAACCTCAAGGAACAGCAAAAAGAATTCATTAGTAGAATAATGGTATCAGGAAAACACCTTTTGGCACTTATCAATGAAGTGTTAGATTTATCAAAAATTGAAAGGGGCGAATTTGCTATTAATAAGGAACATATTAACGCTTCCTTATTGATTCAAGATGCTGTCTTCTCCATCGAATCCATAGCAAAAGAACGAAAAATCGAAATTTCAAATCACTCACTGGGTGATCTCAGTGTTGTTGCAGACCCCAAAGCCTTCAAGCAGATTATTCTCAATCTTCTCTCTAATGCAATTAAGTACAATGTAGAATGCGGTTCTGTAAAAATAGAAAGGGGCATCAGTGGTAATGACAGGGCATGGATCAGTATTTCAGATACAGGTCTCGGTATTCCGGAGGATAAAATGGAAACCTTGTTTGAGCCTTTTAACCGGATGGGGCATGAGTTTGGAGAGATTGAGGGGACAGGTATTGGTCTCAGTATAACCAAAAAACTTGTCGAGAAAATGGACGGCTCCATTTCAGCAGAATGTGTTGTTGGGCAGGGGTGTTGTTTCAAAATAACGCTCCCGCTGGGTGAGAAAAAAATAGTAAATGACGAGGAATCTCAATTATTGACGTCACTTCCGGAAAACTTGAAGGAAGGGTTCCAATTACTTTATATCGAAGACGATATTGGTAATCAAAAAATGATTCAGAGAATTCTTGATCGGCAAATGCCCCAAGTTAAACTTCTGATGGTCAAAGCTCCGCTGGAGGGAATAGAGCTTGCCAAAAAATATCAGCCTGATTTAATTCTGATGGATATCCATTTGCCTCAAATGGATGGGATTGCGGCCTACAAAAAACTTCAAAGTTATGAAGAAACCCGTAACATTCCTGTTATTGCCTTAAGCGCTCTGGTAATGAAAGATCAAGTGAAACTGGCCTTAGAGATGGGGTTTCAAGATTACATCACTAAACCCATCGATGTCCCAATCCTCTTGAAAAAAATAGACCAATATTTTAAGTGATCGCCCCACTGTGCAAACCGTTTCCAGGTTGTTCGAGATGGTAGGAGAATTTGCGGTTATAGCGGTGCTTCTTGGGTGTGAAAGTCGGTGGCTTGCTGGAACTTGTGTCCGACTGTGATAAGGCTTGCTTCATCAAAATGTCTGCCCATCAACTGCAATCCGACAGGAAGGTTTTCGGAAAAGCCGCAGGGAATTGACATCGCCGGTATGCCAGCGAGGTTGGCGGAGATGGTATAAATATCCGCCAGATACATTTGTAACGGATCGTCCAGTTTTTCTCCGAGTTTGAAAGCCGGGTAGGGGGTGACCGGTGCGGCGATGACATCGCATTGCTCGAGTGCATTTTCAAAATCCTGTTTGATCAGCGTACGTACTTTCTGTCCTTTTAAATAATAGGCATCGTAATAACCGGAACTGAGCACAAAGGTTCCGAGAATGATGCGCCGCTTAACTTCTTCGCCAAAACCTTCCTCGCGAGTGTTCTCATACATATTGACCAGGTTGTCGGACTTCTCGGTGCGATAACCATATTTGACTCCGTCATAACGCGAAAGGTTGGTGCTGGCTTCGGCGCAGGCGATGATGTAGTAGGTGGCAACGGCGTAGTCCAGATGTGGCAGGGAAACTTCCACAGTCTGCATTCCCATCGACTCAAGTGTGCGGATGCCTTCCTGCACTGCTTTTTCAACATCGGGATTAATTCCGCCAGTGCTGAAATATTCTTTGGGAATGCCAAGCTTCATGCCCTTGACATCTTTTTGCAGGGCTTGGGTGAAATCGGGAAGCGTGACATCGGCAGAGGTGGAGTCCCGCGGGTCTTTACCGCCGATCACGTTCATCAAGGTTGCCGCATCGGCAACGGTTTTGGTCAAGGGTCCGATCTGATCGAGTGATGAAGCAAAAGCCACCAATCCAAATCGCGATACCCTCCCGTAGGTAGGTTTCAGTCCGGTCACACCGCAAAAAGCGGCAGGCTGGCGGATGGAGCCGCCTGTATCGCTACCCAATGCGGCCACGCATTCGTGTGCTGAAACAGCAACAGAAGAACCGCCGCTGGAGCCTCCCGGTACCCGGTCCAACCCCCAGGGGTTCATCGTCGGATGGTGGTAGGAGTTTTCGTTGGAAGAGCCCATGGCAAACTCATCCATGTTGGTCTTGCCCACGATCACGGCTCCCGCCTGATGCAACTTTTCCACAACGGTGGCGTTGTAAGGGGAAACAAACTGGTCGAGAATTTTTGACGAGCAGGTGGTGCGACTGCCTTCGGTGCAGATCAAATCTTTAAGTGCGAGAGGAATGCCGAGAAGCGGGGCATCTTCTCCTGCGGCGATGCGGGTGTCCGCATTTTTCGCCTGTTGCAAGGCTTTCTCGCGGGTCAGGTGGACAAAAGCCTGGACCTTGTCTTCCACCTGGTCGATGCGTGCGAACACCGCTTCGGTCAGTTGTACGGAGCTGAGTTTTTTTTGCCTGAGAAGTTCCCGGGCCTGAGTGATAGTTGAACGGTGCATGAAGGGTCAGAGTATCTTGGGCACCTCGTAATGCCCTTTGTTATGTGCTGGTGAATCGGATATCGGGTTGTGGTCGGCGAGGGGTTTTTCAGCCGGTTCATCATCGCGGA
>Ga0233428_1003702_pt1 | contig 12593 bp, 10 predicted proteins | sample SI_118_April2016_4_FD_179890 | JGI IMG/M metagenome (GOLD analysis project Ga0233428, IMG submission 179890) | Seawater microbial communities from Saanich Inlet, British Columbia, Canada - SI_118_April2016_120_MG | ecosystem: Environmental > Aquatic > Marine > Inlet | place: Canada: British... | reverse complement strand
GAGAGACGCTGCGGCTCAAAGCCGATGAAAAGGCGCTCATATTCACTGGTAGGCAGGCCAACATCAAAATTGGCGGCTAATGAATCATAACTATAGGAGGTGACCTCATCCGAGTTATCCAGTTCACGATAGTGTGCGCCCACCCCCAGACTCACACCATCCTCGGTAAAGTAGGGGTCACGATAGCCGAGCCCATAGGCCGTTTCGGTATCACTATTATTGAACTCAAAATCAACCTGTTTACCTGATCCCATAAAGTTATCCTGCTTCAGGTTGGTATTGAATACGATGCCACTGGTTTGTGAGTACCCCAACCCCAGCATCATACTGCCGGTCGATTTCTCCTCAATCTGGTAATTAAGATCCACCTGATCCGTTGTTCCTGCCACCGGTAGCGTCTCCACCGTCACATCCTCAAAATAACCCAATTTACGCAAGCGGGTCTGAGAACGCTCAATCTCTCTGTTTGAATAACGACTCCCCTCATACTGGCGCATCTCTCGACGAACCACCAGATCCTGCGTTTTGGTATTACCGGTGATATTCACCCGATTGACATAGACCCGATTACCCGGATCGACCAAAAAGATGAGATCCACAATCTGCTTATCCTCATTGACCTCAGGGATCACATTAATATTGGCAAAGGCATATCCAGCTTCACCCAGATGGTCAGAAAGTGCCTCATTGATGACCGCAATCTCTTTGCGAGAGAAGATCTCTCCCTCCTTGAGGGTAACCTTCTCCTGCAGCTCTGCCTCAGGAACTACCATCTTCCCCTTCAGTGCTACATCCCCCAGGATAAACTGCTTGCCCTCATCCATATTGATGGTGACGTAGATACCCTGTCGATTCGGGGTAATCGAAACCTGTGCAGAGGTGACCTCAAAATGGATATACCCCCGATCCAGATACCAGGAGCGTAGCGTCTCCAGGTCTCCGGTCAGCTTCTCTCTGGAGTAGCGGTCACTTTTGGTAAAGAAAGAGAGCCAGTTCCCGGTATTGAGTTGAAACAGATCGCGTAACTGCTCGGCCTCGAAGGCCTGGTTACCAATCAGTGTAATCTGCTGAATACGGGCACTCTCTCCCTCTGTAACCTGAATACGTAGTGCCGAACGGTTGCGCTCCAGCGGGGTAACCGTCGTCTCAATCTCCACCCCATATCGTCCCATTCCAAGGTACTGTCGTCGCAGCTCAGCCTCTACCTTGTCCAGCAGTGCACGATCCAGAACCTCCCCTTCCGAGAGACCCACTCTTTTTAGCCCCTGCCTCAACTCTTCTGTCTTGATGACCTTGTTCCCCTCAATGGAGATATCCGCAATGGCCGGACGCTCGACGACGGAGACCAAGAGCAGATGCCCCTCCTGTTCCAGACGAACATCCTTGAAAAATCCGGTTTTATAAAGTGCTTTAACCGCCGCTGCTGAGCGGTGACTATCCAGTTTATCCCCCACTTTTAGTGGCAGATAGTTGAAAATAGTCCCTGCGGATATACGTTGTAGCCCCTCAACCCGTATATCCTCAATCACAAATGGCTCGAAAGCCGATGATGTGAATGATAAAAAGAGAAGAGCGAGTGAAAAAATAACACGTTGAACCATTTTATAAACTAACCTTTTTTTAACCCAATCTGTTTATTAAACCACTAAAGCAGGCGAATGAGGTCATTGTATAGCGCCAGAGACATCAATCCAACCAGAAATACCACTCCAATCCGCTGCCCCAGCAACATCGCTGACTCCGACGGGGGGGACCCACTCACCCACTCGATGAAATAATAGAAAAGATGACCACCATCCAGCATCGGAATCGGCAACAGATTCAACACCCCCAGACTGACGCTCACCAGCCCCAGAAAAGAGAGAAAAGTGACCACACCACTCTCCATTGAGGCTCCCGCATAGCGAGCGATACTGATTGGCCCACTCAGACCATCGGTTGAGGTTGCCCCGACCACCATTCGCCCCATCACACGCAGGGTCAATGAGGCCATTTCCCAGCTCTTCTCTGCCCCCCGAACCAACCCATCGACAACCCCATAACGGATCTCCCGGTAGTGGCTTTGACGGTATTCAGAGAGGTCTGCCGAGGCCCCGATCCGCCCGATCACCTGCTGATTGACCTCTACTCTGGCTGGCGTCAACTGCAGTGGAAAAATTACACCGTCCCGTTCAATGGTCAGTGCGAGTGGCTGCTCAGGGCTCTCTTGTACCCAATCCACCCAACTTTTCCAGCTCTCAACCGGCTCACCATTGACAGTGAGCACCAGATCTCCCGATTCCAGCCCCGCCTCAGCGGCTGCTCCCGCTGCGCTCACCACACCGATACGGGGCGGGAGTAGAGGACGCTCAATGGAAAAACCGAGCCCTACCAGTAGGGCCATCCCCTCAGGAATCTCTTTGCCAAAAGGGTTCTGCAGTTCACGCTGCTGCTGCACCCCCGAATGGTCCACCACACTCAGCTGAATCGATTCACCCAGGATGACTCCCCCCAAAATCTGCTCTAGCGCCTGCTGCCAGATCTGTACAGGCTCTCCGTTGACCGCAACAATCTCATCGCCACGACTCAACCCTGCGGTTGAGGCCACAGAAGAGAGATCGACCTCCCCCACTACGGGTTTCATCCCACTCACCCCCCACATCTGCACGAGACCAAAGGCAAAAATTGCAAAGATAAAATTAAACAGGGGGCCAGCAGCCACAATTGCCGCTCGTGCTGCGAGGGATTTAGACTCAAAGGAGAACTCTTTTTCAGCGGCTGTCACCGGCTCCTCCCCCCCCTCACCCAACATTTTCACATACCCACCCAGGGGCAGTGCGGCAATAACATATTCCGTGCCATCCCTCCCCATCCGTCGCCACAGAGGGCGCCCAAAGCCGACCGAAAAACGTAACACTTTCACCCCAACCCTGCGCGCAACCCAGAAGTGGCCAAACTCATGGACGGTCACCAGTAGACCAATGGCAATGATAAAGGCAATCACTGCTGTCACTCCCCCGCCCATTAGTAGCCCCCTTTATAGGATTCGGTGATATACAATTCAGTGATGCTCTGCATGGTTAATCCACTCATTTGCTGCATGGCGCGTCTCCTGATCAATGGAGATGACCTGTTCAATCGTAACAATCTCTGTCGTGGTGGCCTGTTTCAGACAGGCCTCAATCATCGCAGGGATCATCATATAACCAATCCGCCCATCCAGAAAGGCATCTACGGCCACCTCATTGGCTGCGTTAAGTACTGTGGTCGCACTTCCCCCTTGACGCATCGCCTCAATCGCCAACTCAAGGCAGGGGTAACGGTCATAATCCGGGGGCTCAAAGCGGAGCTGTGCCCACTGATACAGGTCCAGATCTGCCACACCTGAATTCATCCGCTCTGGCCATCCCATGGCATGGGCAATGGGGGTGCGCATATCGGGGTTTCCCATCTGTGCCAGCACGGAACCGTCACTATACTGCACCATTGAATGGATCACACTCTCGGGATGAATAACCACCTGAATTTGATCCGCTGTTGCACCAAAGAGCCAGCACGCCTCGATAAACTCCAGCCCCTTGTTCATCATGGTGGCAGAATCCACCGAAATTTTTCGCCCCATACTCCAGTTAGGATGGGCCACAGCCTCCGCTGGAGTCACCCCTGCCAGCGCCTCAACAGGGAGGGTACGAAAAGGGCCTCCAGAGCCCGTTAATAGAATCTTTTCAACCCCGGGAGGGATCGCTCCCAGAGGGGCCTGCTGTGGCAGGCACTGAAAAATGGCATTATGCTCACTATCAATGGGCAATAACTCGGCACCACTGGCCTCGACCTCTTGCATAAAAAGTGCCCCGGTCATCACCAGAGACTCCTTGTTTGCCAACAACACCCGCTTTCCGGCACGCACCGCAGCCAAGGTGGGACGTAACCCGGCAGCACCGACAATTGCGGCCATCACCTGATGCACGGAGGAGTCGGCGGAAACCTGTTCCAACCCCTCTACCCCCACAAGTACCTCCGTAGCGGGACTCGCGGTATGAAGCAGGTCGGTTAGCTGCTGCGCATACTCTGCATCCGCCACCACGGCATAGTCAGGATGAAACTGGCTACACTGCTCTGCCAGTCGCTCTACCTGGCGATTGGCGGTCAACGCCACCACCCGAAAACGGTCCGGGTGTCGGGCAACCACATCCAGTGTACTCCTGCCAATAGAGCCGGTTGCTCCAAGAATAGTGACTCCCTGCTGTGCTATCGCCATCAGACCCATCCAAACAGAAGTAACAGAACGAGGTAGAGGGGAGCCGCTGCGGTAAGGCTATCGACACGATCCAGTATACCGCCATGTCCCGGTATCAATTGACCACTATCTTTCAGCCCCACATGACGTTTATAGGCACTCTCCACCAAATCCCCTACCACGGAGAAGATCACCAGCAGCAATACGGAAAGGAGAAACAGTGGAAGCATTATTTTGACCTCATCCAGCAACAGGAAAGCCGCAACCCCAACCAGAGAGGCCGCTGCCATCCCCCCCAACACCCCCTCAATGCTCTTGCCTGGACTCACATTGGGTGCCAATTTATGTTTTCCCATCCGTACCCCCACCAGATAGGCCCCGATATCGGCACTCCAGATCAGCAACAGGAGAAAAAAGAGCAGCCCTACCCCCTGCTCTTGCAGGTGGATTACCTCCAGCGCACGCCACGCCGGGAGCAAAACAAAGAGACCCGCGATATAACGCAACACGGGATTGAATAACCATCCGGTCTGGGCAGGGAATTTACGCAACCAAAATAGTGCTCCCCCCCACCAGAGTAGTGCCGCCAGCAGGAGGGGTTCCAATGGAAGCAAGCGAGAAGCGTAGAAGAGCAGTATCACTAAAGCGGTATATTCCAGCTGTGGCCAGAGTCTCTTCTGCCCAGCCAGGCGACTCCACTCCCAGGCGGCAGGAAGTAGAAGCAGCACCAACAGGAGGGTAAATGCCTCCCCCTGTAGAGAGACAATCGCCCACAGCAACAAGGGGCCCAACACCACCGTGCTGAGTGTGCGCAGTTGAAAACTGGAGAGGGTCACAATTAACTCTCCACCAACTGCTCACCCGTATGACCAAAACGGCGCTGTCGCCTCCCAAAAGAGGCCACTGCCGCCTCCAGTGCTGTGCGGTCAAACTCAGGCCAGTAGAGGTCGGTAAAATAGAACTCACAGTAGGCCATCTGCCAGAGCAGGAAGTTACTGACCCGCTGCTCCCCTCCAGTACGGATAAAAAGATCTGGCTCTGGCAACTCCCCTAGGGAGACCTGCTGTTGCAACAGGGACTCTGTCACCTCTTCCGGTTTCAGCCTCCCCTCAGCCACCTGCTGACAGAGGTGGCGGGTAGCCTTGGTAATATCCCAACGCCCACCATAATTTGCGGCGATATTGAGCGCCAGTCGGCTATTGTTTTCGGTCAACCTCTCCGCGTCCACGATCGACTGCTGCAGTTTCTCTGGAAATTGAGTGGTCTCACCAATAATTCTTAGTCGAATCCCATTTTTATGAAGCCGTTTCACCTCTCTACTCAGTGAGGAGATGAAGAGGTTCATCAGAAAAGAGACCTCCTCTTCAGGCCTCTTCCAGTTTTCCGTGCTGAAGGCAAACAGGGTAAGTGCCTCTACCCCAAGATCGATACACCCTTCTACCGTGGAGCGAACCCGCTCAACCCCCCGTTTGTGTCCCCAAAAACGGGGCCGATGCTGGCGCTGTGCCCAACGCCCATTGCCATCCATAACGATAGCAATGTGGCGGGGCACTCTATTTTCTTCGGGCACAGTCAAAAATATTATTGAGGAGTTTAGCGGCACTAAATCTCCATCAAATCCGTCTCTTTTTCCTGAATTAGCTGATCCACATCCGCCACATAACGGTCAGTAAGCTTCTGTACATCCTCCGTTGCGCGATGCTCCTCATCCTCAGAGACCTCTTTCTCCTTAACCAGCTCCTTGAAGTCACTATTGGCATCACGGCGGATATTTCGAATGGCCACCTTGGCAGCCTCCCCCTCATGCCTGACCACTTTAACCAGATCACGGCGGCGCTCTTCGGTCAGAGCCGGTAACGGGATACGGATGATCGTCCCGGCAGTGGCCGGATTGAGCCCCAGATCTGACTCCATAATCGCCTTCTCAATCGGCTGCACCATCGTCTTCTCCCACGGCACAACCGTCAGGGTACGCGCATCGGATGCATTGATATTGGCCACCTGACTCAACGGGGTTCTTGACCCATAGTAGTCCACACTGATCTGGTCGAGCAGACTGGGGTGGGCACGCCCAGCACGCAGCTTCGACAGCTCTCCTTTAAGGGACTCTACACTTTTACCCATACGCGCCTTGGCGTCCTGTTTGATCTCATCAATCATCAAAATTTTCTCTTCTGTTTTTAGAGGGAATCTTTATACCTGATCTACAACGGTACAACCTGCGTTCCTTCCTCTTCATTAACGACTGCCCCCCGCAGGCCACCCGCACGCATCATATTAAACACTCTGAGTGGCATATTATGCGCTCTACAGAGAACAATTGCAGTTAAATCCATCACCCCAAGCTGTTTTTCCAGCACCTCATCATAGGTAATTCGGCTGATTTTGGTTGCGTCAGGATCACTCAGTGGATCTGCGCTGTAGATTCCATCCACTTTGGTTGCCTTCATCACCACATCGGCCTCTACCTCAATTCCCCGGAGGCAGGCCGCGGTATCGGTGGTAAAGAAGGGGTTACCGGTTCCTGCTGCAAACAGCACTACCTCGCCCTGCTCCAGCGCAGTAATCGCATCATGAGTGGTATACTCATCACACACTTTTGAGATTTTGAAGGCCGACATGACCCGCGCAGAGAGACCCGACTGCTGTAGTGCATCCCGCATTGCAATCGCATTCATCACCGTTGCCAGCATCCCCATCTGATCTCCGGTCACCCGTCCCACCCCCACCTCAGCCAGTGAGGCTCCGCGACAGTAGTTCCCCCCACCAATCACCATCGCCACCTGCACCCCCAGCGCAGTAATGGCAGAGATCTCACTCACCATCTCCGCAAGAATGGCGGGATCAATCCCCTGGCACCCCTCCCCCATCAGGGCCTCACCACTGAGTTTAAGCAGCACTCGACGATAGATGGGTTGTTCTGACATGATGATCTTCCTAGGGTTCGAAAACTATTAATTATTACAAAATTCCAGGATCAACGGCCCTAGAATCGCTATGAAGAAACTTATGAAACTATTCATGAAATGGCAGCCAAAAAAAAGCCCCCCAAAACTGGAAGGCTTTTTATCTCAACAGATCAATCGCAGAAATTACCCATTCACCTGGGCCATTACCTCATCTGCAAAATTCTCCTCTTTCTTCTCAATTCCCTCACCAACCTCCAGACGAGAAAACTGGACGATCTTTGCACTCTGGCTATCCATTAGCTTGGCAACACTCTGGTCCGGGTCCTTGACAAAAGGCTGCCCCAGCAGAGTAATCTCATTGACAAACTTCTTCATCCGACCGGTTACCATCTTCTCAACGATGGCCTCAGGTTTTCCACTCTCCAGCGCCTGGGCAGAGAAGATCTCCTTCTCTTTCTCCAGAACATCGGCAGGAATATCAGCCTCAGAGAGGGCAACCGGCCGGCTCGCGGCAACATGCATAGAGACATCTTTCGCCAGTACAGCATCGCCTCCCTGAATTGCGGTCATCACACCGATACGACCTCCATGAGAGTAGTAACCAACCACCCCACCCTCGGAATCGACCATAGAGAAACGGCGCACGGTCATGTTCTCGCCCAGTTTGGCAATCAACTCCTGACGTCGCAGCTCAACAGTGGCTGAACCACCCACCAGAGTCATTGCGGAGAGTGTCTCCACATCGGCAGGCGTGTTCACCAGGGCTGTTGCCGCCACCTGATCGGCAAACTCAACAAACTCATCCCCCTTGGCAACAAAATCGGTCTCACAGTTAACCTCAACCATCACCCCACGAGAACCCTCTTCACTCACGCTGATGGCAACCACACCCTCGGCTGCAACGCGAGAGGCTTTTTTATCGGCCTTGGCAAGACCCGACTTTCTCAGATTCTCAATGGCGATATCAATATCACCATCGGTCTCAACCAGTGCCCGCTTGCACTCCATCATTCCTGCGCCAGTTCTCTCACGCAGCTCTTTTACCTGACTCGCAGTAATTGCCATCTCTACATTCTCCTTTTATTCTGACTCAGCCACAACTTCAGCAGGCGCTTCTACTGGCGCAACGGAAGAGGCTGCCTTAGCATCCAGAACCGCATCCGCAGCCGCTCGCACATAGAGCTGAATCGCACGAATGGCATCATCATTTCCGGGAATCACATAATCCACCACCTCAGGATTATTATTGGTATCCACGACACCAATCACGGGAATCCCCAGCTTCCTTGCCTCATTAATTGCAATCCCCTCGTGACCGGTATCAATCACCATGATTGCAGAGGGGAGTCCTCCCATATCCTGGATACCACCAAGCGTACGCTCCAGCTTCTCCAGCTCACGGGTCATCATCAGCCCCTCTTTTTTAGTCAGACGCTCAATACGACCATCCTCTTTCATTGCCTGAATCTCTTTCAGGCGACGAATGGACTGCTTGACGGTTTTAAAGTTGGTCAACATCCCGCCTAACCAACGGTGGTTGACATAGGGCATCTTTGCACGCTCGGCCTCCTCACGTACGGTCTTCTGTGCAGCACGCTTAGTGCCGACAAAAAGGACTTTGCCATTTTTAGCCGCCACACCACCAATAAAATTCATCGCATCCTGAAACAGCGGCAGGCTCTTTTCAAGATTAATAATATGGATCTTGTTACGATCCCCAAAGATATAGGGGGCCATCTTGGGATCCCAGAAACGGGTCTGGTGGCCGAAATGGACACCAGCTTCCAACATTTGACGCATGGAAACAGACATAATTTTCTCCAATTTTGGGTTTTGCCTCCGTATACCCCACAGCCCCAATCCTCTTTTACGAGGACACCCGAGTTTGTGGTGATAGCATACGTGTGAATTAAAATGCGCGCGAAGTATACTACGCACTTTAATTTCTTACAAACCCCAATATTCTCTCTAAGACATCCATGACTATTTCCATCAAAACCACCAAAGAGATCGACAAAATGCGCCTCGCTGGCAAACTCGCCGCTGAGGTGCTGGAGATGATTGAGCCCTATGTGACCATAGGCATCACCACCGATGAGCTGGATCAGATCTGTCATGACTATATTGTCCATACCCAGCAGGCCATCCCGGCCCCTCTCAACTACCACGGTTTTCCAAAATCAATCTGCACCTCGGTCAACCATGTCATTTGTCACGGGATACCCGGCCAGAAAAAGCTAAAAAACGGGGATATTATCAATATTGACATCACCGTCATTAAGGATGGATACCATGGCGACACCAGCAAAATGTTTGCCCTTGGCAAACCCTCAATTCGGGCCCAGCGTCTGATAGAGATTTCCAGAGAGTGTCTGCTCAAAGGGATTGAGTGCGTCAAACCGGGAGCCGCTCTGGGAGAAATCGGTCATGCCATTGAACGGCATGCCTCAGCCCACCACTTTTCCGTGGTACATGAGTACTGTGGACACGGAATTGGCCGAGCCTTCCATGAAGAGCCGCAGGTACTTCACTATGCTGACAAAGTGAGCAGCCCTATTCTGGAGGCAGGCATGACCTTTACCATTGAGCCGATGATTAATGTTGGTAAACGTCACTGCAAGCTCAATCAGAAAGATGGCTGGACCGTCACCACCAAAGACCGCAGTCTCTCATCACAGTGGGAGCACACCCTGCTGGTGACAGAAGAGGGGGTTGAGGTACTGACCCGCAGGGGGGAAGAGGATGATCTCTGATCAACTGACTCAGGCAGCGACTCAACAGCCCGTCGCTGCGCGTGCTATCAAAGAGATTCTGCAACAGGGACAACAGCAGATCAGCGATGAGTTTCATGCCGGGACCTCTGCCCGCACGCTCATTCGAAAACGGAGTGACTGGATCGACCAGCTGCTCAGGGCACTCTGGGAAAACCCCGCCCTCCATGCTGCCAATGCCACACTGGTGGCGGTTGGAGGCTATGGGCGAAGGGAACTTCACCCCTATTCAGACATTGACCTACTGATCCTGATTCAACAAGAGGATCCCACCTGTAGTGATGCCATTACGGCCTTTGTCACCCTGCTGTGGGATCTGGGGCTACAGATTGGACACAGCGTACGTACGGTGGAGGGCTGTCTGGAGGAGGGGAACGCCGACATTACGGTGGCCACCAATCTACTGGAGGCTCGGCTACTGGCGGGCTCTCCTGTCCATTTTGAGCAACTCCAACAGCAGCTCTCCAGTGATGCTTTCTGGCCCAGCGGCCCATTTTTTGTTGCCAAGTGCCGCGAACAGCAGACTCGACTGGAGAAGTACAACGATACCGCCTATAACCTCGAACCCAACATCAAGGAGGGGCCAGGTGGTCTGCGGGATATCCAGAACATACTCTGGGTCACACGGCGACATTTTGGCTCCAGTAACCCCCGTGAGCTGGCGGAGCGCCACTTTCTCACCGAGGCAGAGTGTGGTGACTTGGAAGCGGGACAGGAGCGGCTCTGGGAGGTTCGCTTTGCTCTCCATCTCATTGCCGGACGTGCCGAGGAGCGTCTGCTATTTGATCTCCAGCCAGAGTTGGCGAGACACTTTGGTCACCTCGATAGCGACAACAATCGTGGTGTAGAGTCCTTTATGCACAGCTATTTCAGAATCATACGGGAGCTATCCCTCCTCAATGAGATGCTGTTACAGCTCTTTGAGGAGCAACTCCTAACCCCTTATGAAGAGCGTAAACCGAGCGCAATAGATCAACACTTCGGGACACAGGGGGGCTACCTGACGCTACTACAAAGAGAGTGCCTGCAACAGCAACCCGAACTGGCACTCTCCCTGTTTCTGGTACTGCGTGACCACCCTGAACTAAAAGGGGTCACTGCCGAGGCGATTCGACAGATTCGTGCGGCGCGCTACTCCATCAATGCCGACTTTCGTGAAAACAGAGAGAACCAGCAACGCTTTCTCCAGCTCTTTTACCATCCACTCGGGCTCACCCATCTACTGCGGCGGATGAACCGCTATGGCGTACTGGGTGCCTATCTGCCCGAGTTCGAGAAGATTATTGGACTGATGCAACACGATCTGTTTCATGCCTATACAGTGGATGAACATACCCTGTTTGTGGTTCGCAACCTGAGACGCCTCACCGTACCTGAATTTCACCACGAATCCCCCCAACTGAGCCAGCTGATCCTCCAGCTTGACCACACGGGCCCCCTCTACCTTGCTGCCCTATTCCATGATATCGCCAAAGGACGGGGGGGTAACCACTCAAAACTGGGGGTCAGCGTGGTGCATGATTTTTGTATACAACACCAAATCGCCCCAGAAGAGAGAGAGGAGATCGCCTGGCTGGTGGAACATCACCTCGATATGTCCTCCTTTGCACAGCGCCGCGACATTGATGACCCGGAAGAGGTCCACATTTTTGCCCAACTGGTGGAGACTCAACGTCGCCTGGAGATGCTCTATCTACTCACCGTGGCCGACATCCGTGCCACCAACCGAACCCTCTGGAACCACTTCAAGGATACCCTGCTAAAGCGGCTCTTCAGTCTCACAACGGAGGCACTGAAACGGCTGCATCAGCCTGAGCTCAGCGCAGAGCGGGCCACAGAGAATCGCCAACAGGCGCTGGATCTGCTGCGAGGCCAGCGCTTTGAAGAGTCACAGATTACACCCTTCTGGAGCAGTCTGGAGATAGAATATTTCCAGAAACATGATGCCGAAGAGATCTATTGGCACACCTCAGCCATCCTCTCCAACGAACAGCGCCCAGTGATCGAAATTCACCCACAGAGCCACCACGGTGGCAGTGAGATCCTTATCTACAGCGGTGACCAGCGCTTCCTCTTCTCCACGCTGATTCATACCCTGGAGTCACTGGGGCTCGACATCCATGCCGCCCGGATCAACACTACCCTCGACAGCCATGCACTCGATATCTTTACCGTACTGACCCGCAGTGGTAAAACGCTTCAGGATCCTGAACTTCTCCAAAAAATCCGTCAACGGCTCCAGCAGGAGATTGACCACCCCACCTTACTGGATCAACCGGTCACCTTCAGGAGGTCTCGCCACCAGAAACATTTTCATGAGGCGAGTAAGGTACTATTCCGTCAGGATGAGCGGAAACAGCAGACCCTGCTGGAGGTGGATGCCACCAACCGCTCTGGACTGCTCTCTTCCATCTGCAGAGTATTGATGGAGTGTGACATCCGCGTTCAGGGCGCAAAGATTGCCACCCTCGGCGAGTGGGTAGAGGATCTTTTCTGGGTCACCTATCAGGACAACACCCCGTTAGAAGATCCAGAAGAGATCCGTGCGATCACTCAGCGGATCAAATCTGTGCTGGATCCGGCAACCTCATAAAATGAAATGCTGCTAGAGATACCATAATTCATCCAAAGATAAACTCCCCACTGCCCAACCGTTTTTTGATCTCACCCATCACCCGCTCTTCATCGGCCTCATCC
>Ga0233428_1003700_pt1 | contig 12595 bp, 10 predicted proteins | sample SI_118_April2016_4_FD_179890 | JGI IMG/M metagenome (GOLD analysis project Ga0233428, IMG submission 179890) | Seawater microbial communities from Saanich Inlet, British Columbia, Canada - SI_118_April2016_120_MG | ecosystem: Environmental > Aquatic > Marine > Inlet | place: Canada: British... | reverse complement strand
TTTCTAAAAAACTGGGCCAGAAAAAGGCAAGAAAGCACGGGCCAGCAATTCCCGGTATTATATACCTCGCTCGCCCTCCTGATCGGCTTACCGCTCATTGTATTTTTAATCATGGGCATGCCGCTCAGCTGGGAATACGCGAAGCTTGAGAGATTCAGCTTTGTCGGCGGCGCGAACATCATTCCTGAGTTTATGGCTCTCCTTTGGGCCTTAACCATGTACACAGCGGCCTTCATTGCAGAGATTGTCCGCTCTGGCATCCAAGCGGTAAGTCATGGTCAATCAGAAGCTGCTCATGCTTTGGGGCTGCGCAATGGACCGACGCTACGTTTGGTGATTATCCCTCAAGCGATGCGCGTCATCATCCCGCCGCTTACCAGTCAATATTTGAATTTAACCAAGAACTCTTCACTCGCAACAGCCATCGGTTATCCTGATTTGGTCTCTGTGTTTATGGGAACAACCCTCAATCAAACCGGCCAGGCGGTAGAGATTGTCGCCATGACCATGGCAGTTTATTTGACCTTCAGTTTGAGTATTTCCATGGTTATGAACTGGTACAACAACCGCGTCGCGCTGGTTGAAAGATAAGGAGGGAGATATGGAAGATACACAAAGATCGCCAGATTTAGCCCCCCCCTCCTCGATAGTGGGTCCGGTCGGTTGGCTACGCGCTAATTTATTCTCATCGCCGGCAAATACCGTTTTGTCACTAGTGGGACTTTATATCGTCTATGTTCTATTTGTGCCGGTTTTAGATTGGGCTTTCTTCAGCGCCGATTGGATCGGTACCAACAAGGACGCGTGCTCTAGTGAAGGCGCCTGCTGGGTTTTTGTAGGCCAGCGAATGGACTTCTTTATCTATGGGTTTTACCCGAAAGCTGAATATTGGCGCATAAATGTAATATTTGTGTTGCTGGCAGCGATGATCGTTCCTCAAATGATCGAAAAGGCACCGTATAAAGAATATCTTGGTTGGTTCTTCCTAATCGGCTTCCCCATTATTTCCGGCATTCTCTTACTTGGCGGCATATTTGGCTTAGATGCCGTACCGACAGATAAATGGGGTGGCTTAATGCTGACCTTGGTTATCTCATTTGTCGGCATTATTGCCGCCCTGCCAATCGGCATATTATTGGCGCTCGGTCGGCGCTCTGAAATGCCCGTCATCCGCATTATTTGCACCGCCTTTATCGAGCTCTGGCGCGGTGTACCGCTGATCTCAGTGCTCTTTATGGCTAGTGTGATGCTGCCGCTATTCTTGCCTGAGGGCACCAACTTCAACAAGCTCCTGCGCGCCCTTATCGGCATTGTTATGTTCCAGTCAGCCTATATGGCCGAAGTTATCCGGGGCGGCTTGCAGGCCATTCCTAAAGGACAATATGAAGCCGCGGCAGCACTCGGGCTCGGCTATTGGAAAAGCATGGGGCTGGTTATTCTGCCGCAGGCGTTGAAATTGGTTATCCCAGGCATCGTGAACACCTTTATTGCCTTGTTCAAAGATACCACGCTGGTCCTCATCATTGGCTTATTCGATGTCTTACAGACGGTAAGCTCAGCCATTGTAGATCCAGCTTGGCCGGAAGTTTCGACGGAAGGTTTTGTCTTTGCGGCATTCGTGTTCTGGGTATTCTGTTTCAGCATGTCGCGCTACAGTATTAATCTGGAACGAAAACTACACACCGGTCATAAACGTTAAGAGCACTCTTGGAGAGGAAAATGCAGAACACTGCACCTGAAGCAAATACCGAGGCGCCAGTTAAAAGCGTCATCCAGCTCAACAATGTCCATAAATGGTATGGCGAGTTTCATGTTCTCAAAGACATAAATCTAAATGTCGATCAGGGTGAACGCATCGTGATTTGTGGCCCCTCCGGCTCCGGTAAATCAACCATGATCCGTTGCATCAATCGCCTTGAAGAGCACCAGCAGGGCCAAATCATTGTCGATGGTGTCGAGCTGACGAATGATCTAAAGCACATTGAACAAATCCGCCGGGAAGTCGGCATGTGCTTTCAACATTTTAACCTCTTCCCTCATTTGACCGTCTTGGAAAATCTGACCTTGGCGCCAATTTGGGTACGCAAAGTACCAAAGGCCGAGGCCGAGGAAATTGGCATGAAATATTTAGAGCGTGTCAAAATTCCAGAGCAGGCGGAAAAGTTCCCTGGCCAGCTCTCAGGTGGCCAGCAACAAAGGGTGGCGATCGCCCGTTCACTCTGTATGAACCCAAAGATTATGCTGTTTGATGAACCGACCTCAGCGCTTGACCCAGAAATGATCAAGGAAGTCCTAGATACCATGGTCGAACTTGCTGAGACCGGCATGACCATGCTGTGCGTGACCCACGAAATGGGTTTTGCGAAAACCGTCGCTGATCGTGTGATCTTCATGGATGAAGGCCAAATTATCGAAGAAAATGAACCCCATCAGTTCTTTGATAATCCACAGCATGAACGAACTCAATTATTCTTGAGTCAAATCCTCGCCCATTAAAGCTGGCCGGTCTTAGCGTTGGTTAATGTGCGCAGCCGGTCACCAATCAGATTAAAGCTCAAGATCGTAAAGAACATGGCTGCGGCCGGCAAAAATGTCACATGCGGTGCAAAGCCAAGCTCGGTATACCCTTCCGAGATCATTTTACCCCAAGTCGGCGTGGGCGGCGGCAAGCCAACCCCTAAGAAGGACAAAATACCTTCGATCACAATGACCCGAGACATGCCGATCACCGCAAGGGCAAGTACAGGTATCATCACATTCGGTAGCAGCTCTTTCAACATAATGCGAAGGTGAGAGGCACCCTGAGCGCGGGCAGCAAGCACGAATTCCCGTTCCGCATATAAAATCGTATTGGCCCGAGCAACCCGCAAATCACCAACCATGCCAAAAAATCCCAAAACTATAATCATGTTGAACAAGGTTGGTCCAAGAAAATATAGGATCGCTATAATCGCGATTATATTCGGAAAAGCCAAAATGGAATCGACAAAAATACCAATCGTGCCGTCAACTTTGCCCCGAAAATAGCCCGCACTGATGCCGAAGGTGAGGCCTAATACCAAGCTAATTAAAGGCGCCGTATAGGCTATTTGAAGCGAAACCTGGGCACCATAAACAATACGCGCCACCATGTCGCGCCCTACGGGATCCGTACCCAACAAATGACCACCGGTAAACATAGGGCCAAATGTATTCCGCAAATTGGTTTTTAACGGGTCATAAAATCCCAAAAAATCGGCGAAGAGCGCACAAAATGAAATAAGAAAAACCCAACTTAGAGCAATCCAAAATACCCAGCCAAGCCGAGACCAAGCGCTCTTCTCGGCCTTTTCTTCTTTCAGCCTACCGATATCGCCAGGTGCAAGTGCTGTATCACTCATGACTTTGCTCCTTGGCTGCGCCCGACGCGCGGATCGATAACCGCATACAACATATCCACCGCCAAATTAATGCCGACATAGGCAAGCGCAATTAAAGTCACGCCCCCTTGGAGTAACATTGAATCTCTATTATCGATCGCATCGAGAATGAGTTTTCCCATGCCGGGCAAAGAAAAAATCTGCTCGATAATAACCGTTCCGCTAAGCAGGAAACCAAACTGTAATCCGAGCACAGTTACCAAGGTAAAAGACGACGGACGCAGGGCGTGGCGAAACAGAATATAACTCGTCGACATGCCTTTCGCTCGGGCCAGGGCAATATAGTCTTCTTGCAAGGTCGCAATAAGATCAACACGTAAGACACGCATGAGAACAGGCGACTCTAACAAACCGATAACGGTTGCAGGCATAATGTAATGGTACAAATTCTGGCCTAAGCCTTCTTCAATAGGGAAATACCCACTGGCCGGAAAAATTTGCCAGGCAACGGCGAATAAAAACACCAGAAGAATAGCCAACAGAAAGGGCGGCATGGCAACAAGACCAAAAGCGATCGTACCAATCGCCCGATCCGGCATTTTATCGGCTTTTAAGGCCGAATAAACCCCACAGGGTATAGCGATAAGAAGTGCCAAAAACTGCGATAAAATGAGGAGCTCAATGGTGACGGGCAAGCGTTCTACCAGCAATTCCCAAACCGGAGCAATTTGCACGTAGGATTCACCGAAATCACCTTGAACGACACCGCCCAGCCAAGAAAAATAGCGCACAATAATAGGACGATCTAATCCCAACTCCTTGCGTATTTCCGCACGCGCTTCAGCGTAGCCTTCAGCATTATCAGTTGCATCCGCCCCCCCTAAGATGGCATCAGCCGCATCGCCCGGCAGAATATTCAACAGAGCAAAACTCGCAAAGGTAACCAGGAAGAATACTGGGATCACCCGAAGAATTCTGTAGCGCAGGTAGTTCATTTATTTAAATTCTTTTTGTGAAAAGATGAGGGCCTATCAAAAAAATTCGATAGGCCCTCAAAGATATTACTTATCTAACCAAATACGTTGGTATTTAGGAAAGATAGATAAAGGTTTGATGACATTTTTCACATAAGGCTGGAAGACGACAGTTACGCCTCTTTGCTCCCACGGCAAAATACGCACTTGCTTGACCAGCAATTTCTGGAAATCACAAGAAGCTTTATGACGATCCGCACGACCGCGGGCAGCTTTAACTTTTGCAATTGCCGCATCAATTTCCGGATCGTTTATCTTCATAAGATTAGCGCGTGATTTGGAATGAAATACCATTCCAACCAAGCTTGGGTCATTGTTGGCTTGGTAGTTATGCCACCAGAAGTCAAACTTTCCAGAAAACACGGCACGTCCCCACTTTGGACCACGTCCACCGGGCTTAACAGTCACTTCAAAGCCAGCTTCTTTCCAATAAGCCTGATACGCCTCACCAACCCGGATCAGATCACGCAAGGCAACAATGTTAAGTGTCATTTTAACCGGCTTACCATATTCCTTTAGCAAGGCTTTGGCTTTTGCAACATTGTATTCTGGGTATTTAATGCCTTTGCAAGCCCACGGATGATTATCTGAATACATATTTGTCGGTGCTTTTTCGGGAACTTTTGTAATAACAGAACCAATGAGATCGCGATCAAGCGCATGAACCAGCGCTTTGCGAACCCTTATATCATCAAAGGGTGGCTTGCTTTGATTGAACGCGATACCGAGACCCGCAAAGAAACTTGGACCTGTAACATGTCTCAGGCTCTTATCCTTTTTAGCACGAATCGCCAATGCAGGCGGCAGCCAAAGGAAGTCCATCTGACCAGCTTGCAATGCCTGCATTCGACTAAGTTGTTGGTTGATGATCTGCAAATTGATTTCATCAACGTGCTGATTGGCTTTGTCCCAATAATTCGGGTTCTTTTCCAAGACAATACTACTGGAGCGACGCCATTTTTTCAGCATATACGGGCCGGCACCAACGGTGTTGTTGTTGAACGTCTTCTTGCCCTTATTGGCATCGAGATAACTTTTCGGACGCACCCACCACACGAGATCATTGAGCGTCATAATAGTTTTCCAGCCTGGGCTTGGCTCAGTGAAAACAAAATCAATTACATATTTACTCGGTGCTTCGACATGATCAAGACGCGGACCAAGCGAGCCCCGGAAACGATTGCCGAATTTTTTGTTATTTAGCAGGCGGTCGAAATGAGCCTTATAATCGGCTGATGTCATCTCCTCGCCATTCGAGTACTTCACGCCCTGGCGAAGTGTAACGCGCCAACGTTTAAAATCGTCGCTCGCTTCGGCTTTAAGACCGGTCCGCGGAACGATTTTAAATGTCTCAGGATCCATATCAAAGAGATTTTCATGGATTGCCTGCATCACGAACGCCCGCTGGCGACCGGTGATCGGTATCTTCAAGCTATCGAAGCCACCAATATCGGCAATAATGGCAATACGTAACTTACCGCCCTTCTTTGGTGCAGCATCGGCTGGTGCAACACCTGTCAAAGCTAAGCCCGCCACCAACGCCGTGGCGGCAACCAAGCCTTTTTTAAATAATCGATTTTTCATTTATTCCTCCCATTAGGTGATTTTTAAATTTTTAAATTTATCGTTGAATAATAGTTATTTTGCCTCGCCAGGTCCAGGTGGTCCGCCTGGCTCCAGCCCCAAAATTGCTCGCCCGTACACTGTAGCGTTAATATCCCAGTTCAGGAAGACCTGAGCGCAACCGGCATGGACGTCTCTAAACTGACGTTGAAGATTACCTTCTGTAAACAAGCCGCCGGCCCCAGCCGCATAAAACAAGCGATCGACAGAAGCCGCTGCAAAACGTGGGCAATAAGCCATGTCGCGCCGATTGCGATGATGCATTTCTTCAGGGATATCGTCTTGCTCTCTCAAGATGGCGAGAGATTCTTGAATATCTTTGAGCACAATCATGCGTGCGGCATGATATTCCGCCGCCGATTCAGCGACCCGCAACTGCATGCTTTGGAAATCAGCCACACCCTGGCCAAAGCAGGAATGGCGTTCTTTCATTTGTTCGGTAAAGGCCTGCAAGACGCCGCCCGCAATACCGACCGAAACCGACGTCAGTGTGAACGGCTTGGTTGATTGCTGCGACAAACGGTAAGTTGCAGGGTTTTCAACACCCGCCTTTTTGCCGCCCCATTCTGGACCGAAAGGTGGCGACCGCAGATGTTTATTCGGAATAAACACATCTTTGAATTCTACGTCCTTACTACCGGATCCGGCCAGCCCCGCGACATGCCACGAGTCATCAATAATCGTTGCGTGTTCTTTAGGGACGATAATACCTCGCCGTTGTCCTGTGCCCTTCTCGAATCCGCCGCACATCCACCAACTGGCATGATCGCAGCCACTTGAAAATTGCAGCCGGGCATTGAAAATATAACCGCCGTCGACAGGCTCAAGTTCGGCATTTTGACTGTTTCCGGAAGAAAGCAAGACGTCCGGGTCTTCTGCCCAAAGTTCATCAAGCACTTCGGCGGATGAATTTGTCAGGGTGTAATTATGCTCACCCAATACGGCGAGGTTCCAAGCGCTTGAGCCACAGCCATGGGCGACTTCCATGATGACTTCGCAAAGCACATCATAATCCATCTCATAGCCGCCATATTTTTTCGGCAGGCCTATCTTAAAAAACCCAGCTTGTTTGAAATCTTCGTATGTTTCATCCGGCAGGCGGCGCATTTCTTCGCATTTGGGAGCGCGTTCTATAAGCGTTGGCACCATAGCACGGGCGCGCGCTAGTAAATCGTCGCGTGTGGGAGTATCAGTACTCATGTTATTTGGATTCTCTTCCCCGGATACGAAGACATTGCTGTCCATTTATGTTTCCCATTTTAACTGCCATAAAAAAACCTTGCCAGAGACGTTAAAGCCCCGGCAAGGTTTGTGGGCATACTCCCCCCATAGAGAGCGTCAACTTACAGAGTCTTTTCCCCAGGATGTTGGACCTAAAATAAATTTAAGGGACCAAATGTTCCCACTAGTGTTTGACCTCAATGGTACTAACAAGGAGCATTCTATGAAGCCCAGCAGGTCTTGTAACATACTTATTACGCCTGAGTTATACCTCTATGGTATAGCTAACAAACCCTTGATTTCTGGGATTTTTTACTGATTATCTCCAAAATTAGTATGTTTTTATGTGAGAAACTATTGCTGTTATGCCTATTCTTCGTATATGAGTGGGCTTCATGTTTAAATTTTGCACGTTACGTCACAAATAAATTAGCGGGAGCTTCTATTGGACACGGTTATGCCGCATCTACAACTCAAGCAGCTTCGCCAACTCATTATGGTTGCCGAGAAAGGCAGCATTCGCCAAGCCGCTGAAGCCTTGTCCATTGCCCAGCCCGCTCTATCACGCAGCATCCGCTCAATTGAAGAGAGCCTACAAGTTAAGTTGATGAACCGGGGTCCGAGAGGAATTGAACTCACCGAATACGGTAAAACTCTCGTCAGCTACGGCAAGATTATCGAAGCCAACCTCCGTTTCGCTTCAGAAGAAATTGACGAATTGCGCGGATCAAAAGAAGGACATGTAAATTTAGGTATCGGCCCCTTTGAAGGTTTCACCATCGCGCACATCGCCATCGATCGCCTACTCGAGCGACGCCCTGACGCCGAGATTTCCGTAATTGAGGGGGATTTCGATGTTTTATCGGCAAAACTACTGGTTGGTGAAATTGATATTATGCTGGGCCCCTCTCAACTCAACAATTCAACACCTGGCTTGAATACAGAAATTCTAGCTGAATCCCGTCCGGTTCTTGTCGTAAGAGCGGAGCATCCTTTTGCCAATCTCAATCAGGTTTCGTTAAAAAAACTATCCGAGGCAGGTTGGATATTACCTCCATCTGACGCCCGCGCGCGACCGAGGCTCAATAATGTTTTTATTCGCCACGGCTTAGTACCGCCCAAAGGCCCGATCGAAATGGCACCGGGTGCCGCTGCCATTGCCCTATTAAGACGCCGCGATCTTATTGGCATGCTGTCGCGTCAGCAAATTGGACACGAGTTACAGGAAGGCTCAATGAAAGTCTTACCGATCGACAATGATGATTTCGTTTTGCCGATGCAATTAACAACCCGGGAATTTGGCAAATTGGCTCCGGCATGCCGCGATATGATTTCTGAAATTAAAGCCGTTTGTCTTGAAGTTGCCGATACGCTTTAGAGTCTTTACGCGATCACGTAGCCGCTTGTGCCATCGGATTGCATTTTGACTGTCGCTGTCAGTGAGGTGCGGAACCAGCCATCTGCGGTTCTGACCATAGAATTGGTTTTTTGATCCGCCAAATAACCGGCAAAGAGAGAGGGGCCACGCAATTGTAGCTCGCCCGTTCCACCATCCTCTTGCACACTTCCATCCGCGCCAAAAATTCGAATTTCAATTCCCTCAACCGCTTTTACAATTTCCTGTCCAGCTTCGCCAATCAGGGCGATAAGCGTCTCATTTAGCCCCCATAATTTGACGTTACCAATTTCAATCCAGTCTCCTTCCCTGCCGACGACGCGATGAGAACCCTCTTCGGAGCCAAGGGAGACAGCCGCACCCGCGGCCAGTATCGTGTGAATGAGAAGCAAGCATTTGGCATCGGCGGGCAAATTCGTCAAATCGATCTGGTCTCCTGGTGAGAAACTCAGGAGGGGCAATAATTGACGGGATGACGCGACTAAATTTTGATGAGTGAGTATCCCGATCAGGGGCTCTGCTTGATCGTTTGTCTCTGCGGTTAGAAGAATTGGATCGGCAGCAACTTTCTCATAAGGCAAACGAGCCGAGGGTTCCGTCTTTGCCAATTCGTTATAGCTCATCGCGCCCGCCGGCACGTCACCCACCGCAATAACCAGTTTCAAATGCACCAATTCCTGCTGCAATAACTGGATTTCAGCGAGTAAGTCCTGCGTCGCTTCGCAAATAATCGCCGAAGCTTTGACCCGCAGCAGGAACTCAGCTATTTCAAGCCCACCCCTTGATGAGTCCAGCGGCATAAACACAGCGCCTAATTCGGACGTCGCCAAATAACTTACGATGAGATTTTCACCCACCGGCAAATAGGCCGCGACAACATCACCTCGCGCCACGCCCTGTTCACGCAACCCTGCTGCCAAACAGTCGGCAGATTTACGAAGCTCGCCAAAGCTCGTGCCCCGCTCTGGCACAACAATGGCAGACTTATCAGGGTCGATGGTCGCTAATAGATCGCCCAGCACTTCGTCGTTCCAATCGCCCGCCTCGATATATTTTTTTACTTCCGAGGGTGTGAAATGCATCGCTTGGCGAAGGGCAACAGCATCATCGCTGATGATAAATTTCTCCTCCGGATCTTGATAGCGACCCTCCCGGTAGCGCAAGCCGCCGCCGAGCCGAAACAATTTTCGGTATTGATTGAGCCGAAAAACCCGGCGCTCGGTTATGTTACGGATGAAGGTGACTTGTTCGATGGCAAGACCAGTTTTGCCAGCAATTTCAGGATCGGTGAGGCCGGTAGCTTCTCGTTGTTCCAACCAAGCCGCGTGGTCCAACAGGCGGATCGGATCGCCGCGGCGCACTTGTTTGTTAAGGCTGAGATCAAAAATGAGTTCGCCATAGGTTTCGACCATATGCTCGGAGACACCATAAGGCATGTCAGGCCTCCCCTTTTTCGGCAGCCTGTCTGGCAGCGCTGCGGCGGATCGGGTCAACACCGTCGCTTTGAGTGGCGATTGGACAAACCCGCATGCATTCAAAACACTGTGCATTGGTATCAACGCCAGCCGTTGCTTTATAGAAAAAAGACTGAGCTTCGGCCCCATAAAGCAGCTCTTCGCGCTCTAATTGATCATCGGCCTCAATGGCGCGTTCCATTATGGTCGGCATGTTTTCATATTGCTGGCAAAGCTCAGCGCAGCGGTACATATCAAAGCGCATTTCCGCAACGCTATCATCCTCGTTCAAATCACCGCTCAAACACTGAACCGGACAGAATTTCTGGCACGGAGTCTGGCCAGACTCCCGGTAGAGCTTGACGCAAGAAGGTGCCGGACAAGGATTTTCGGTCATCGGACTATCTGGCGGCAAGGGCATCTCGGTATAGACCGAGCCGTAATAGGCCATACCAAATTCAGGATGCAGCAGTATATCGCCCGCCAAAGATCTGGCCCCAATCCCAGCCAATTCAGCATGAAGCTTGAGGCTTTGCATCGGCATACGCGCGCCAAATTCGGGATCGACATGGGGCGGGCAATAAATCGAGCGATAGCCGTAATGGGATTCGATATGGAAAGACAGACCGACCGCGACCCGGTAAATTCGCCCGACATTGGCGCCCACCGAGGTCATGACTTTGGCCGGCGCCCGCCAGGTTCCTTGGGTTGGGCCGGTGACAGCGATTGAAATAACAGAGGCAACTTTTGGCAACAGCGCCGACGGGCCATTGCCATCCGGTGAAAACTTCTCGACCATCGCCGCATCGGCGATACCAAAATCAGCGGCACCCCGCTTTAGAGCGTATTCTTTGAGGTCCTGCTTGGCTTGATCGAAATCTGGGGTATCCGTCGCCATAATTTTCAACGCTAATTAGTTTAGGGCTGAATTATTTAACGTTGAAAAATCTAATATAGCAAGCGACAGCTACCAACGCACCATGCCAGGATCAAGGCCGAGCGCTACTTGCCCGTAGGTCGTGCCATTTACATCCCAGTTAAGCGCAAGCTGCGCTGCACCGGCGTGAACATCTCTGAAGCAGCGTTGTAGATCGCCGGATAGTAGCAAGCCCCCCGCTCCGGCGGCATAGAAGATCCGATCAATCGCGCGCGTCGCCAAGACCGGTGCATAAGCCATATCGCGTTTGTTGCGTGTCATCATGTCCCGCGGCAGTTTTTTATTATCTTGCAGGTAATCCTGAGATTCCCTGAGATCATCCAGAATAATGCGCCGCGCCATATCTAGCTCGGCAGCTGATTCTGCAATTCGTAATTGAAGACTTTGAAACTCAGCTATCTTGGCGCCAAAGCGAGACATCCGGGTTTTGAGAGACTCAACAAACTGATCCAGTCCGCCTTGTGCCACACCGACAGAGACCGCAGCCAGGTCAAACGGATTAACCGACCATTGCGGCAATCTGAAAATTACATTGTCTTTTGCCCTGACGCCCGGTTGCGGAATAATGTAGGTACGGTACTCAGGGATAAAAACATCGTTCAGCAAATAGTCTTTACTGCCTGTCCCCGCCAAGCCGACCACAAACCAATTGTCATCCAACTCTCGGTCTGAGGCCGGAAAAGCGATTTGGCGGCGCTCTTTGGTGTCTTTAACTTTGGCACCGGTAATATGCCAGCCGGCATGATCGCAGCCGCTCGAATAATTGAACCGACCACTGAGCCGGAACCCACCGTCGACTGGCTCAAGCTCGGCTTGCCCGCTATTGCCGGAAGAAATGAAAGTGTTGGGATCAGTGCCCCAGACTTCCGCTTGAATTTCTAGCGGATAATTACCCATACGATTGGCGTGTTCGGCATAGACCGAATACACCCAGGCCGTTGAGCCACAGCCTTGGGCGAGTTCCATAACAATCTCACAGAACACATCCCAGCCAAGCTCATAGCCGCCATATTGTGCAGGCTTGCAGACATCAACGAGGCGGGTTGATTTAAGATCGGCAATTGTTGCCTCAGGAATGCGGCGCAGCTTTTCGCATTCGTTTGCCCGCTCTTTTAAAACCGGGACAAGCGCTTGCGCCCGCTCTAAAAGCTCTTCACGCATGGTTCGGCCTACCAACGCACCGGCGCAGGATCGAGCCCCAGAGCAACCTTACCGTAGGTCGTGCCGTTAATATCCCAATTGAGCGCGATCTGTTTATTGCCGGCATGAACATCACGGAAAGAACGCTGAATATCTTCACTGAGAAGCAAGCCCCCTGCCCCGGCAGCATAGAAAATACGATCCACTGCACGTGTTGCCAAAAGCGGGCAATAAGCCATATCACGTTTGTTGCGCGCCATCATTTCGATCGGCATTTGATCATTGTCTTCGAGGAACGCCATGGTTTCTTTGAGGTCACTCAACATAATTTTCTTCGCGGCATCCACCTCGGCAGACGATTCTGCGAGACGCAATTGTATGCTTTGAAACTCAGCGACTTTGCTGCCAAATCGCGATGAGCGCTCTTTCAT
>Ga0233428_1003693_pt1 | contig 12608 bp, 12 predicted proteins | sample SI_118_April2016_4_FD_179890 | JGI IMG/M metagenome (GOLD analysis project Ga0233428, IMG submission 179890) | Seawater microbial communities from Saanich Inlet, British Columbia, Canada - SI_118_April2016_120_MG | ecosystem: Environmental > Aquatic > Marine > Inlet | place: Canada: British... | reverse complement strand
AGCCCCCCCTATATCCCTCTAATCGTAGAGGGATAATGATACCTTCACCCTTTTCGAGACCTCCTAAACATGAGCACAAATGCTCCCATTCGGGTTGCCCTGATCGGCAATCCTAATACCGGCCGTACCACTCTTTTTAACCAGATCACCGGCGAGAAGCAGGCAACGGGAAACTATGCCCGGGTCACCGTCTCCAAAAGCAGCCAAACCGTAACCCATCAGGGGCGAGAGATTGAGCTGATCGACCTCCCTGGCGTCTATATGCTCAACAGCAAGACGGATGAGGAGAAGGTTACCCGTGACCTGCTGCGCAACGAGTGTCCGGATATTGTTATCAATGTCATTAACGCCGGTAATCTGGAGCGCAACCTGATGCTCACCACCCAGCTCATCGAGATGGGGCTGCCCAGAATTTTTGCCCTCAACATGAAAGATGAGGCCGATAGTCAAGGCGTCCGTATCCATTGTGACACCCTCTCCAGCCTGCTTGGTGGCCCCGTTATAGAGATGGTCGCCCGTGACGGTATGGGTATCGAGGCGCTGATGGATGAAATTGTTCGCCACTCTGAGAAGCCTTCCGGTACCTGCCCAACCGTTAAAATTGGCTATGACTCCCACCTGGAGGAGGCGATCCAGCGTACCTCGCAACACCTGACTGATCTCCATCCAGACTCAATGAGTCCAGAACAGTCACGCTGGACTGCAATCAAGTTACTGGAGGGAGATACAGAAATTTTGGGGGATGAGAATGACCACACCCAGCTCGTCGAGAATGTTCAAAATGAGCGTACTACGCTCCAGCAACAGCACAATGAGAACTCTGAATCCCTGGTACTGAGTGGTCGCTACGGCTTCATCAAAGGCCTGCTGGAGGAGGCGCGTGAGGTAGAGACAGATACCCTGATGAACCGGGTCAACCTCACCCGTGCCATTGATGGTGTTCTTCTCAACCGCGTTCTCGGACTCCCCCTCTTTCTCGCATTCATGTGGGTGATGTTTGAGACCACCTTCACCCTCGGCACCTATCCGATGGACTGGATTGATGCTGCTGTAGGTGCACTCTCCGACAGCCTTAATGGTGTACTCCCAGAGAGCCTGTTCAAAGACCTTTTGATCAATGGAATTATTGCGGGTATGGGGGGAACGATCATCTTTCTTCCCAATATTGTCATTCTGTTCTTTTTTATCGCGCTGTTCAGCGAGACCGGTTATATGGCGCGTGGCGCGATACTGGTTGACCGTATGATGCACAGCTTTGGTCTCCACGGTAAGGCCTTCATCCCGATGATCACTGGTTTTGGTTGTAACGTACCGGCAATCATGGCAACTCGTACCATTGAGAATCCGAAGGATCGACTGGTCGCCATTCTGGTCAATCCATTCATGAGCTGTTCTGCCCGTCTGCCGGTCTTTGTTCTGTTTGCCGGGGCCTTTTTTGCAGAAAATGCGGGCAGTATTCTGTTTGGTGTCTACATGGCCAGCATCTCCATCGCTCTGCTGACCGCCCTGGTACTGAGCAAGACGCTCATCAAGGGTGCCAATACAGCCCCTTTTCTGATGGAGCTTCCCCCCTACCGTATGCCAACCTGGGGGTCGATCTATATCCATATGGGACGTAGTGGTGCCGAGTTTCTGAAGAAGGTGACCGGTGTGATCCTGGTGGGTTCGATCATTATCTGGTTTCTGCAGACCTTCCCACAGGAGATTGAGCTGAGTCAGGATTATGAGAGCCAGATTTCCACACTTCAGGAGTCTTCAGAAAACCCGGCAGCTCATCAGGAGATTACCCAACTGAAGCGCGCACAAGAGATTGAGATTCAACAGGGACGCTATCTGGGACAGGTTGGTGATGTCATTCAACCCCTCTTTTCACCACTCGGTTTTGACCTGAACGCATCCATTGCCCTGCTGACCGGTTTCGTGGCCAAGGAGGTGGTGGTGGCCACCTTCGGGGTGCTCTACTCTCATGGAGATGAGGCCAACGAGGAGAGCAGAGGACTGCGTGATTCACTGGCCTCATCGATGACGCCAGTGACTGCGATTGCATTTATGATCTTCACCCTGCTCTATGTCCCCTGCCTTGCCACTATTGCCGTCCTCTACAAGGAGACACAATCACTGGGGTGGACTACTTTTTCCATCGGTTTGTCACTCACATTGGCCTATACACTCGCCCTGTTAGTGACCACATTTGGTGGAGGCCTTCTGTGAACGGAGAGCTGACACTATGGGATCACATCACCCTGCTGGGGGCTATGGTCGTGGTTATTGGCTATATCATCCTGCGAGTTCGCATCGCACTCAACCCTAATCAGGGTGGGTGTGGCGGCTGGGGCTGCTCGGAAGGGGGGGGAGAGTGTGGGGGTACCCCCTCTGTCTCCACAGTATCTCCCCCCTCCTCCAAGAGGGAAGGTTAGAAGAGAAAAAGGGGGGGGTGACTATTTCACCCTCTCCGCAAGCTTGATAGAGAGCCCCTTAAGGTCACCTCCCGCATATTTAACTCCGAGCCAGCTATAGCTCGCAAACTTGCCTACACCGCTAATAACGCCTCCTACCCCCTGCCTCACACCACCATAGAGGACGGATAACATCTCTTCCATCTGTACCTCTTTCTGTCCACCTTCACTCTCTTGCGTGGCCTCTATCTTCTCTTCACTCATTACTCACTCCTTATTATGGCTGCCCCAAACTGATTCAACTGAGGATTTTAGATTCAATCAACCCCTTGACGATAAAATGCCAGAAAGTCATCCGCTGAAAGTGGTTTCGAGAAGTAGTACCCCTGAATAATATCTACCTCCCCCTCTATTAACATCGTAACCTGCTCTGCATACTCTACCCCCTCAACCACAAGCAGCATATCGAGATGGTGACCAAGCTGAGTCATTGCACGAATAATCGCCATACTGACATCATCCTCCAACAGATTAACGGCGAAGGAGCGGTCTATTTTTAGAATATCAATCGGAAAGAGATTGAGATAACTCAGTGAGGAGTAGCCTGTACCAAAATCATCCAGCGCAACCTGAACCCCCAACGCCCTTATCTCTTTTAGCCGCTCTCTGCCACGACCAATATTTTCCATTAATTTGGTCTCTGTGAGTTCAACACAGAGCCTTTCTGCCGGCACCTGGTTCGCGGATAACTGTTGGCTGATCCAGCCAACACACTCTTCATCCAGTAGGTCCTGAGCCGAGAGGTTGATGGAGAAATGGTCCAACACCATCCCCTGATCCATCCACAAACGATATTGTCGAATCGAACTCTCAATCAACCAGTGGGTAATATGGCCAATCCACCCCTCCTGCTCAGCAATCGCCACCAGTTTTCCCGGATTAACAAAGCCGAGTTCTGGAGAATTCCAACGCAGCAGCACCTCCACCCCGGTGACCCTCTTACCATCCAGCAGTATCTGAGGCTGCCAAGCCAACTCAAAGGGTGCGCACTGGTGTTCAAAGATCGCCTGATGGAGCAGCGCCTTCATCGAGGTCGGTTGCTGAGTCTCTCGCCGCTCTTCCAACAAATTATTCCGAACATGGCTCACCATCTGGCTGGGGGACATCTCCCCCACCCAGTCCACCACGAAACCCATCTTGAAATGGTAGAGTCCATCCGCCTGAATGGTCTCAATCTTACGCACAATCAGCTCGATCGCCGCCTGCTCCTCAACGGAGTGGAGCAACAAAAACCCAAGCCGATCATTACGCATCACGCTGCAATCCGGCACCTTCTCCATCAGCAACTGGGAAAAGTCACGCATCCAGTTTTCCTGCTCTGCCATATCCTCAACCCAGAGAATATGAAGACCAACCAGTGCCGTCCCTACCTTATTTTGACGGTTAAAACGGAGGGTCTGCTCAAGACGATCCATAAAGATCATCTCATTCGGCAGGCCACTCTGGATATCGGTTGCTACCAGATACTCCAGTTTCTGCTCTATCCTTTTACGCTCCTCAACCTCCCGTTGAAGTTGTTTGGTGCGTGCCCGAACCGTCTCTTCCAGATTGTGGTTCATCTCCTCCAGCGCATTGTGAAGCATACGAACCTGTAACATGTTACGGATACGGGTGGTAACCTCCACCACATCAAAGGGCTTGGTGAGGAAATCAAGCGCCCCCAAAGCCAGGGCCTTGCGCCGAGAACTCTGGTCATCCTCAGCAGTCAGCATCATTACCGGAACCTGCTGCTCTACTGGCATTTTAGCCAGCTGTTCCAACAGCTCAGAGCCACTCATATGGGGCATATTCTGATCCAGCAATAGCAGATCAAAAGGCTCCTCTCTAAGCCGCTCCAGTGCGACCAGAGGGTCTGACTCAAAGGAGGGCTTCTGGTAACCATCCTCAGTAAGAATTTTCTTCAGATACGCCAGAAAAAGGGGCTCATCATCCACCACCAGAATTCTGGCATCTGGATAGAAGTGGGCTTTGGGTAAGGGGGATTGAGAATATTCCATTCGTTGCGATCTACTTAAGCGTACCGTTATGGCAGAACTGCCATTACTTTTGAAACAACAAATAGATCTCCATCAACTACGACGTCGTCCCGACTCGACCGACTGATGAATACGGTGCTGATCCAGTGGCTTAACAATGTACTGGTTGGCCTTAAGACGGACAATCTCCTGGACAGTATTGACACTGACATGACCGGTCACTACAACGATATAGACACGCTGATCCTTTTCACGAATTTTCTTGAGGATATCCAGCCCACTCATATCCGGCAACTGGATATCCAGAAAGATAATCTGTGGTTGCTGATCGCTCCAGGAGACAATTCCCTCCGAACCGGACTGAGCCTCAAAGATATCGTGGCCCTCAACACCCTCGGCAACAACCATTTTGCGAAGAATTTCACGCAATAGCGGGTCATCATCAATGATCAATGCCTTCATAATCCAGAACTTCCTTCTATCCGCATCACTATCGCCTTACTCCTTCTAATACAGGGGCTAAAGGGTACGCGGGTTCTATTCAAATTTCCACCACTATTCAGCCTTGTCACGTCCCTCTCCCCCTCCTGATGGATCGGTAAAACGATCATTAAGTGACTGTATATAATGGTCAGCTCCGGTAAGGACCTGATTAATTTTTCTGCGTGAAAAGAGGTTCCAACCTACCGGAAAAGGGTGAAAAATGGAGAACCAGGGACGGGTATTTTTGTGGAAGGCCGACACCATCCCCTCAACCTCTGAGGAGAGCTTCTCCCCCCCCTCACGCCGCAACCGTTTGATGATGCGCCCCGCACTCCAGCGACGCACCCCGAAATGGGCCAGCAGCGATAGCAACAACAGCCCAGCCCAGATCTGCATGTTCAACTCAATCGGCAGCTCTAGTGACAGCCCCTGCCACCACCCCTGCTGCAACGACAGTGCCAGCAGAGCTACCATAACCGCCATAGCCAGCACACCATCCCATAGCAAAACCTTGTATCGCCACTCCTTCCCCAGACCCCTCAATTTAGGTACCCAGCGCTCCTGAATCGCGCGGGCAGTATGGGTCAACATCCCCACAATCCGATAGGCACGCTCAATCTCCAGCTGTTCGATACGCCCCTGGATCTCCCCCATATCCTCCACCCTCTTGCGTTCAAAACGGTCACGCAATGCCTCGTCTTCTATAGGAAAGGCCGCATCAGGATTGTAGATTCGGTAAAAGCGCCCAGTAGTCAGCCCCTGCTGAGAGAGCGCACGCTGCCAGGCCGCCACCACCTCTTCCGGGTTATCCTCACGCGCCGTCACATCAATCTGGTTAAGAATATAGAGGAACTTATTGGAGTCATGACGCTGACGTGCCTCCTCCACCAGATGGTGCAGGGTATCCTTCATCGCCCCCGGTTCAGGATGGCGTGCATCAAAAAAGATCAGCACCAGATCTGAGAGATCAATCATCCGGTCGGTGATTCTCAGCGTCGCAGTACGTTGCTGATCCGCATCAAACCCAGGGGAGTCAATGATAATCTTGCCACGCAACACATCACTGGGGGCTGTTTTGAGCTGCAGGTAGGCATCAATACGATCCCCCTCCCCTGCCTCAACCTCCTCAATATCACGACTAATATGAAAAAATGGAAAACGGGGATCGGCATCCAGCGCACGCCCCGGAATGGTGCGGGATTGATTATCCTTGGTGAAGGTGACTACGGTAAACTTGTCATCGACCGCCTGATTGCCGGTCTGCTGCAGTTTGACCCCCAGATAGTAGTTAATAAAACTCGACTTTCCGGCAGAGAAGGTGCCCAGAATCGAAATGAGTGGCCACCAGGAGACGTGGGTAGCATACGATTCATCCTTGGAGATAAACCCCATCTGATGCCCTACCCGATCCAGCAGACGGAAACTTTTGACCACATCCAGCAGTACTGGATTCTCCTCCTTCAGGTGTTGCTCCAACACCTGAATACGGTGCTCCATCTGTTGTGAATATTTCATCGGCACGAGTATACTTTGCAATCTATTTCCAGAAAAGCGGGAAACCGTACAGAACAGGAAAATCATGGGAAAAAGTGTTCGCAAACAGTTCAGACACCATCTGCCAGCCGAGCAGATCCACCAACGCATTCTCTCCATCGCAAAGGAGGAAAACCGGGACAGCGACCCCAATGATACGATCCGTTTCGAACGCAGTGGTGAGCAGTACCGACTACAGGGAAGCTACTCCGGATTTTCGATCAATGGCAGTCTCTCCATCACTGCAGAGACCCTGACTATCGATATTAATCTGCCTCTGCTCGCACGGATGTTTCAGGGCAAGGTTGAACGCTACATTGAAGAGCAGGCCAAGATTGTCTTGGGAAATACCCACTAAGTGACAGCGCCATCCGCATGAACCTGAAACAACGAATTACTGCACACTATCGGCAGAATACGCTACAACGCACTCAATCGCTGGTCAACAAGAGGCGGCATAGCCACACAGACAAGAAGGAGTCTCCTCTGCGCCAGTGGTTGCTGGCTGCCGACCAGGTTGATCGCACCAACCAGCGCATACTCTTCCTTACCCCGACTACACTTATATTACTCTTCGCTCTCTGGCTAGGACTCCCCTCCCTACTGCCCCTGATCTCTACTCCAACGGAGACAACCACAAAGCATGAATCCGGCACTCAAAACCGTGGCCTACCCACTAACAAAACGTCGACCGCAACCGCCTCCTCCCTACCGAGCCGACACTTCTCCGTGCAACTACAACTTGAACCGAACCATCCCGAGACCTCTCAGATCCTGGAGAAGATTCGCCAACGCCCACTTCCCATCCAGATCCATACCCTCAACGACAAGAGCGGTACGGTACTTTTGACTGATGAAACCCCTACCACACAACGAGATGCAGAACGGCTCAAAAAAATTTACAGTCAGCTCTTCGGGGTCACTGGAAAGATCATTATAGAACCTATAAAGCCGTGATCGTGATTGAAAACAGCCACACGAGAAGGCTATAATCCATCACCATGAGCGCTTCAGGTAATGATCCACAACTCCAACTACTGAAGATTATTGTCTTCGTCCTTAGTCTCTCTCCTCTCTATGAGATGGTCTGGTATGCGGTAACGGGCCATTATGGAGACTACCCCTCCTGGGAAATTATCGGAATTACGGGTGAGGCCTCTCTGATCTTTCTGCTGATCACCCTCTCCGTTACTCCACTTCGACGCACTTTTGGCTGGAATATTCTGCTAAAACTACGCCGCACCTTTGGGCTCTTTGCCTTTTTCTATGCCTCACTGCACTTCCTGATCTACATCTGGCGAGAAGATGTCTTTGTGCTCTCTGAGTTCATGATGGATGTTGTCAAATTACCCTATGTCACGGTTGGCTTTGTCGCCTGGCTGCTGATGGTGCCCATTGCTCTGACCGCAAGTGATAGCCGTATGCGTGCATTGGGGCGCAATTGGAAAAGAATCCACTCACTGGTCTATGCCGTCACCTTTCTCACCATCGTTCACTACTTCCTGGTTCGTACCTGGAACCCCACCGACGTATTGGGCTACGCCGCCTTCCTTACTATACTTCTGGGGTACCGTTTCTACTATGCGCGCACCCAGAAAGAGTGGAGTTTTTAGCAAAACCTCTCTCCCCTTTTTCTATTCACCTCCCGACAACCGCACATACTTATTGACAATCATTATCGTTATCAGTTAGAGTATCACGCGTCTTTGTGACAACCTAAACTTACTAACAAGGAGTGTAACCCAATGAGTAAAAGTAGTACGCATGGAAGCATAATGGGGCGGTGGCTTGCCCCTATGTTGGCAACAGCCCTGCTGCCAATTGCCAGTAGCGCGCTAGCCGATGAGGAGTTAGTGGTCTATTCATCTCGCAAAGAGCAGTTGATCAAACCGCTCTTTGATGCCTTTGAGAAGGCACATGGTATCCACGTCTCCTACCAGACAGGAAAAGAGGGACCACTCATTGAGCGACTCAAACAGGAGAAGACAAAGACCCCAGCTGACCTGCTGATGCTGGTAGATGCGGGCAACCTCTGGTATGCCGGAACCCAGGGGATTCTGGAGCAGACCCATAGCCCCGTACTGAACAACCAGATTCCCGCTCAATATCGTGACCCGGATGGTCGCTGGTTTGGGCTTTCTGTACGTGCCCGTACCATCGTCTACAGTACTGACCGAGTCAAACCAGAAGCGCTATCAACCTATGCCGACCTGGCCGATCCAAAATGGAAAGGACGTCTCTGTCTGCGTACCTCAAAAAAGATCTACAACAAATCTCTGGTGGCCTCGATGATTCACCACCACGGCGAAAGCGGCGCGGAGAAGATTGTGCGTGGCTGGGTCGATAACCTGGCGGTGAAACCCTTTGCCAAAGATTCTCATCTCATTAAGGCGATTGAGGCGGGTGCCTGTGATGTGGGCATTGTCAATACCTACTACTTTGGTCGTGCAGAGAGCAGCAACCCGGATATTCCTGTTGCTCTATTCTGGCCTGACCAGAGTGGAAATGGGGTTCATGTCAATATTTCTGGAGCCGGAATCACCCAACATGCCCCGCATAAAGAGAATGCGTTTAAGCTGCTAAATTGGTTAGCCGGAGCAGAATCACAGAAAATTCTGGGCAGTATGAACAAGGAGTATCCAGTGCGCGGGGATATTCCATGGGATCCACAGGTAGCCTCTTGGGGACGTTTTGTCGCTGACCCCATGAACCTGGCAGAGACCGGAAAACGTCAGGCCGCAGCCGTCAAGTTGATGCAACGTGCCCGCTATAAATAAATAATATAAAAAAGCCGGCCACGAGCCACAAGCCAGATCGCTTGTGGCTCGTGGCTTTTTGCTTGTAAGTTACTAACCATGTTTAAAGAGACCTCCCTACTCCATCTCACCACCTACCTGTTAGCAATTGTTGTCGCCCTCCCCTTTCTGGTGATTTTGCTCTCTTGGGGAGATATTAACCAGGAAATCTGGGCTCACCTTCTGGATTACCTCTTCCTTGATCTGCTAACCAACACCCTCTGGCTGATCATCGGAGTCGGCAGTGGTGTACTGATTCTGGGGACTACACTGGCCTGGCTCACCACCATGTGTGATTTCCCCGGGCGCTCTATTTTTGACTGGGCACTCATGCTCCCCTTTGCAATTCCCGCCTATGTACTCGCTTTCGTGATGCTTGATCTATTCAGCTATGGGGGCTCTTTTTACCAGGCTATTGATATCTTTTTTGGTGGCATGATTGCTCCTCCCGACATTCAATCTACTGCGGGGGTGATCACTGTCTTTGTGTTGGTCTTCTATCCCTATGTCTATATGCTGGCACGTACCGCCTTTATCTCACAAGGTAATCGTCTGTTAGAGGCTGGACAGAGCCTCGGACTCACCCCACTTCAGGCTTTTCTGCGGATCGCCTTGCCCATGGCCCGCCCAGCCATTGCTGCGGGTGTCGCTCTGGCATTAATGGAGACCCTGGCCGACTTTGGTGCAGTCTCTATCTTCAATTATGACACCTTCACCTTAGCCATCTATACCTCATGGGATGACTTCAGAAGCCTCTCTACTGCCGCTCAACTCTCTTCTCTGCTATTACTGTTCGCACTGATGGCCCTATTTGGGGAGCGTGCGATGCGGGGGCAGTCAAAATATCATCAAACCTCAGGGCGTGCCCCCTACCGTTTCCAGCTAACCGGCTGGAGAGGCTGGGGAACTACCATTGCTATTTCACTGGTACTCTTCTTCTCCTTTATCACCCCAGTAGTTCAGCTGCTGATCTGGGGGGCTGAGGTGGTTCAACAAGAGCTCAACAGTCGCTATTTTGAAATGCTCTACCATACTCTGATCCTGGGGGGCAGCGCTGCACTACTGGCCGTATTAGGCGCCTTTGCGCTGGCAATGGCCCGGAGAAAAAGAGAGGACTGGAAAATAGAGTGGGTGGGACGGCTAATTACTCTGGGGTATGCGCTACCCGGATCTGTGCTTGCCGTCGGCATCATGATTATTTTTGCCAAGGTAGGGCTTGCCTGGAGCAGTATCGTAGAGTGGCTGGGGGGAGAGGCTACATCGATCATGATGCAGAGCGTTGCGGCCCTCCTCTTCGCCTATCTGGTTCGCTTCCTAACCGTGGCGCATGGGCCGGTCGAGAGCTCACTAGAACAGATCAAACCTTCCATGGAGGAGGCTGCTCGCTCACTGGGAGAGTCCAATGGTGGAGTCATACGGCGTATTTATCTACCAATCCTCACCCCCGGCATCCTGATGGCCCTGTTGATGGTAATGATTGACGTAATGAAAGAGCTTCCCGCCACCTACCTGCTACGCCCCTATGGCTGGGATACTTTTGCCGTACGCACCTACGAAATGGCCTCGGAAGGGATGTGGGAACATGCCGCCCTTCCAGCACTCTCACTGGTGCTGGTGGGTCTCCTTCCGGTCATCCTGCTGGTCAGACGATCCCGCTGAAAGGCATGATCCTAGAATCCTCAGTTTGAGACACCCCCTACCCAATAGAGCACAGGAAAAATCACCATGACATCCCCTGAAAACCACCTCTCACTAAACCACATCCAGTGTCGTTACGGAGACAATACTGTGGTTCATAACCTCTCTCTGGAAATCAAACGTGGTGAACTGGTCTGCCTTCTGGGGTACAGCGGCTGTGGGAAAACTACGGTACTCCGTGCCGTTGCCGGGTTTGAACCGATCCATAACGGCTCTATTATACTCAACAACAACCTACTCTCCTCAGCCACCGAGCAGATCCCGGCTGAGAAGCGTAACTTTGGGATGGTATTTCAGGATTACGCTCTCTTTCCCCACCTCAATATTGAGGAAAATGTCACCTTTTCACTCCGAAAAGAGAGCCGTTCCGTCCGCCACAAACAGTCCGAGGAGCTACTTGAGCTGGTCGGACTCCAGGGGCTGGGAGCGCGCCACCCTCATGAACTCTCCGGGGGGCAACAACAGCGGGTGGCACTGGCCCGTGCACTGGCACAATCCCCTGAGGTAATTCTGATGGATGAGCCTTTCTCTAACCTGGATGTTGAACTACGCCAACGCCTCGCTACAGAGGTATGTGAAATTCTGAAAACACGTGGCATCACCGGCATCATGGTCACTCATGACCAGCATGAGGCCTTTGCCATTGCAGACCGCATTGCCGTGATGCACAACGGTATTATTCAGCAGTGGGACAGTGGTTATAACCTCTATCACAAACCCGCCAACCGTTTTGTGGCTGAATTCGTTGGTCAGGGGGCCCTGCTAAGGGGCACCGTTCATGGTGATGGACGGCTGCAGACCGAACTGGGAGAGATCCATGGAGAGGAGCGGCAAGCTCTCACCGATGGCTGCAAGGTAGAGATGCTGGTTCGCCCCGATGATGTCACCTTTGACCAGGAAGGCCGACATGAGGCTACTATCATACGCAGAAATTTCCTTGGTGCGGAGTCTCTCTATACCCTCCAGCTCACTTCTGGCGAAGAGATCCTCGGTCTGATTCCCAGCCATCTACAGGAGGAGGTGGGAAAGAGTGTCCGTTTCAACCTGGATATGGATAATATGATCGTATTTGCATGCAACCTTGATCGTGCAGAAAACATGGGCACTGCCCATGAGCACTAAAATATCCATTCACTAATCAACGCTTCCCAGAATATCTGGCCTTTATCAGGCAAGCTCTTCAAGTACAGAGACAATCTCCTTCTCGGTAATTGGCCCCCGTAACAGATAACCCAGACCGGAGTCACACCCCTTTGTGGTCAGAAAATCGAGTTGTGGCTGGGTCTCTATCCCTTCAGCAATGGTGGTGTAGCCGAGCGCCTGAATCAGACTCAAAGCGGCGCCCAACACCTCATCCGCCTTCTGTTCTCCAATCTCCTGAATCAAGCGACGATCCAGCTTAACCCCGGTCAGGGGAAAGCGTTGCAACCAACTGATAGAGGAGCGTCCAGAACCAAAATTATCCAGCGTGATACGGATTCCCAACTCTTGCAGTTTCCCCAGCTGCTCCAGTGCAAACTCGGGCCGCTTCATCAACAGCTCCTCCCTGATATCAAACTCGATCATCCCCAGCATCTCAACCGGCATACCGATACTATTGGCCACATCAACAATTTGCTCTACCAGCTCTTTCTGGTTAAAGCGCTGCTCAGAGAGATTAATGGTCA
>Ga0233428_1003688_pt1 | contig 12624 bp, 12 predicted proteins | sample SI_118_April2016_4_FD_179890 | JGI IMG/M metagenome (GOLD analysis project Ga0233428, IMG submission 179890) | Seawater microbial communities from Saanich Inlet, British Columbia, Canada - SI_118_April2016_120_MG | ecosystem: Environmental > Aquatic > Marine > Inlet | place: Canada: British... | reverse complement strand
AATGTACGTATTTATTGCATTAAATTGAGTAGGGTCACACTGCGGTTGCTCGGCTCTACGTGCGCTGCTCTTTTGCACTTACAGAAAAAATTACTATTCTTAGAGGAAGCCAATAACGTGCCGACTGCAGAAAAACTGAATTTGGCGCTGACGGGGCAGGTGGAGACTCCCATCGGTATGGTCGACGTGGTGACTGCGGAGAATCGGGTGGTCAATGTTCACTTTGCATCCACTGAATCTAACTTGACTCTGATTGGGGGCAGTGACCCATTCCAGCAACAGGTTCAGCGTCAGCTGCTCGACTACTTCCAGAGACCGATCTCCTTGAGTGAGATTCCGCGACAACCAGAGGGAACCCCCTTTCAGCAGAGGGTTTGGCAGGCGTTGTGTGAGATTCCGTTAGGAGAGGTGGTTAGCTATGGTGAACTGGCAAGGCAGCTGGGCACCAGCCCACGGGCGGTGGGAGGGGCGTGTCGTGCTAATCCCACGCCTCTTATTGTCCCATGCCATCGGGTGATCTCTGTCACCGGGATCGGTGGTTTTTCCGGACAGTGGAGGCAGGGGGAAAAGGTTGATATTAAACGCTGGCTGCTGCGACATGAGGGGGTGGCGCTGGGATAAGGGGCTGCTCCTGAGAGCGCAACAGGGTAGCCATAGCGTGTCAGCAGTAATCAAGTAGTAGGCGCCACTGTCCCCGCTTCTCTGCGAAGTTGAGCGTTGCCATCGCCGGGCTGGTGGAGGGGAGGCGAAACCGTTTGAGATTGCGGTGAGCGTTATTGATATCAGGCAAAACCCGTTTACGATAGGTCTCTTCTGCCTTGGCACCATTAAAGAAGAGGGCCTGAATCTCTGGATGTTTGGTAAAGAAAAGGTTGAATGGGTTGGTCTGAATCGACCCCGCTACAATTGCGCTATCGAGGCTACCGGGACGTTCACAGGAGCGCATCACATCCCACAGTGCAATATGGTTCTGTTGCAGCAACAGGGTTCGCTCGTTGTAGCCCAGTTCTTCGGTAGCTGGGTGTAGCAGACTGACTACAATAGACCAGAAGCTGTTTCTGGGGTGAGCGTAGTATTGCTGCTGTTTGAGTGACTCGACGCTGGGGGCAGATCCAAGAATCAGCAGACGGGCATCCGAGGCAGCAATCGGCGGGAACCCCTCCACTGGATCGGTCGTCGAATGGTTCACTCGTCAGGTTTTCTACAGAGGAGGTGGATGTACCGCCCCATATCACGATAGGGGGGCTGGTGGCGTAGCAGCAACTCTTGTTGAATAATATCCTCCAGTGGAATCTTGTTGCGGGGAACCCGGTCCAGCAAATCATAAAAGGTACGCACGCCACTGTGGGAGAGAATGGTCATCCCCAGCTTCTCTACCCATCGGATGACATCTGTGGGGTCCAGTGGGTTGGGGGGGGTGAGGCTGCCAGGGGTGCCCCTGAACTGGTTGCTCTTGACCTTTCTCAGGTTGCCACGAACCAGATTACGCAGCCGAATGCCGTGGATGTTATAGAACATCAGCGAGAGTGTGCCGCCGGGTTGCAGTAGTGACTCCAGCGTCTGCAGGATGAGGCGTGGTGCCTCACACCACTCCAGTACGGCATGGTTGAGGATGAGATTGAAGGGGGATGTCAGCTGATCGGGTAACGATTGAATGGAGCTATGGAGAAACTTTCCGGGTACCCCCGCCGCAGAAAATAGAGCGGTTGCCGCATCAACCATCTCTTGTGAGAGGTCACTCAAGTGCAGTGAGTGCCCCTGTTCTGCCAGCTGTAGCGAGAAATTCCCAAGCCCACACCCCGCATCCAGAATAGAGAGCGGCGGCCCGTTTAACTGTGGTAACCCTTCACTAAGATCGGCCTCCAGTACCCGTAACCGAATCACCCCCTTGGGGGAGTTGTAGATCTTGTTCTGAAAGTGGGAACCGATACCATCAAAGCTGCGGTCACCGGACTCGGATTGTCTACTCAAAAAGGCTCCACCTCTACCCAGTCTCCGGCCTCTACCCCACCATTCTCTTCAGGCAGGACAATGAAACAGTCGGCAAGGCTCATGGAACGGAGGATGTGTGAGCCTTGATGTCCCGCGCCCCGCACCACGGTCTCTCCCTGCTCATTCTGCTCCATAATGCCGCGTTGGAACTCCAGTCGTCCGGGGCGCTTCTTCAGTCTATTACTGCAGCGCAGAGGGATACGGAAGGGGCTGATACGCTCTTTTCCAGCCAGATGGTTCAGCGCCGGACGGACAAACTGCATAAAGGTGACCATTGCAGAGACAGGGTTGCCCGGCAGTCCAAAGAACCAGGCGCCGTCAAGTTTACCAAAGGCGAGTGGTTTGCCAGGTTTCATCGCGATACGCCAAAAGTTGATCTCACCCAGCTTGTCGAGGGTCTCTTTGACAAAATCGGCCTCACCCACCGAGACACCGCCGGAGGTGATCACCACATCGGCTTCTGCTGCGGCATCATGGAAGGCCTGCTCGATCAGTTCGCGCTGGTCGCGGATGATGCCGAGGTCGATCAGCTCTACCCCCAGTTCACTCAACAGGCTGAAGACCGTGTAGCGGTTACTGTCGTAAATCTGTCCATCCCCCAGCGGTTCGCCTGCCGAGCAGAGCTCATCCCCGGTAGAGAAGAAGGCGACCCTGATCCGCTTTTTGACCTGAACGGAGCTGTAGCCGAGTGAGGCGATCATCCCCAGCTCAGCGGCGCCCAGTGGCTGCCCCGGCTGTAGCACGGCCTCACCCTCACCCATATCCTCACCAGCCATGCGAACATTCTCTCCTGCCTTGTGGTTGTCTTCGCTGGAGAAGGTGACCTGCTCCCCCTCACGCCGGGCCTTCTCCTGCATGATGACGGTATCGGCACCGCTAGGTATCTTGGCCCCGGTCATGATCCGCACGGACTGCCCCGCCCCGACACGCCCCTCAAACGGAGTACCGGCAAATGAGCTGCCGATCACCTCCAGGGTGGCACTCCCCCCGGTGGGTAGATCTTCTCCCCGCAGGGCATAACCATCCATTGCTGAGTTATCGTAGGCCGGTACATCAATAGGGGAGATAATCTCCTCACCCAGGGTACGTCCCAGCGCCTCCTTGATGCGGATGGACTCGGTCTCTCTGGTCGGTGTGATCTGTTGAAAGATCTGCTCTTGAGCCTGATTGAAGGGGAGTAGTGGCTGCTTTGGGGTATCCATGGTGATCGGTTCCTGTTGCGGTTTAAGCTGGGTTTGAATGAAGTCGGCAATCTGGCTGCTATTATCCAGATCCAGCCGGGGGATAGTGGGCTGGATCGATTCGGTGGCAGTGAGGGCAATCGCGATGATCTGCGGATCATCAGGGTAGAGAAGGGGCTTTCCTATGGGGCTACGGTATAGCTCAATACGGGGAATTGCCTCATGTTTGAATCCCTCGATCAGAATCAGGTCGAGTTGTGTGTGGTCGAGCTGTGGCAGGAGCTGTATCAGGTTAGGTTCCTGTTGCCTCTCTCGGGTCTCTGTCATCAGTGCCCAACGTTGTGCAGAGGCGACCAGTAGCTGATCGGCACCCGACTTTCTCAATGCATAACTGTCTTTGCCTGGCTGGTCGATATCAAAGTTGTGGTGGGTGTGCTTGATCGCAGCGACACGGATGCCTCGTGATTTTAGTAATGGGATCAGTTGGAGAAGCAGGGTGGTCTTTCCTGTGCCACTCCAGGCCGCAAAGCCAAGCAGAGGGGTGGGGCTGCCGAGAGGGTTGGGGCTCACCGTTTCTGCTCCATCTGTTGTTCAATGGCGGTCCGCTCTTGCGGGGTGTTGATGTTGGAAAAGAGAGAGGGGGTCTCAAATTGGCAGAGGCTGGGCTGGAGTGACTCCATCCATACCTGAACTCGGCGTTCTCCCTGGTTGAGTTGCTCGGTGAGGGTATTGTGAATGGAGCGTTTTGCCAGAAAACAGAGCGGCTGAAGGCGAACCGTGTCATGGGCCACAGCAATGGGGCTCTCTCCCTGCTGCAACGCACTCTGGAGCCGTTCGACCAGATGGGTTGGGAGTAGTGGGGTGTCGCACGGGGTCACCAGAACATAGGGAGTGGTGGTTGAGTGGATGGCCCTGGCGATCCCCGCCAGCGGTCCCTGAAAGGGGATCTCCCCAAGGCTGTCTGCCACTACGGGATAGCCAAATTGTCGGTACTGCGTATGGTTGCGGTTGGCGCTGATCACCAGAGTCTCTACCTGTGGGCGCAGTCGCTCGATAACATAAGCGATCATCGGCTGCCCTTTGAGCAGGGAGAGTCCCTTGTCCTCTCCACCCATGCGCCTCGACCGTCCCCCGGCCAGTATGATTCCTGTGATCTCATCCATAAAGGTTAGAGTATATCCTGCTGAGCGCGAGTGTGATATTGTGATTCAACCTCTTATTCATTTAGGACACCTCTAAAAATGCACTTTTTCAGTGATTGCTGCGTCAGCTCCGTACTCGAGTCCTCATCTGCTCGCATGTACACTGTGGCTCTCCGTGCGGTGCTTTCTTGCACTCACAGAAAAATTACTATTTTTAGAGGTGCCCATTATCTTGTTCGGAGCACATGATTATGCGCTGGATATCGCGCCTTCTGTTTCTTGCCATTGTTTTATACGTGGTGTTGCCCTACTACAGTCTCTATCGTCTGGACCATGCGTTGGTTATCGATGATGTTGAGCAGATCAGCCACTTTATCGACCTTGAACAGGTACGGAAGAACTATAAGCTCGGATTACGGATCAGAGAGGGAGAGGGGAGAGAAGGGGTGGTCAAACAGCTCTTTCGTGGTACAGCCAACGCCATGAGTGAGATGACGGTGGATCAACTGGTCTCGCTGAACTGGGTACGCAAGCAGTTGGTGGCGGCAGAGAGCGGGCAGGTTGGCCAATCAATGTTTGCCTCGCTTGACCACGCATTTTTTGAGTTCCCCAACCAGTTTATGGTTCGGCTCGGAACCCTGGAGAATAACCCGACTCACCTGATTTTTGTACGTGAAGATTGGGTCTGGCGGCTGGTGGCTATCCACCATTGATCTGGAGTGGATCACAGACCATTGCACCGGCTGAATATCGAGCCTGAGCAGGCAGTGGCTGAGAAAATTATACAGAATGGGGTAAAATGGCCACATTCAAATAGTGAGGTCAGGAATCGTAATGTCAAAAATAGATAAAGTTGTACTCGCCTACTCCGGTGGGCTGGATACCTCCATCATTCTCAAGTGGCTGGAGGATACCTATGGTTGTGAGGTGGTTACTTTTACTGCTGACGTTGGTCAGGGAGAGGAGGTTGAGCCTGCCCGTGCCAAGGCGGAGGCGATGGGGGTTAAGGAGATCTACATTGAGGACCTGCGTGAGGAGTTTGCACGAGATTTCGTGTTTCCGATGTTTCGTGCCAATGCCATCTATGAGGGAGAGTACCTGCTAGGTACCTCGATTGCTCGTCCGTTGATCTCTAAGCGTTTGGTAGAGATTGCCCAGACAACGGGAGCGGATGCCATCTCTCATGGCGCCACCGGCAAGGGTAATGATCAGGTTCGTTTTGAGTTGGGTGCCTATGCGTTGATGCCGGACGTGAAGATCATTGCACCGTGGCGTGAGTGGGATCTCTCCTCTCGCGTCAAGTTGATGGAGTATGCCAAGGTACATGACATCCCGGTTGATTTTGCCCAGCAGGGAAAGAAGTCTCCCTACTCGATGGATGCCAACCTGCTCCACATCTCTTATGAGGGGGATATTCTGGAGGACCCCTGGGCAGAGCCGGAGGAGGAGATGTGGCGCTGGAGCCTCTCGCCAGAGCGTGCTCCGGATGAGCCGACCACGATTGAGATCGATTTTGAGCAGGGTGATCCGGTGGCTATTAATGGGGTATCGTTGAGTCCCGCCACGATTATGGAAGATCTGAACAGGGTGGGAGGGGATAATGGGATCGGTCGTGATGATATTGTGGAGAACCGCTATGTGGGGATGAAGTCCCGTGGCTGTTATGAGACCCCCGGAGGGACGATCTTATTGAAAGCGCACCGGGCGATGGAGTCGCTGACACTGGATCGGGAGGCGGCACACATGAAGGATGAGATGATGCCGCGTTATGCCGAGTTGGTCTATAACGGCTACTGGTGGTCACCGGAGCGGACTATGTTGCAGGCGGCAATTGATGAGAGCCAGAAGGTGGTGAATGGAACGGTTCGTCTCAAACTCTATAAAGGGAATGTGACTGTGGTTGGGCGTAAATCGGATACAAACAGTCTCTTCAATGAGGAGATTGCCACCTTTGAGGAGGATGCCGGGGCGTATGACCAGAAGGATGCAGAGGGCTTTATTCGACTGAACTCACTGCGTTTGCGGATTGGGGCGAAGCAGGGGCGCTAGAGGCGTTAGGCGCCTGTTCGGGTATCAAATTGGACCCCTCTGCTAAAACTGTTTTTACAGATCCGGCGCACCTCTTTGCCTTTGGTTTTGGTTCCGGACTGGCACCCTTTGCGCCAGGAACCTTCGGAACTGCTGCGGCAATTCCGTTCTATCTGCTGATGCAGTCGTTATCACTGCCGCTTTATCTGGGGCTGGTTCTGATCGCCTTTATCTTCGGGGTCTGGGTCTGTGGTAAGGCGGGGGCGGCGCTGGGGGAGCATGATCATGGTGGAATTGTCTGGGATGAGTTTGTCGGGTTCTGGGTTACGATGGTTGCGGCACCCAGCGGATGGCAGTGGATTGTGGCGGGCTTCCTGCTCTTTCGGCTCTTCGATATCTGGAAACCGTGGCCGATCAACTGGGCGGATCAACAGCTCTCCGGTGGTTTAGGGGTGATGCTGGATGATCTGATCGCCGGTCTCTATGCACTGATTCTGTTGCAGGGGATGGCTCGGCTGGTCGGATAGCTGCTCTGTATTCTGCGCTGCAGCGCTACTTTTACCGGTTCTGGTGGTGTCTCAATAAATCTGGTCAAGACGAATCTCCAGCCTCTCCTGTTGTGCCGTATTGAACAGCAGAAACTCTCCCTCTATGCGGGTGATGAGATCAACCGGGGTGATCGTCTCCTCTCTGACCTCTCCGCTCTCCAGTACCCACTTCAGCAGCCGTGGTGATTTTCGCAGAATGGCAAGCTCCAGTTCACTGTGGAGTGCGCAGGATACCGGGGTGTAGTGAACCATGATCCTGAAATATTTCTGGAGTGATCCTATGTGGTTCAAGCTCTGATCAGGAGATGAGGAGAAATTCCAGCAGTGCCTTCTGTGCATGGAGGCGGTTCTCCGCTTCGTCCCAGACTACGCTTTGTGGGCCATCAATTACCTCGGCAGAGACCTCTTCCCCCCGGTGTGCCGGCAGGCAGTGCATGAAGAGGGCGTCTTGGTTGGCAACACTCATCAGTTGGCTGTTGACCTGATAGGGTTGAAAAACGGAGTTTCGGGCGCTGCTCTCCTCCTCCTGACCCATACTGGCCCAGACATCTGTGACGATCAGGTCTGCAGCACTGGCCGCCTCTTTTGGATCTCGCATCAGGGTGATGTGGGAGCGGGTGGCCGCTACGATTTTGGGGTTGGGTTCATACCCCTCCGGGGTAGCAATATTGAGGTGGAAGCCGAAGCGGAGAGCGGCATTCATATAGGAGTGACACATGTTGTTGCCGTCTCCAATCCAGGTAACCGTTTTCCCCCGGATGGAGCCACGCTGTTCAACATAGGTCTGCATATCAGCCAGTAGCTGGCAGGGGTGAAAATCATCGGTCAGCGCATTAATCACGGGCACAGAAGAGTAGGCGGAAAAACGTTCAACCATCTCATGCTCAAAGGTCCGAATCATGACGGCATCGACCATGCTGGAGAGGACACGAGCACTGTCTTCAATAGGCTCACCACGGCCCAGTTGGGTATCCCGGGAAGAGAGGAAGATGGCGCTACCACCAAATTGGGTCATACCCGCCTCAAAGGAGACCCGGGTACGGGTTGATGACTTCTCAAAGATCATTCCCAGTACCCGGTTTTTTAGTGGCTCGTAGATTTCTCCTGCACGGCGCATCTTTTTGAGTTCGATAGCGCGCTGCACAAGCCGCTCCAGTTCATCACTGCTGAGATCCAGCAGGGTTACAAAATGTCGGGGGGTCATGGTTTTTCCTCCATCAGCGATTGGCTCCACTGCTCAATTAATCCACTCAGCTGATCCACAATCTGCTCAGCCTCCTGGTCGGAGAGAATGAGTGGGGGGAGGAGCCGGACTACACGCTCTGCGGTGACATTGATCAGCAGTCTCTGTTCGAGCGCCTGTTTGACCAGCGCCGTGCAGGGCTGGCTCAGCTCAATGCCGATCATCAGGCCGAGACCGCGTATCTCTTTAACGGTTTTCAATGGAGAGAGACGCTCACTCAACCCCTGTCGGATTCGGTTGCCCAGTAGCGCAGCACGTTCACTGAGGTTTTGCTGTTCAATGGTATCAATGACCGCCATAGCCGCGCGGGTGACCAGGGGGTTGCCACCAAAAGTTGAGCCATGCATGCCTCCCTGAAACAGCGAGGCTGCCTTCCCCTGTGCGATACAGGCTCCAATCGGGAGACCATTTCCCAGCCCTTTGGCCAGGGTGATGATGTCAGGCAGGATGTCACTGTGCTGGAAGCCAAACCAGTGCCCGGTTCGGCCCATTCCGGTCTGGATCTCATCCAGTATCATCAGCCAGTTCTGTTCGTCACAGAGTTGGCGAATGGCGGAGAGGTACTCTCTCTCCGGTACCTGAATGCCCCCCTCTCCCTGAATCGGCTCAACCATCACCGCAACCACCTCTCTGGAGCGGGAGGCAATCTCTCTCAGGGCCTCCAGGTTGTTGTAGGGAGCACGTACAAAGCCTTTTACGAGGGGCTCAAATCCCGCCTGTACTTTACGGTTCCCGGTGGCGCTCAGGGTGGCCAATGTGCGGCCATGAAAGCTCCCTTTAGCCACGATAATAGCGGGGTTGTCCACTTTTTGTTGATGTCCATAGAGTCGGGCCATTTTAATAGCGGCCTCATTGGCCTCAGCGCCGGAGTTAGCAAAAAACAGATTATCCATTCCGGAAATTTCACACAGCTTATCGGCCAGCTTCTGCTGGTTGGGTATACCGTAGAGGTTGGAGGTGTGTAAAAGGGTGGCGGCCTGATCACAGATAGCCTCGGTAACTGCGGGGTGGCTGTGACCCAAACCACAGACAGCAATGCCACTGAGTGCATCGAGGTAGCGGTTGCCGGATTCGTCCCAGAGCCATGCTCCCTCACCTTTGGTAAAAGAGACCGGTAGTCGCCCGTATGTGGGCATGATGGTGTTGCTCATAACTTTTTTTTTTGGCTGAAAAAAACAAAAACGGCAGCCTCAAAGTGATGCTGCCGATCAATGGAGACAGTATTGTAACGATTGTTACCTATTTCGCAAGCGTAACAATAAGGGGGCTAGTTAAGTAGAGGGAGATAATTGAGTGAAAACAGATGCTACCGCATTGACCATCCTATGGTATTCTCTATCGAGAGTAGTATGTGATAATTATAATAAAGTAATAAAGAGAATAGTGGCTAGAGGATTGCTCTGATGCGCAAGATAAAGATGATTGAGGTGGCGCCCGGTATCAGCTGGGTAGAGGTCCCTGATGTTGAGCTGCGTATCCTCTGCGGCTGCCCTGCAGATAGTGTGAAACATCTGATGAAACGTGGCCTGATTGTCTTCACCGAGCGTGATGGCGTTAAGTTTGAGATGGGGCCCAATGCGATTCTGCTCTCTGATGTACTGCTACAGAATGGTGAGTTCTCCAGTATGGCAGAGTTTCCTGTGCTACAGATGCTCTATCGTCAGGGAATGATTCTTCCCGGACATCCCAATAATAATGGTCAGAAGCCACTGCTGATAGGGTCTCCCGATCAGGTTGAGGCGCAGATGGAGTACATCTATCGTGGGAACTATGGTCTGGTATCAAAAGAGGAGATACTTGAGACCGGTGTAGATGAGGCAACGGCGGATGAGCAGATGGCAATGAAATTGCGATTTGCTTTTGGGGCTATTCGCCCCACAAAGGATCTGCTGGATACCCGGATGGTGGTTGGTGAGGATGCCACAGAGGTGATGGCAGGGGTCACGGTGCGCCGTTTACGACAGAATCTCTTCGAGTTTAGTTACTTGGAGGAGACGGTAACCGTTGACCTCAATCTGCCTGCCGGGCAGGGGTATGTGGTTCCCTACCCTCTCGACTTCCATAACGTCAAGCGTGGTTATTTCTCCATTCTCCACTCGGGACAGGGGGATGGCTGGGACCCCAACCGTCCTAGTATGTCCTCGATTATGATGTTCCAGGGTAAGGTCTACCTGATTGATGTGGGACCCAATGTCCATGAGAATATGGCAGCCCTCGGTATCAGTCTCAATGAGATTCATGGGCTGTTCCATACCCACTCTCATGATGACCATTTTGCCGGGTTGGCGACCCTTGCCCGTTCAGGTCACCGGATTGAGTACTATGCGACTCCGCTGGTTCGGGCATCTGTGACCAAGAAGCTCTGTGCGCTACTCTCAGTAGAGGCATCATTTTTTAGTAAGTGCTTTAATATTAACGATATGGTCGTGGATGAGTGGAATAATATTGATGGACTGGAGGTACGTCCCATCTTCTCCCCCCATCCCGTTGAGACCACCATTATGCGTTTCCGCTCCCTGTGGGAGGATGGCTACCACACCTATGCGCACTTTGCAGATATTGCGGCCTTTAGTGTGATTGACGGAATGCTTGAGACTCCGGACAACCCCGGATTGAAGGCTGACACTATCGCTAAGATCAAGAATGATTATCTGGAACCGGCCAATACCAAGAAAATTGATATTGGTGGGGGGATGATTCATGGGAATATTGAGGATTTTGTGTCGGATCTTTCGGATAAAATTATTCTCTCTCACAGTGCGGTCCCCTATACGGCGCGACAGAAAGAGATTGGCTCCGGTGCCCCTTTTGGTGCGGTGGATGACCTTATCCCTATCTACCAGGACTATGCCTGGCGTTTTGCGGTTGAGTATCTGCAGTCCTATTTTCCAACGGCTTCAGACTACTACATGAGAATTTTACTCAATAATAAGGTGGAGCTTTTTAATCCAGAGTCCATTATCCTGAAAGAGGGAGCGGTCAATAGTGAGGTGTTCCTGACGTTGACCGGAAATGTGGAGATGTTGGGGGCCGATGAGGGGGTCAACTGCATACTTCATGCTGGAACCATTATTGGTGAAAACTCGGGTCTAAAAAGGGCACCTTCAGCCTATACCTATCGAACCACCAATTTTGTTCAGGCACTTCGCATCCCCAGCTCACTGTTTAAGGTGTTTGTGGACCAAAATGACCTTTATGGTGAAATGGACAAGCTGGAGTGTCGCAGAGAGTTGCTGAACCATATGCCTCTGTTTAGTGAGGCGATCTCCTATTCCCTCAAGAACAAGATCTCTCATGCGATGGTGCCACTCTCCTGCGCTGCAGGAGAGACGGTCTCTAACTATGAAGATGCACTCTTTATTGTCGAGTCAGGCAGTTTGGAGGCGCTGGATGGAACCGGAGCGCTCTCTGTAACGGAATGTTTTGGTGGTGAGCGGGCGGTGTTGGGGAGTGATGGTCATCCGGTATTGGAGTACAGGGCAAAAGAGGATAGTAAGCTTTACAAAATTCCGGGCAACCTGTTGCGGGAGATGCCGATTTTGATCTGGAAAGTGATGGAGGGGCTCGAAAAGAGAGGCGGCCACTCTTAGGTTGTCAATAAATGCAGTCCATAAAAAACCGGCAATTGCCGGTTTTTTATGGATGGCCCAGAGTGATTTTCAGAAGGGAAGGCCGTGTCCGAAGGCGGTCATACAGAGTAACATGGGGAAAGAGAGCATGGTATTGATGCGTGAGGTCATCAGAGCAACCGCTTTCGCTTTTGCAATCTCCTCATCACTCGCCTCTTTCAGCCCCAGTATCTTTTGCTGATTGGGCCAGATCAGAACCCAGACATTAATCAGCATAATGGTACCTAACCAGGCTCCCGTACCGATCACCTGCCACCCCTCAGCAAGAGTGAAGGCACCAGCCAGCCCTCCCATATGGCTGAGAGCACCGACACCGGAAATCCAGGTCAGTACTGCAGACCAACGAAACCAGAAGAGTGCCCGTGGGGCGATATAGCGGTTGATTGCTGCGGGACCGGGATCGCCATCCGCCAGTGCGGCACCAACGGCCGGGGTCTGTACCGCATTAAAATAGTAGAGTAGACCAACCCAGGTGATGCCAAAGATGGCATGCAACCAGACATTGATCTCTAGTGAGTTCAGGTAGAAAGTGATCCCCCCGTCAATATTGTCTGTTTTCAACAGCAGAGCCGTGATCAGGGCGAGTACAATACCGGCGACCACGGTGCCTATTCGGGTCCGAAGTGGATTCATCTTTTGTTCTCCTTGGGTAAAAACATAGCGAAACTGTCAAGAACTATAGGGGGTTTTCCCGCTTATCGCAAGCAGGGCCCACCCGCTTATTTTGATATGGGACGATACTTGATCCGGTGTGGTTGGTCTGCACTGGCACCCAGGCGCCGCTTACGGTCTTTCTCATAGTCGGCATAGTTGCCCTCAAACCAGACCACTTTGCTATCCCCCTCAAAGGCGAGAATATGG
>Ga0233428_1003686_pt1 | contig 12637 bp, 11 predicted proteins | sample SI_118_April2016_4_FD_179890 | JGI IMG/M metagenome (GOLD analysis project Ga0233428, IMG submission 179890) | Seawater microbial communities from Saanich Inlet, British Columbia, Canada - SI_118_April2016_120_MG | ecosystem: Environmental > Aquatic > Marine > Inlet | place: Canada: British... | reverse complement strand
GGAGGGCTTGCTGCACCGATTGGTAAATCGTGTCGGTATCAAGACCCAGCATGGTGCCAATACCAGCCGCAGCTGATGGCCCCAAATGGGCGATGTGATCGATTTTGTGCTCGTGCAGGCAAATGCCTTTAACAAGATCAATTTGAATTTCATAGCCGGTGGCTAATCCGCGCAACATCTCAGCGCCAGTTTTATTCATTTGCTGGGCGACGGCGAGGATCGGCGGGATGTTATCGCCGGGGTGGGAATAGTCGGCAGCTAAAAACGTGTCGTGAAAGTCGAGTTCCCGAACCGCAGTGCCATTGGCCCAAGCGGCCCATTCGGCATGAAAGCGCTGATCGTTCGGCATACCAAAGATCGCGGCACCGCCCGAGGAATTTAATGGACGGGGGTGCGCGATGGCCTGCGCCCGCGCACTGGCAACCGGATGGCGATTGACCGAAGCGATCGCGACAGAGGCGTTATCGATAATACGGTTGGTCACCATATCAGTGACAGCGTCACTTACCGCGACAGGATCAGCGGCGACTTCAGAAATTTTCCAGGCGAGTTGGTCTTCCTTGGCGGGGGTGTTTTCAGAGGCGTAAACTTTAACGATATGTTTTTTCATTAATCTATGCTCCCGATAATCACATCTGTCGGATGTGGCCCTTTCAATGGGTGTTCAGAATCTCGTTCCATAATTCCATCCCCTTTCTTATTTGCGCTTGGCAATTGCAGGCACTTTACGTTGTACCTCTCCCGAATACGCACTTAGTGGTCGGATTAGAGTATTGTCTGCATTTTGCTCAAGACAATGTGCGCTCCAGCCCGTTATCCGCGACATCACAAAAATCGGTGTATAGAGGTTGATCGGGAAACCCATCAGGTAATATGCCGGTCCAGATGGAAAATCGAGATTTGGGTAAATGCCTTTTTCATTAACGAAGATGTCTTGCAGAATGTTGTAGATATCGAGCCATTTGGTGTCGCCCGACCATTTGGTGAGGTCTTCGAGGCTGGATTTCATGGTTGGCACGCGGCTGTCACCTTGTTTGTAGACCCGGTGGCCAAAGCCCATGACGAGTTTCTTTTTTGCCATCGCATCTCTGATCCAAGGATCAGCGCGTTGTGGGGTGCGGATTTCGCGCATCATTTCCATAACAGCCTCATTCGCGCCGCCGTGCAGCGGACCTTTGAGCGCGCCGATGCCGCCAACAACCGCTGAGTAGATATCCGAGCGGGTCGAGGTGATAACCCGGCTGGTGAAAGTTGAGGCGTTAAAGCTGTGCTCGGCATAGAGGATGAGCGAGACATCAAAGGCTTTGACGACTGCTTTTGGCGGTACTTTACCGAAACACATGTGAAAGAAGTTTTCTGCCATTGAAAGATCGGTGCGCGGCGAAATACGTTTTTTGCCGCTTCTGAAACGGAAATCCGTTGCGATCATCGTCGGGATTTTTGCCAGCATATTAATTGCCCGCTCCATATCCGCTTCTTCCGGCTCGCCGCCCCAGGCAACTTCTGTCGTGCCGAGATAACTCACGGAAGTTCTGATCGTATCCATCGGATGGGCTTTTTTGGGGAATTTTGCGATGACTTGGTTATGGGCAGAAGACAGCTTGCGCAAAGAGCGCTCTTTCTTTTTGAACGCGTTGAGCTGTTTACGGTTGGGCAGATCGCCATTGAGCAACAGATACGCGACTTCTTCAAAAGTACAACTGGCAGCCAAATCCTGCACCGCATAGCCGCGATAGGTAAGCGAGTTGGTTTCCGGCATCACTTTGGAGACGGCTGTCGTATCAGCGATAACGCCGACGAGGCCTTTGCGAATATCCGGTTGATCTTTTATTTTTCTAGTCAATATTCAAGACTCCTTTTGGTTAAATATTAATTTTTGAAATCAAGGTATTTAATAGCTTGATCAAGATTCTCTATCGAACGCCTTTTTAAATTCACTTACTATCTGCGCAAAAGCTTCTGGCTGTTCAAAAGAGGAAAGGTGTACTGCGTCCAAAACACTCATGTAGCCAGGCCTCAATTTGTCGATAATCTCTTGGCCGAGCTCAAATGGCCTAGACTGATCGTGTTTGCCGACAACAATACAAACTTCTTGGCTTGTTTTTTTAAGAGATGGGAAATATCCATATGAGTTAACACATTACAGCCAGCTGCAAATTATCCTTGTTCAGTGGGCGTTAACGTCCACCACCACTCTGCCTTTGATTTTGCCGTTCAATATATCTACACCTAACTGGGGCAGGTCTTCGAGGGTGGCGTACTGAACCATTTCTTCGAGCTTTGCCAGCGGTAGATCGCTCACAATACGAGACCATGCTCTTTGACGCGGCTCGAATGCTTGCATGACCGAATCAATGCCCAAAAGATTTACACCTCGCAGAATGAATGGTGTGATAAGCGCTCCTTCGATCGCAACTCCACCAGCAAGTCCGATCGCTGCGACAGAGCTGCCATATTTCATTTGCTTAAGAATGCGGCCCAGGCTTGCCCCTGCGACTCCATCAACACACCCGGCCCACATTTCACGTTCCAGTGGTTTTCGGGACACTTCGGACAGTTCCTCCCGTGAGATAACGGCCGTCGCACCGAGCGCTGTCAAATAATTTACTGCCTCAGGCCTACCCGTAACGGCGGTTACTTCATAACTTAGATTGGCCAAAATTGCTGTTGCGACAGATCCGACCCCTCCAACGGCACCGGTCACCAAAACAGGCCCTTTTTCCTTTCGCAAACCATGATCTTCTAGTGCAATTACCGCCAACATCGCTGTCAAACCGGCAGTACCAACAGCCATGGCCTGTTGCGTAGTCAACCCGTCAGGTAGAGGTACCAACCAATCTGCCTTTACGCGTGCCTTTTGAGAGTAACCGCCCCAATGAGTCTCTCCAACACGCCAACCGGTCAAGACAACCTTGTCTCCTGGGGAGTATCGATCGTCTGTGCTTTGTTCAACGACGCCCGAAAAATCAATTCCCGGAACATGAGGATAGTCGCGAACGAGACCACCACCTGCTCCAATACACAGCCCATCTTTATAATTTACGGTTGAAAATTCTACTGAGACTGTCACGTCAGACTCTGGTAAATTATCGAGATTTAACTCCTTGACTACTGCTTTAGTAGTACCTTCAATATCTTTATCAACAACCAGTGCTTTGAAACTCATGTGGATTCCTTTCTGTTATTATTCGAATAAATTGGGTCAACTATATTTGCTTTCCCGGCTTTATATTAGCTCAATGCATCAAGATTTCAGCGTGGAACAATGCCGAACTAAATAGCCTGCCTTTCTGACTTGTCCGCTCGATTTATCTTTATCAGTTCCTGTCTCCTTATCTTCATATCCAACACATTTTAAGGCGTTGCCAGACGAACGCGAATTAGTTCTTCCTGGACAAGCGTTACCTGCTTGGTACCTCGCGCATCCGGTAAAGCTTGGTGACATCTCAACCCCGCCAAGTTGAATTGTGCTGACGGCGGTCACTCCACTTATATTACGGCCTCAATCAAATACGGTCCTGGTAAGACAATTCCTCGGTTAAACGCATGGATGAACTCTCCAGAATCATCTACTCTTTCGCCACTAACTCCCATGCCAGCCGCAATGCTAACCCAATCCAACGGTGGATTATCAAGTGACAGCATTTCGCTGGCGACAGGGCCCATTTTCTCAACACCTACATTCTTCAACTCGCCACGTAAAATCTGATAAGCACGGTTTGACAGAATGACGACGGTTGCATCGATGCTCTCCCTCGCCATCGTCCAAAGACTTTGCAGTGTGTACATACCCGACCCGTCTGCCTCTAACACAACGACTTTCCGGTCTTGGCAAGCAATCCCAGCACCAACCCCCAGCGGCATCCCTATGCCAATCGCGCCACCAGTCAGACCAAGCCAACTATGCGGCGATGCCCCAGCCATTTGCGAGGCGAATTGACGACCTGCAGTGACGCTTTCGTCGACGACAATCGCATGTTCAGGTAAATAATTTGCAACGATGGCTCCTACGGCCTCTCCGGTTAGGCGCCCCGTTGGCAAATCTGGCAGCGATGGCGTTACGTATTCAGAGCTTCGTTTTATGGGCGCCTAGTGCGTCGACCAACATTTCCAACGCCTGGACTTCATCTTCTTCTGGTGCCGTAACTTGCTGGATTTTACAGCGCTCCGGACTCAATCGGCGCGGTTTATCCGGGTATGCGAACGCGGCAACAGGTTCCGGCGGGCCGAAGCAAATTAGATGTTTAAGCGGTGCTAGATCGCTTAAGGCTTGGTCAATAATATAGGGCAAACGTTTGACTGCGACGCGACCGGCACCCCAGTCAATTCGGCTAGCAGTTGGAGCGATATACAACTTCGCGCCTGTTTTAACGGCGATTTTACCCGCCAGCTCAATTCCAGATCCGCAGACAACCTTTCCCGATAAGTAAAGCGCCGATGGCTCGCCATCTCTCAACGCTTTAGCTGCTTGCTCAATTTTCCTTCCCGGAGGGGCAGGAGTGTCGGTGGCAGGGGGCGCGGATAATGGATCTGTTCCACGCCCCCATGCCACGTCGGCAGGGAGGATTAACGTCGAAATATTTCCCGGATAGACATTTGCCTGTCGTATTGCTTCCACCGCATCATCTGCAACGTCATGCGATGTCATCGACGTTTTAATCCAATCTGATACCGTTCGCGCCAATCCTTCAATGTCTGAAGCTAGCGGGGGATCATTTTGAATGTGATCAGTTGCGTGTTCTCCCACAATATTGATGATGGGGGAATTCGCTCGAGACGCGTTGTGTAGGTTTGCAATGCCGTTGGCCAAACCTGGCCCAAGATGGAGCAGGGTAGCCGCCGGCTTTTGCGCCATGCGGGCGTACCCATCGGCGGCACCGGTCACTATGTTTTCATGCAGACCTAGAACGCACCGTAGAGTATTGGTTCTGTCCAGCGCGGCCAAAAAGTGCATTTCCGAGGTTCCTGGGTTTGCGAAGCATACTTCTATTCCCCCAAGATGAAGTGTCCGCACAAGACTCTCAGCACCGTTCATGACATTATACTCCGGTTCTGGCACATAGCAGACATGGTCGTCGTTCGTTGTTTACGATACTTCGGTCCAAATCGAGACTATTCGGCTTCGGGATAAGGTGAGACGAAGCCATAATATAGCTATACACCCATAATATTGTCATCATTGGCGTCCATCCAGAACACGACTCTCTTTTGAACGCTCTGTATGATAGTATGAAGCGTTATGCCCATTGCTGAAAGAACGACAAGTATTGCGAAAGTGCCTGCCATATCCATCGAAAAATTGCGTTGCATAATCAAATAACCAAGTCCAGCCTGTGCACCGACAAACTCCCCAACAATCGCTCCAATAACGGCCAATACGATTCCAACGTTTAGCCCAACAAAGATATATGGCAGCGCCTGCGGGACTTTGACTTTGAAAAATATCTGCGACCTCGTGGCCGTATAGGCTTTCAACAATTCAAGTTGTTCTGCGGGAGTGGCACGTAATCCGACGATTGTGTTCGCCAGCACCGGGAAAAATGAGATCATCGCGGTAATCACCATTTTCGATTCGACTCCAAAACCGAACCAGATCACGATGATGGGCGCGACCGCAACTTTTGGGACAGTCTGGATAGCAATTATATATGGGTATACCGTTTTTTCTAACAACCGGAACTGACCGATGAACGCACCGAGCAAAAGTCCAACCGAAGCCCCCAGTAAAAATCCAACGACAACCTCTGAGAATGTCACCCCAAAGTGCTTCAAGAAAGATAAGGATGTCAGGTTATCAATGAGCGAAATGTAGACGTCTGATGGGGCTGGAACCATGATGATTGGCACGTCGAAAATGCGAACAATCATTTCCCAACCAACAAGAAATACGACCAGCAACCCAACCGCCAATGGGATCTCCGGTCGCTCACGGACAAATTCTTTTATATTCAACTTTTCTTTGGCCTCCGAGGCCACTACTGAATTAGTATTTGTAATTGCCATCAGTCGATTCCTTCCGACAAATCAAAGTGGGTTCTTATTTGAGCTACATACTGACCAAAACTACTAGAGTTAATCATCTGCAGGTTACGGGGACGCGGTAAATCCACATCAATAATCTCCACGATACGCCCAGGCCTTGCCGACATAACGATGACGCGGTCAGCAAGGAACACGGCTTCCGGGATGCTATGGGTTACCAGCATCACCGTTTTACGATGGGCGCTCCAAATTCGAAGTAATTCCAGGTTCATATTTTCTCGTGTCATGGCGTCAAGTGCGCCAAATGGTTCGTCCATCAAAAGCAAAGACGGATCATGAACCAGTGCCCGACAAATACCCGCTCGTTGTTGCATCCCTCCAGACAACTCGCTCGGATATTTGTCTTTAAATCCTTCAAGCCCCACGAGTTTCAATAAATCGATGGCTCGTTGATTGAATTTCGCAAAATCTTGTCCTTGCAACTCAATTGGCAGGAGAACGTTATTTAGGATCGTGCGCCAGGGGAGCAATACGGGGGCTTGAAATACGATACCAAGATCACGATTTGGACCAACAATCTCTTGATCTCGAACGGCGACTGAACCTGAGGTCTTGCCCAAAGTCCCGATTAATATCTTCAATAATGTGCTTTTTCCGCAACCGCTTGGACCAACTATGGTGACGAATTCGCCATCTTCAATCGAAAAATTAATATCATGAAGAGCATGAATTGATTCTCCGTCACGAGAATTATAGATCTTCGATAATGCAGTAGATTTAATCAACATTTTTTTGTCTCCAGCCGACAATATTGCAAATTAAGCGTGGGACACAAGTATCCCACGCCTAAAGGAGGCTTAACTAATAATTGCAAGCCTTTGCAGCAGCCACAATAGGTGCATGGTCGAAGGCGTTGATCCGTTTGTACATCTCTGGGTCATTTATTAGAAATTGACTGGCAGGTAATATCTGCTTCGTCAATCCGGCGTTGTTCAGGAATTTCTGGTAGCGATCATAACCATCGACACTACCTCCAGCCCAAGCGCCACCCTTATTGAGTGAGCGAGCAGCCTCCATTGAACTCAGTTGTGAATCGAGCAGTTTCAAATCCCACTTGGCCAAAGTGGCTTCGTCTTTGGAACCTCTAGGCTTCGTATCCGGCCAATTTTTCCATTGAATTTTCCGTACGCAATCGGGATTTGCCGCTGCAAATACACTCGCTTTTGCAGATCCACGAGCGATGGCTTCTAACATATCGCGTCGTTTATCTACTGTACTTTGAAGCGTGGCGAGTGAAAAGTCAGGGTAAGTTCTCCAAGCTGGATCAAAGAAGTAACGTAGCGAAAGCCCCGCATTCTCGAAACCTACGTTTGCCGAACCCCAAAACATCAATCCATCAACACGATTGCCACGCAATGCAAGGACTGGAGGTGCGCCAGCGCCCACCGCGATTAAATTAACATCTTTTTCTGGGTCGACACCGTTCTGTTTCAGGTACGACTTAAGCAATGGAATGCCACCACTCGCCAAGCTGAATACACCGATCTTCTTACCTTTAAAATCAGAGATTTTTTTGATAGGGGAGTCTTTCTTAACGGTCAATGACCATCCTACAGTTGCATTGGTCGTCAGCACGCGCAAAGGTAAATTCTTATCCGTATTGGCTTGAATTATTGCACTTGAATTTATCTGACCAATATCAATCCCGCCACCAATAAGCTGTTGAACGACAGCCAACGAACCGGCGATGGGGAACACTTCAACGTCGTAGCCTTCTTCTTTCCAGAACCCCAATGCTTGGGGCATCATCACCCATGGGTAGGTGATATTTAGGACTCGCGTACCAACGCCAATTTTTACTTTCTTGTGTTCACTTGCGCCTGCAGGAACTGCATTGAATACAGACATCCCTCCAGCAATGATGAAGCCTAACAATAGTATACTACATAGTCGAATAGCGATTAATGACTTAGACATGATGTCTCTCCTAGTTAACATAAGTTTCTATTTTCAGTTAGACCTGAGCACCGGCTTTTCGGTACCAGGTCGACAAATTGCATTCAAACTGTGGTATTGAAAAACTCATCGCGCCATTTGAATGCTGCGCTGAGGCCTTTTTCTGCTGCGACCGCAAAAAACTTTTGTGATTCTTCTGATTCCGTCATGTGAATAAGGGTGAACATCTCGGCACCATAGTCAATTGTCGACGAAAACCCGCGGATATCGTAACTGCGGTTGATACTGCGCTTGTTTAATTCCATGGCAGATGGTGAAATCTTGACGAGTTGTTGACCTAAATCTTGAGCCTCACTCATCAAATTTTCTGGTTCGACAACCTTATTGGCCATGCCGAGTGTTTGTGCTCTAATCGCGTCCATTCGCCCACCGGTTAAAAGAAGTTCCTTCGTGATTTTCATGGGTAACACCCACGGCATTATTGAGAATGGCGGTGCTGAATTAAATTGAATTTCCGGTTCACCAAACTGAGCATCCGCAGCCGCAATGGTGAAATCACACACCATAGACAAGTCACATCCACCACCCAGGCAATATCCATTCACGGCAGCAATTACAGGAAGACGCGAATGCCATATTTTAAACCAGGTATCATTTCCCAATTTTACGTGATCGCGCCAATCCTCAATGGTCGAAAAGGGTTCTTCTCGGGGTGAGAGGTCAAATCCCGCGCAAAATCCTCGACCCGTGCCCGTGATGATCAACGCTCGAACATCTGTGTCTTGCTCAACCTCGTCGAGCGCAGCTTGCATATCTATTAGCAAGTCATCGTTCAAAGCGTTCATTTTATCTGGACGGTTTAGTTCCAGGGTGGCGACCTTGCCTTTTTTAGTTAGATTAACATTTTCATAACTCATGAGATTTCTCCAATTTTGTTATTTTCAGTTTTGGGAATCACTAATGCATCAACGATGTGTACACCACTTGGGTCCACACGGATCGGATTAAGGTCAATGGCCTCCACAACATCCTTATAAACGTCGGCAATATGTGACAGGCGAGACAGTAATTTGGCCAGAGCGTCTATGTCGGCGGCCGGAGCGCCACGGAACCCTTGCAGCAGCTTACTTACACGGGTCCGTGAAATAAGCTTGCGTCCAGTGTCACTATCAAAAACACCCAACGCGAGTGCTGTATCCCGTAAAAGTTCCACGAGCACGCCACCAGCCCCAAACACAACCGCCATACCGATTGGTTCTTCGTTGTTGATACCGGCAATGACCTCTACGCCGCTCGACACCATTTCCTGAACAAGCACCCCATTAATTTCAGCGGCGGGGGCGTGAGTACGCACAGTCTTTAAAATTCGGTCATGGGCATTCTTGACTTGAGCTTCATCAGCAAGATTAAGTTCGACACCACCAATTTCGGTTTTGTGAGGGAGGTCGGGCGATTCTATCTTTAAGACAACGGGATACCCTATTCGCGCCGCGTGTTCGCACGCCTCTTCCGCGGAAGAGGCCAGCGCTTCTTGTGTAACGGGTAGGCCGCATTCTCCCAGGAATAATTTGCTCTCACGCTCGGTCATCGCGACCCCAGTGGACAGCCTCGCGTGCCAATCACTGTTTCGTTTCAATTTAACTTCAACGCTGGCTGGACGTGGTTCAAATTCACAACTTTCAAGAAACCGACCGATAGCGGAAAGACTGGGACGGGCGCCTTGCAATAATGGTACATTTGCATCCTGAAGTGGACTGGCAACTCTTGGATGATGTCCGCCGGAAAAATTGCCATAAAGCAAGATCGGTTTTTCTGATTGTCTCGAATGCTGTGCAATAACATCAGCCATTGCGCCGTAGTTTTTTGCTCCGTCGTCACTTAATGTTAACGGACAATCTTGTGATACAGCCACCAGCGCGACATTTGGATCGTCCGCTAACGTCTCTATACATGTACGATACATTTGCATGTCGAAGACAGCGATTCCGGTTGCATCTAGCGGATTTGATGCGTGACCAAAACTCGGAAGCGTGTCCTTGAGTTTTCCGATCGTCACTGGTGTTAAGTCTGAAAATTTGATGCCCACGTCTTGCCCAATGTCACAGGTAAGGGCATTTTCACCGCCGCTGACATTAATGACGGCAACACCTTTTCCTTCGCAAGAAACAGGCGCCGCTCGCATCAGCACGATGGATTCGATCATCTCATCCAGATCACCGACTGAGATTACACCGCAGCCTCGGAAGAATTCTTCGTAAACGGCTTGAGAACCAGAAAGCGAGCCCGTATGCGCGGCGGTTGCCGCAGCACCTTTATCAGAACGCCCGACTTTCAGAACGATGACCGATTTCCCAGCTGCTCTCATCCTTCGTGCTGCTGTGGCAAAATTTTCGGGATTTCGAATTGATTCCACGAACAATGCCGCAATCTTGGTGTTCGGGTCGTCAACAAGGAAATCCAGGTATTGATCTACATCGATAATCGCACCGTTCCCAATCGACACCAAATAGCTCATGCCAAATCGCGTCAAGCTGCTAAGAGCGATACAGGCGGATCCTGAATGAGAGAGGATAGCAACATCGCCAACTGAAATATTTTGAGGTAGTCCCGCACTATAGAGAATTGCCGAATCGGCTAGATTTGCCAGCCCAAGACAATTTGGCCCGCAAATCATCATACCACTTCGTTCGGCGAGTTCGACAAGCTCTTGTTGACGATTCCTGCCCTCTTCGTCCGATTCTGCGAAGCCGCTTGCAAACACTACGGCTGCTTGAATTCCACGATCAGCGGCCATTTCAAGAGACGCAATAACTTTGTCCGCAGAGAGACAAACTACTACACAATCAGGCGTTTGTGGGATCGATGCTAGATCGGTGTAAACCGGTAATCCGAGAACTTCGTCAGCACGCGGATGAATTGGAAAAATGTCTCCGTCGTACTTGAATTGTTGTAAATTTTTTATGACTGTATTCCCGTGCGCACCTTTCCTGGGAGAGGCACCAATTACCGCGATACTGCGTGGAGCCATTAGAGAATCGAGGTGCTGGGCATCCTTCACGCTCGATGGTATTCCATCAATTTTCAAAATCCACTCCCTGTCTCTCAAACATTGCTTTTCTTTTTTTTGCTAGTTTTGAATGATCGCTGATTTATTTGATCTAGAAAAGTGCTATATATATATGTAATAGTTCTATAAATTAGATCATTAAACGCATAAAATATAGAAAAGGAGGTGCCGTTTCGATGTTAAATCAAAATTCGAACCTTAAATTGGCACGATCAACGGCACTGCGTTACTTCTCGCAAGTCGCCGAGAGTGGCTCATTTCGAGGAGCAGCAGGTACGTTGCACATTGCTGCTTCGGCAATCAATCGACAGATATCCAATCTCGAAGCAGATCTCGGTGTAAAGTTGTTCGAACGGGCGCGTGGACCGGCTGGGCTGCGGCTGACAGATGCTGGGACAATCCTCCAGGGTCGGCTGCGTTCGGCAATGAATGAATTGCGTATTGCAAACGAGGAGATCATAGCCCTTCAAGGCTTGCAACGCGGCCATCTCACAATAGGAGTAAACGATGGAATGGCGGTCGGCTTGTTGCCGAATGCAATAAGGCACTTCCGTAGTCTTTATCCGAATATCACGTTCGGAATCAAAGTCGACGACACCCGCTCACTCGTCAAGAGATTAAAGGAAAGGGATATCGATTTAGCTATTGGGTACAGCTTTCCCACCAATGACGGCTTGAAGTTCAAGGCGGAGATTTCATTGAATATGTATCTACTGACTTCGGTGGATCATGAATTTGCCCAGCGAGAGAGCATCTTGCTTTCCGAACTTGGCAACACTGATCTCATTTTGCCTGACAATTCACTTTTATTACGTCAGACACTTGATACAGCGTTGGAAAGTGCAGGTGTTCGTGTCCACCCAATAATCGAGACAAATTCGTATAGGCTTATCTATTCTCTGGTTGGCCGAAAGGAAGGCATCAGCATTGTCTCAGGGCGAGAGGACCGAGGCGCAGTTCAGGAACGATTCAGCTATGTCGAAATCAATGACGACTTGCTGCCAGGTGGAGTTATTGGTTGTTGTGCATTGGCTGACAGTGATCTTTCCATCGCCGCCGAGGCCTTCGTAGAGTCAGTTTCTTCGGCCATGGAACGTTCGTTCTTACCGGCATTGTCTAAGGAAACTCCGCTTTGATGGAAAACGACTGATTTCGTAATGGTTTGGGGTAAAAATATCTTCCATTATTTTAAGGCATCACCCGAGATCATCCGCCTACCCAATTCGGGTTATGTTCGCTTATATGAGGCACTTTTTGTCAAGGTGGTTTCAATTGGTATCACATGATGTTCATTTCCTTTGTTCGAGCCTTTGAGCCTTTGAGCTTTGTGTGGGTCTTGCGGTGAGTTTCATGTTTCGAGCGAGTGATCGCATCAACTTATATCCGGCAGCTCCGATCCGGCTTGCCCCCCTGATTGATGCATGGGCTTAATACATGAACCCTTACAAAACGGAGGATGGGACTAATCTTTTGGGCGGCAATTTAGCCAAAGCAGACATGGATTCCGATGATTATGCCAGCTCGACAGCCTGAATCAACATACCTTCGTTCACATCGATATACCGTTGCGTAGTTTGCATTGAAGAATGACCCGCAAGTGTTTGAACAACACGAACAGAAACACCTTTGTTG
>Ga0233428_1003682_pt1 | contig 12646 bp, 8 predicted proteins | sample SI_118_April2016_4_FD_179890 | JGI IMG/M metagenome (GOLD analysis project Ga0233428, IMG submission 179890) | Seawater microbial communities from Saanich Inlet, British Columbia, Canada - SI_118_April2016_120_MG | ecosystem: Environmental > Aquatic > Marine > Inlet | place: Canada: British... | reverse complement strand
TGCGGCACTGGGGTTGGGATGAGTATCGCCGCAAACAAAGTTAAGGGTGTTCGAGCAGCCCTCTGCTACGATGTGCTACCTGCAATCATGAGCAGGGATCATAATGATGCTAATGTTCTCTGCATGGGGGCTTGGATAATCGATAAAGCGCAAGCAGAGAGAGTAGCGTTAAACTGGCTTCGGGGAAGATTCAGCGGAGGGGTACACGCCAAAAGAATCGAAATGATAAAAACAATGGAAGCAGAATAAGCCTGCTGCAAAAGTAAATAGGGAGTCATCATGGTTATAGACAAAAAATGTATCAACACAATCCGGTTTTTAGCCACTGACGCTATAGAAAAAGCAAATTCCGGGCATCCTGGAACACCTCTTGGGATTACACCGATGGCATATGTGTTATGGACACGTTTTCTGCGCCATTCCCCAACCCATCCTGATTGGGCCAACAGAGATCGTTTCGTACTTTCAAGCGGGCATTCATCATCCATGCTTTATGCTCTCTTACACCTTACTGGGTATGATATTTCACTTGAAGATATTAAATGTTTCCGCCAGCTTAATAGCCGAACACCAGGACATCCAGAGGTGCATCATGTCCCAGGTGTGGAAACGACGACAGGCCAATTGGGTCAGGGATTTACGAACGCCGTGGGAATGGCTATTGCTGAGGCACACCTGGCTGATTCGTTCAATAGACCGGATGTTCCCAAGATTGTTGATCATTACACCTACGTAATTACTTCAGATGGAGGCTTGATGGAGGGGGTCACTTCTGAGGCAGCCTCTCTTGCTGGACATCTGCGTTTGGGCAAATTGATTTGTCTTTATGACGATAATCAAATAACTATTGAAGGTTCTACAGAGCTTGCTTTCTCAGAGGATGTGCTAAAACGTTTTGAAGCGTATGGGTGGCATGTCCAACGGGTTGAGGATGGGAATAATACGGATGCAATCGAGTCAGCTATCCAACTCGCCAAAGACACATTAAAACAACCATCTCTGATAGCCATTCGCACGATTATCGGATATGGTTCACCAACAAAACAGGGAAAATCAATAGCTCATGCGGGCGCGCTAGGTGAAGATGAGCTTATTGCCACAAAACAAGCTTTAGGATGGCCAACGATTGAACCGTTTCATATTCCTGAAGATGTAAGTGCGTATTTTCAGAATGCGAAAGCTGCGGGGGAAAAATGGGCATCAGAATGGCAGCGTGATTTTCAGCAGTATCAGCAAAAATATGCTCATGATGCTAAAGAATTTGAAAGAGTTATGCATGGTGAATTGCCGCTTGAGTGGGAGAATAGTCTTCCCCCGCTCTATCCGCCTGACTCTGAAGGGTCTGCGACCCGTATGGCCACCGGGGATATCATCAATGCCATCGAAGCAAAAATACCTGAACTTATCGGCGGTTCTGCAGATTTAGCACCCGCTACACAGACTATAAACCGAAATTCTGGCGATTTATCTGCTGCCAGTTATTCTGCCCGCAATTTGCGCTATGGTGTGCGCGAACACGCCATGGCTAGCATAACCAACGGATTAGCATTGCATGGCGGGATCTTGCCCTATGCGGCTACATTTCTGGTATTCTCCGACTATATGCGTCCCGCACTCCGATTAGCGTCGATGATGGGACTAAGAGAAATATTTATTTTTACTCATGATAGCATCGGTCTGGGCGAAGATGGGCCTACCCATCAACCCATTGAACACATTGCAGGCTTGCGATCAATTCCCAATCATGTGTGTATCCGCCCCAGTGATATGAACGAGGTGATTGAAGCCTGGCGAGTAGCATTAAAGAATACCAGCGGTCCAACGAGCATCTTGCTTACTCGCCAACCTATTCCAATTCTTGATCGGGATCAATATGCTCCAGCGGGGAATTTAAAAATGGGGGCTTATATACTTTCCGAATCAAAAAAGACTATGCCCGATGCCATACTTATCGCAACAGGTTCCGAGGTTCATCCTACGCTGGAAGCTCAAAAAAAATTACTGGATATGGGAATCCATGTCAGGGTTGTTGCTATGCCCAGTTGGGAATTGTTTGAACAACAATCGAAAGAATACCGAGAAAGCGTTCTTTTGCCAAAAGTGAAATCACGCGTTGCCATCGAAGCTGGAAGCCCCTTTGGCTGGGAACGATGGGTAGGAGATTCGGGCGCTATTATTGGACTGGATCACTTTGGAGCCAGTGCACCCTGGCAAGATTTGTATGCTGCATTTGGATTTACAGCAGACAACATCGCCAAAGTGGCCCTGCACGTCATCCAAAATAGTTAACCATCATATTTTTCTAGTACGCTAAAAAAAATTTGGTACGATTCAAATTAGGAGACGCGGCAATGTCAGAAATATTTATAAATCTAAAACGCTTTGATGTTTCAAAAAAATATGGTGGATTGTGTCCCGATGACAATCCGATCCACTGGATTGAAAGTGTGATCGAGGAAAGCGTCGAATACGGCCTTGGCATGATGCCAGGTATCCAAGTTTATTATCTACTTCCAGAGGGGTTAGTACCGGCGGCTGCAAATATACTAAGCAGCTACCCTGAAGAAAAGACGGTGGCGATTGCGGTTGGCTGCCAAGGTGTGCATTGGGATGATGTCAGCCCTGGCGGGAACTTTGGTGCATTTACAAGTAGCTTGCCAGCCAGCGCAGCAAAGAGTCTTGGGTGTTCTTGGGCAATGATTGGGCATTCTGAAGAAAGAAAAGCAAAATCGCAAATTATCACCTCATTTGAGCCTTCTGTAACTCACAATTCCGCACTTCGGACCAGAGTATCGGAAGCGATCAACGAATTGATCAATGCTGAAGTAATATCTGCTCTGAATGTTGGTCTGAATGTGCTCTTGTGTGTCGGAGAGACTTCGGAAGAACGAGGCAAAGGGGAATTTTCTGAACAACAGCTTCGCATCGAGACAGTGTTGAAATCACAACTCAGCCAAAACTTAAAAGGCGTGAATAGCTACCCTGATCAGAAAATTGTCATTGGTTATGAACCAATTTGGGCAATTGGCCCAGGAAAAACACCGCCTGGAAAAGAATACATCAGCTTTGTCTCAAGCTATATCGGAAATATTGTAAACGGCACCTTTGGTTTCAAGCCTATCGTTGTATATGGTGGCGGCCTTAAAGAAGAAAACGCCGGAATGATTGCCAGCATCGATACAATCGGGGGGGGATTGGTAGCTCTGACAAGGTTTACGGGCGATATCGGTTTTGATGTAATGGGATTAAAAGGCATTATTGAAAAATATGTGTCATGAGCGGCTTGGACAGATAAGGAGATAAGATGAAGACAGTACAGTTTGAATACGGACAAGGCTACATGAATGCAGAGCTTCCCGATTCGGCAGAAATATTCATTCCAGGAGAAACGGTTCCCGATCCACCACATTTGGAAGATGTCTACACGGCCACACGTAAGTCAATCAAAAACCCCATTGGAATGCCTCCTATTTCGGAATTAGTAGGTCCAGGTTCCAAAGTAACTATCTGCTTTCCAGACCGTGTTAAGGGGGGCTTTCAAGAATCTTCTCACCGAAAAACTTGCATCCCAATATTGATTGAGGAATGCCTCAACGCTGGAGTCAACAAAGAAGATATCAAGTTAATCTGTGCAATCGGATTACATAGAAAAAACACGGATGAAGAAATCCGTTTAATTCTTGGCGATCAAATTTTCAGCGAGTTTATGCCCACCCACCAGATTGAAAATCATGATGCCGAAGATTGGGACAACTTGGTCGATCTAGGATTTGATGAACAGGGCAACCACATCATTATAAATAAAGATGTTTACGAATCTGACCTCGCCATACTCATTGGACATGTGCTTGGAAATCCCTATGGAGGGTATTCTGGCGGATACAAGATGGCTGCTACGGGAATCACCCATTGGAAATGCATAGCGGCTCACCACATCCCAAAAGTAATGCATGCAGATGATTTTACGCCCGTATCTTCGAAGAGTACGATGCGATCGAAAATGGATTCCATTGGCCAACACATGGAGCAGTGTATGGGGCGAAAATTCTTCATGTGCGATGCCGTATTGGATACTTCCCAGCGTCAAATCGCCATATTTTCAGGATATGCTGAAGAAATGCAACCTCTGGCTTGGGATGTAGCCGACAAGCGGACATATATTCCTTGGGCCAATGAAAAATTTGATGTGATGATGTTTGGTATGCCCCAAAATTTTCATTATGGCAATGGACATGGTACGAATCCTATCCTCATAATGCAGGCTTTAGCTGCAAATATTATCCGACATAAACGCGTTATGAATGAAAATTGTGTCGTAATATGTTCTTCGATTTGTAATGGATACTTCCATGATGAAGAATTCCCTGCCTATCGAGAGCTATACGACCTTTTCCAAAAAGATTATCATAATACCCTGCCCGAGTTAGCCAAATATGGGGAATATTTTAGCAACAAGCAAGAGTATATCGACAAATACCGCTTCAATTTTGGATACCACCCTTACCATGGATTTTCAATGATCTCATGTGGTCACATTGCCGATATACATTGCGCTGCAATCTATATCGTGGGGGCATATGAACCCGGTTATGCGCGTGCGATGGGAATGAAAACACGGGCGACTTTTGATGATGCATTACAGGATGCCCAAAAATATGTCGGCATTAGCCCAAAGATACTCGCTCTACCAAAAACATTCAGAACAGCCGGTGTTCATCTTACGATGAAAACTAACTAACGAGATTCCTGCATATGTTATTCATTTACAAGGACATTGCCAAAAATCAAGAAAGCAGCAATCATGCCGATATCACAAAACGCAAATTCGAAAAATGCAGACGAGCTTACAAAAATGCAGAAGAAAACCGTTCGCCTAGTTTATATCAGTGCATTGCTCCCTGCTATTATTATCTCAGTTCTGTATATGTTTAACAAGATTCCCGATTGGGTTATTGTCGTATTCTTGATTTCTTTTTTGCTGTGTGCTTTGGGTTGGGAAATTTGGTTTACCTATGGACTCGTTGGAGGTCAAAATGTGGGTGATCGTAGGCCCGAAGCCCTAAACCGCGCCATTCCCCAGAATATAAATTGGCTTTTGAATTCTCTTGGAGATTCCGTATCTATTTGTTCCGTAGGGTTATTGCTGGTATGGTTTTTTTACGATTTCGATACAATCCCTTTTGAGAGTTGGCGGTGGGGCGCATTTGTAATTTTGTTTATTTGGTTTGTGGGACAGAATATATATGTCGAACTAATCGTATATCATGACCAATTAAATGATAACGAAACATCCCTATCCTGGGCTCCTCTTTCCCCGGCGGGCCCATGGTGGAATCCAACACTTTTCAAAATCGGGGGCAAATCTGTTAAATTCCAAACACAAATCCCTTGGATTTTAATGACACCAATTTTTTATTGGTTAGTAATAATCTGTTATCGCTAACCCAAGTTCTTTCTTTTCGACCGAAAAATACCATATTAAAACAAGAAAACTCAGCGAGCTAATAACACCTCCGAGTTTTCTATTATACCCAAATCACACTCTGTGGTCCCGACGGGGTAGTAGACACCACCCGAAGTAATTCAGGGTACACAGAACCCCGTGGACACGCTTCTAGGACAACCCAAGCGATTGCTGCACCAATTGTGCAGCATTTTTCTTTTAAAAGAGGCCTTATTGTCTCTTAATTTCAAACGAAAACTATTGTGCTTTGTGCTTCTCCCCGTGTAAGGAGTCAATATATTCTATTGCAACATGCGATTTTTCCTCATCTCGTATTGATTTCGGCAATATCGTTTCGAAAAAAATGATATGAAATCTTTGACCATAGATGAGTTCTAATGGTAGACCAAGGTGAAAAACGAGTATAATGAAAACAGTAGCCAGATTCAAAATATTTTGAACGCTATTAGTAAGACGGGGAGCTTCGAGATGCACTATCCACTATTTCAGTTGGATATTCCAATAACAGATATTAGAAAAATATTTCTCTTTATATTGACAATCGTTCTATTCTCAACCTCGACTGTCTCTGTATATGCAAGTCCAACGCAACAGGACCCGCAAGATATGCTCATTCGGCAAGCTTTGGCCGCAATCCAGCAAGAGTTAGGGTGGAGCGTACCAATCGATTACAGCCAAGATTCTTATCCGGGCCGCTACCTGATTAAGAATCGGGAAACAGGGATTCCTGATACTCACCTAAACGGTCTTGTTTACATTTTTATATGGACTTATGAATCTGCATCTGAACTAGAAAATAGGCATCCATTTACATGTGGGTCGAATATGGCCTATGAGGTTTTTAAGGAAAGTATTTTCCATGGCAAAACAGCTTGTTCAAAAGATTATTTTGGAGCCACAACAATCGAATTTAGTATTGATCGATTTTACTTTGAAGTTTGGGATTATCAAGAAAGTGGACTAGGAGCAGAAGCGTATCTTGAAGTTGCATATCGCAACTTCGTAGCCCATGGACTTATTACTGAAGGTTCAACTAGTGATCCGACAGAATCTCCAGCGACGATCACGCCAGATGTGCCAGTTACACCATCTGATCCAACTGTCACATTCATGCCAGGCGAAACGCCTCAAATAGGTGGGACAATTACGTTAGTGGCATCTGCCATCGGATATAACTCAATTCCTATGAGTTTTGATAATAGCGAGAAAAGTGGATCAACCGAGATCTCCGGTTTCGTTTTTGACGAAGACACAGGGGATGTGATTGTTGGTGCGACAATCGAAATTGTATCCGGAGCGCCTTTTGCATCAACTCAGACGGATACCAACGGATATTATTTATTAACAGTCGTTGATCCGCAAAGCACTGGCCGCGGCGTCGTGCAATATGACTTTTCTCTCCAAAAGAAGAGGGAACAGCCAATTATTATCATCCCTGACAAGACGGAATTACTTGCAGACGGCAGCAGTACATCAAAAATGCGAATCATTGTCATCGACCTACAGGGAAAACCGGTCAAAGACCGCACGATAAGCTTGATGATCAGCTCAGAGGATGGTGCGGGGCCAGGAACGATCTATCCATCCAAGGCCACCACCGATGCGAATGGCGAGATTTTTGTGACATACACTGCTTTCAAGCCTGACCCTGGACTTACCTTTGCGACTGATAGGCATGAAATTACACTCTCGGTCAGGGATAACGTCGCCAATATTACAGTTTATCAACGAATCTATGTCAGTCAGTATCACCTTGATGTACAGTACAACTCCTATCTTCCAGCCTGCGAGCAGGAGTGCAACTTCCCCGTAGCGTTCAAGGTTAGCGTGCTTGATCCGTGGAATAAACCTGTGCCTAATGTTGGGCTTACATTTTCAAGTATGACCAGCTTCGGGAAATTTATTTACAATAGCTATCAAGAGGGAAGTGAATTCAGCCTAGACGCGGATGCAAATGGAGAAGCAGTTGTTTATTACAATTGGGAGGGCTATCTAAGTGGCTCTGCAGAGGAAATCCAGAGTGTATCAATCCAAGAAAGGGTGACGAATGCATCAGTTATCAAAGATGTCAGGGTGCAGGCGCTGGAACTTGGCATTACCCGCATTGAAGAAGCTGGCTTCACGGGATATACCGGGCAGCAAGCTTTTATCAAAGTATATTTTCAGGATTATGCCCAACCTAGCTTGGAATTGGAGCGATTCAACATTGATGCACCCCACGAGATGGCGCTGCGTGTTGAGATTAGCCGGGTGAATAAGGATGGGAACAACAAGTTAGTTTACGATTACCCTGCCAGATGGGAACACGATGATGGAGGGATGTTCGTTACAATGATTGATACGCCTCACATGCCCTACGTTATCCCAGTTATCGATGGCAGCAATTGGTTCAACATTAGTGTCAGGCCTCAAAACTTAACCACATCCTCATACCTGCATGATGCTTTTCTGCCAAATAACGACACCATTTTCGCTCTAAACACAGGCTCTGATGCCAGTTGGCTGCACACATTTCTAAAGGATGGTGCCTTGACACCGCATAATTGGTTTGGGGTTGTTTTTAAATGTGTGGCGCGGTTTTTGCCTGGGATAGGCGAAACTATCAACGTAATTGACTATCTTACCTACATTTATGCTAAGGACAGTTATGCTCTGGGGCAAAACACAGCTGCTATGATAACGGAAGAATTGCGGAATAGAGCCGATACGAGCATTTTTACTAAGGTGAGTGCCAAGAAGCTCAACGACGTCATTCAATGTTTACAAGACATCTACAGAGTATATAATGAATCCGACGAACATGGCTCGTCCAGCTTGGGAGGAGTTTGCGCTATGCCGGTTCGCCAGGGGGTTGAGACAGTTCGCTTCGAAGCTTCGGATGAAGACGCCGCTATGGTGCGCACAGCCCAGGACCGCTTTGTGCAGGGAATGTTGCACGATTCACCCGATCTGCGCGGTGTGGTTGTAGTTGGGCTGGATGCGGAAGATGTTATTTTGAGGGACAGTAGCGGACAGGTGGTATCCGATGCCGAGCGCATGAGCGCCGAGGGGCGAGTGTCTATCTACCTTCTCCCTGTGGATGAAAATTTCCAATTGGAAGTGACCAGTGACCGAGCTTTTGATATCGGAGTGTACGAAGTCGGTGATGACGACAGTAATCGAAAAACAATCCGCCATGAAATTCAAAGTGAGGCGAGACTGTTAGCGAAAATGGCGGTTGGTGCTACTTCGGCATATGACCTGGAACTGGATACTAATAACGATGGCGTGTTCGATCAAATCATGAATGCTCAAAATTTGACTTTGGACGTGGTTAAGCCGCTGATCTCCAACACTCAACCCGAAGCCGACTCCGATGTTTCCGCAGGTCAGATCGTCATCATTGCCAGCTATGTTGATAATCCAGGAGGAGTCGGGATTGATCCACAGGGTATTGCAATCTACGTCGATGATGTCGATCGTACATCCGATGCATCTGTAGGGGTGGATAGATTAAATTTGATGCTCCCGAATCTAAGGGATGGGGTGCATACCGTTCGTATGGTGATTAGTGATATGGATGGCAATGCCACCGTCGAGGAATGGGCATTCACGGTGAAACCTAGCTTTTTCCTTTTGTTGGAAAATAATGCCGTCTATCTGTTTGGAGGATGCTCTTGTATTATGCTTCTGGTAGGTGTTTTATTGGTGGGCGGGTTTACCATATTATTCCGTCGAAAGCGAACTTCCAGGATAAGCGCAAAACAGCGAGAACGCGCAGTTCAACACAATGGAACTGTTCAGGATTCTCAGGGATGCTGGTGGTACCAAGACCCCAATAATGGGTCTTGGTCCTTTTGGAATGGTACGGCCTGGCAGCTTGCGCCCCCAGGCTCTGTACCTCTCATATCTTCACAACCAAAAATCCATCGTTAGAAACGAGTATCGTAGCTCATGCAGGCTTGTGTAGGCATTCTTTTCCGTTCGTGAAATCGTCCCTTGTCCTGTCCGGTTTTGTCATCAAGTTAACGTGTGATGGCTACTTCCCAAGGGTGGGGCATGGGTTGATAGCCCATCGCTCGCATGATGGCATTGATATTATCCATTCGCGGGTTGCACTTAGCAAAGTGCACCTTTTGCAAGCCTTGACGGGTCATTCCGATTTCGGCAGCTGCGAATTCGCCGCCAGGTGACAGGATCGCTCAGGCCGTTGATCCAATAGGTAAAAGGCTCTTTGCCTGCCGCATAGCGGTAGATGATGACGGTTTTCGATGATGCTGCGTTGGACCTAAGTGAGCTACCAACAGCTAAAGCAAGTTGGCTTCCTGGTTCGTCCAGCGTTGCCCGACAGGATCGGGTCTTACATACTGTCCCCAGGCGTTACTTTCCGCGGTTCCCGCGGTAGATTGGTGCAGAATATTGATAGCGGCATTGACATCCCGATCATGGATAGCGTCACATTCAGGACATTGCCATTGGCGCACCTGAAGCGGGATCGCTTCCATGACCGCGCCACACGCCGAACAGGTTTTGGACGACGGATACCAACGGCTGACCGGCTGGATGTGGCAGCCGTACCAGCCGCCCTTGTAGGCCAGCATTGCGGTAAAAGCCGACCAGCCGACATCGCCAATGGACTTTGCCAGATGATGATTTGCCATCATGCCCCGGACATTCAAATCTTCCAGCCCGATGAAACCGTTCTCCTCGACAAGCTGACGGCTCAGTTTGTGGTGAAAATCCCGGCGCTGATTGGCAATCCGCTCATCCAGACGGGCCAGGCGCAGGCGGGCTTTTTCCCGATTGCGGCTCCGGGGCTTCTTGCGGGAGAGTTGGCGTGCCAGTCGGCGGCGCTGCTTCTGCGCTCTCCGGTAGTATTGCGGGGGCGCAATCTTCTCACCGGTAGACAGCACGGCAAACTCGCTCAGGCCAAGATCGAGACCAATCGCATGGCCGCAATACACCGGTTCCGCAAGTTCCATTTCCACCTGAAGGCTGACGAAGTAGTTCCCGCTTTTGGTTCTCGATACGGTGATATTCTTCATCGCGCCTGCCAGTGGACGGTGCATGACCAGTCGCACATGCCCTACTTTCGGCAAGTAGATATGTTTGCCATCGGGAGCAAGCCAGCGTTCTTGCGGCTGCGGGTAGCGTATGCTTTGCCTTGCCCGCTTGCTTTTGAATTTGGGATAGCCTGCCCGCTTGTCGAAGAAGTTCTGGAATGCCCGATCCAGGTTCTTGAGCGATTGCTGCAATACCTGGGAATGCGCTTCTCTCAGCCAGATTGTTTCTTCGGCGGCTTTCAGAATGGGCAGGCGCTTTGCCAGGTCGTTGTAGCCGGGGTATTTGCCACCTTCGCTGCAAGCCAGCCCCCAATTGTAGACGTATCGGGCGTGTCCAAACTGGACAGCGAGGCTCTGCTGCTGTTCCCGGTTTGGATAGATGCGATACTTGAAGGCTTTGCGGACGATCATTTACCCTTTTGTTCCTCGATGTACTGCTTGACGACTTCAAGCGACACAGCCCCAACCGAAGCGATGAAGCGCGAGCGCGTCCACATCGAGGGCAATCTTGACTTCATCCACGGGTATTCTTTACGGATCGTGTGGGCTGTGTACCCCTTGATCTTGCGCACGACCGCATCTATCCCTATTCGAGGATCAACATCCAGGAGAAGATGCACATGATCGGGCATGACTTCCATCTCGATGACTGCGTAGCCGTATTCAGCCTGCTTCTCAAGAACGAGTTCCCGAATTCTGCCGTCCATAGGAGCAACCAGCACTTTGCGCCGATACTTTGGGCAAAAGACTATGTGGTATTTGCAACTGTATACAATAGTTCGATCACGGTGCAATTCGTTAGATACCATACAGGTATTCTAATGTAGAACGGACGTTCTGTAAATCCTGCCAGGGAGCAAAGCTCCTGGCAGGCAAACTATAGCCCCTTTTATCCCACCGCTAAAGCAGGTGGGTTTTACGGGGCGTATCATAAGTATTCGCGCCATATTTATTGCTCACGACGCCTACCCAAAGCATGATGGTAGGGTTTTGTTGTGTCATTTCACACCTCCGTTCTTGTATGCTGTTTTTGGTAAATTCCAGTAACCGTTTTGTCGTTCTGTTGGAAAGAAACCGCTCCCGGCAAAGATCACCAGGAGCGGAAATGTGAACTGGCCAGAAGGCGATCTATGCAGATTTCAATCTGGACAGTCTGGCCTCGATCCATTCACGGCGGCTTGCATCCCCGTTGATGCGCTCCAGTGCTAACTGCAGCACACCCGGCCGGGTGATGGCTTCGAGCGCCTGGTGAAAACTGCTGTGTTTCTTGCCGACCATACCGGTCAACAAGTGCAACTGCCAGCGCTCAAACTCGGCCTGGTCTTCCGGCGTGATTTCCAGAGCATCCGCTTTAGGTTTGGGCTGTTCCCTTTCGCACAGGCAGCCCCAGCCTGCGGTTGCGGGTTGGTCTGCGCCGTTGTGGTAGGCTTCTCCGGCGGCTTGTAGATCCATCCCGGTATCCAAACCAGCCAGACGCACGCGGCAGAAACGGCGAAATGCAGCGCCGCCGTCCTCCCGCTCGCCGCCAATCACCAGTTCTTCCGCCCATGCCTGGTATTGGGCCAGGCGCTCATCGGATGGGTTAGCGCTTTCCTCGCTTCCGGAAATCGAAAGCCAGTCCCGGTACAGCTTTCCCAAGGCAAGCGGGGCCTGTTCGTGTGGCCGGAAGTAGTTGCTGAAGAATTCATCGATGTACTCGGGACTGGCTTTCCGTGCCAGGTCTGCCAGCACTTCTTCCTGCCTTTCCAAAGGCACACCGTCTTCATGCCAGATTTGGCGCAGCCGGGCTTCCGGTCCTTCGGTTTCACTTAGAGCCGGCTCTTCAGAAGCTTCATCCTGGATGGCTTCGGGGGCGGGAACCAGTCCGGGATACTCCTGGAGTACCCTTTCGGGGACAGTTTCCCCGCGTGCCAGGGCTTCCTGAACCCGACGTTTGTGCTCATGCCCGTCAGCCGCATCCAGGATGGGCACGCCGCCGGCAACGCGGGCTTTGGCTTTGATGGTCTGGTAGGCCAGGCGTCCCATCCGCCAGGCTGGAATCTCATTCTCTGCGGGTTGTGGGGCGTCTGACATGCTTGGATAAAAGTCATCCCAGCAGGGTTCGCCTGCCAGTTGAATGCGGACACCGAAGTGTTCATTG
>Ga0233428_1003670_pt1 | contig 12722 bp, 13 predicted proteins | sample SI_118_April2016_4_FD_179890 | JGI IMG/M metagenome (GOLD analysis project Ga0233428, IMG submission 179890) | Seawater microbial communities from Saanich Inlet, British Columbia, Canada - SI_118_April2016_120_MG | ecosystem: Environmental > Aquatic > Marine > Inlet | place: Canada: British... | reverse complement strand
CTGTCTAACGTCAGCGCCTATGGAACAAATCAGCGGGATTACCTAAGAGAGGATTTCTGGTTCATCGCAGTGACCGAAGGGAACGAAGATGAGACAGAAATCGCAGACACGTCAGACCGGTGGGGCCAAGGCGATCAAGGACATCCGCCGGGCAACACGCAAGCAATACTCGGCAGAAGAAAAGATCCGCATTGTCCTTGATGGGTTGCGTGGCGAAGAGACCATTGCCGAACTTTGCCGTCGTGAAGGCATTGCCCAGAGCATCTATTACAAATGGTCGAAGGAGTTTCTGGAAGCTGGAAAGCGCCGGCTTGCCGGCGATACCGCCCGAGCAGCCTCCACGGGCGAGGTGACGGCTCTTCGTCGCGAGGCGCGTGAGCTGAAAGAAGTTGTTGCCGAGCAGACCCTGGAACTGCGGCTTCTTAAAAAAAGCATTATCGCGGATGGGGGAGACGACGAATGAGATACCCCGCATCTGAAAAGCTTGAGATCATTCACCTTGTTGAGCGATCTCACCTGCCAATCAAACAGACGCTGGATAAGCTGGGTATTCCCCGCACCACGTTTTATCGTTGGTACGATCGCTATCAGCTTGGTGGTCCGGAGGCCCTGGAAGATCAATCGCCCAGGCCATCACGCGTCTGGAATCGCATTCCTGATGACGTTCGTCAGAGGATCGTTGACCTGGCCCTAGATGTTCCAGAACTGTCTCCTCGCGAGCTGGCGGTGCGCTTCACAGACACAGAAAACTACTTCGTCTCAGAGGCTTCGGTCTATCGCCTGCTCAAATCCCTTAATCTGATTACCAGCCCGGCGTTCATCGTCATCAAGGCCGCAAATGAGTTCAAAGACAAAACGACGGCCATCAATCAACTATGGCAGACCGACTTCACCTATCTGAAAGTCATTGGATGGGGCTGGATGTACCTGTCGACGATCCTCGATGATTACTCGCGTTATATCATCGCCTGGAAGCTGTGCACGACAATGAAGACGAGTGATGTGACTGCGACGCTGGAGCTTGCCTTGCGGGCATCAGGCTGTGACCAGGCCCACGTCGTCCATAAGCCGAGACTGCTGTCGGATAACGGATCCAGCTACGTCTCTGGAGAGCTGGCTGAATGGCTGGGTGATCAGAAAATGGGACACGTCAGGGGAGCGCCATATCACCCGCAAACACAGGGCAAGATCGAGCGTTGGCACCAGACCCTGAAAAACCGCATCCTGCTGGAGAACTACTTTTTTCCAGCAGATCTGGAAGCGCAGATCGAGGCGTTCGTCGATCATTACAACCATCAACGCTATCACGAGAGCATCCAAAACCTCACGCCTGCAGACGTCTACTTCGGGCGAAGCCAGGCCATTTTAAAACAGCGCGAAAGGATCAAACTCAAAACGATGGAGACACGGCGATTGCAATACCGCAAACACGCCGCCTAATATCTTGAACCAGATGAGCCAGATCCTCCTTTAGATCAGGCCGCAGATTGTTCCAATTTATATGACGACGGACAGAGTTGAAGGATCAGAATGATCCCAAGCTCAACGGCCTGACCCTGCAGCCGGGCATGCCCGCCGAGGTTCTGATCCGCACCGGTGAGCGCACGCTGATCCAGTATCTGGTGAGCCCGGTCGAGCAGTCGATCTCCCGTTCTCTCAGGGAATAAACGGCGACTATCCTGTACTGACGACCCTCGCGCGCCGCGCCGCACGCGACGTGAACACCACGCATCCCGAGACCAGCAACGCGCCGGCGACATTCAGCGGCAGGTTGAGCGGGATGAAGCACAGCGCGCCGCCCGCCACGAACACCGGGTACAGCCAGATCGGGATCGGCCCCTCGGAGTAGCGCTGGATCAGCGCCGTCAGCGAATAGATGCCGAACAGCGCGAAGCCGCCGATCTGGATGCTTTCCCATAAACCCGCGCCGATCAGTGGCGTGAAGGCGAACAGCAGCACGACGATGTAGAGGCCCTTGGCGATCTTCCATGCCTCCACACCCGTGGCCATGGGCGGAGACTTGGCGATGCCCGCGGCGGTAAAGGCGGCGAGGCAGACCGGTGGTGTGACGTTCGAATCCTGACTCAGCCAGAACACGATCAGATGCGCGGTCAGCAGGAAGACGGTCAGGGTCTCCGTATCGATCAGGGCCGGGCGGATGACCAGTGCCAGCTCGAACGGCATCCCGCTGACGAGTTCCTTGGCGGCCTCGAGACTCATCCCCTGGGTGATATTCGCCACATGTGGCGAATCCACCAGCGCGAACATGGCCGCCTGGGCCGGGTCGGCGATGCCATTGACCAGCATCTCGACCAGGATGCCGTCCGCCAGCAGCCCGGCCAGCGCGGGGGCCGAGAGGATCGACAGCACGATATATGCGGCCGTCACGGGCAGGCCCATGCCGAGCACCAGCGAGACGATCGCGATCAGGATGACGGCGATCAGGACGGAGCCCTGTGACCATTGGGCGATCATCAGGGCGAAGCCGTTGCCGAGCCCCGACGTCGTCACCGCGTTGTTGATCAGGCCGACCGTGACCAGCAGCACGGCGGTCATGATCGAGGTCTTGATGCCGAGGACGAGGGCCCGGGAGATCTTGCGCGGGCCCATCCGGTTGGGCGTGACCCAGCTCACGACGATCAGGGTCCCGATCGCGAAACAGGCCGCGAAACTCGGCGTTCGGCCGCTCACCAGCATGTAGGTCATGATCCCGAGCGGCAGCACGAAGTTGAGCGCACCACCCCAGAGTTTCTTCCAGTCGACGGCGGCGATCTGCTCGGTGCCGATCCGGTGCTTCATGGATTCCACCCGGACCATGAAGCCGACCGACATGAAATACAGGATCGCGGGAATGATCGAGACGATCACGATGGTGGAGTAGGCAATCCCGGTGAAGGACACCATGACGAAGGCGCCTGCGCCCATGATCGGCGGCATCATCTGGCCGCCGGTCGACGCCGAGGCCTCGACCCCGGCCGCGAACTTGGCGCGAAAGCCGTTCGCCTTCATGAGCGGGATCGTGATGATCCCGGTCGAGGCGGTGTTGGCGACGGCCGAGCCCGAGATGGTGCCGGTCAGGGCCGAGGAAATGATGGCGACGAAGGCGGCACCACCGCGGAACCGCCCGGCGATGATCTTGGACAGTTCGATGACGAAGTCGGATGCGCCGGAGACGACCAGGAAGGCACCGAAGATCATGAACAGGGTGATGTTGGCCGACGAGATGGTCGCGATGATGCCGAGCATGCCCTCGTCGTTGTAGAGCGAGCGGAACAGCACGTCGCTCAGCGGCAGGCTGGCGGCGCGGAAGACGCCGGGCAGGATTTCGCCGAGGAACAGGATGTAGCTCAGGGAGACGACGACCAGAACCGGAATGATCCAGCCGGTCATCCGGCGGGTCAGCTCGATCGCCGCGACGATCAGGATGATCCCGGCAGCCCAGTCGATCGGGGTGAACTGCCACGGCAGCCCGGTTTCGGCCAATGTGCGGGTATAGAGGCCGGTCTCGGCCCCCGCAATCCAGGCCGCCGATGCGGCCACGAGAATTCCGAGGACAAGATCGAGGCCGATCGACCATGGCTTCTCGGCGTGACGCTTGAACGTGGCTGACGTGACGAAGCCGAGGAAACCGAAGCCGCCGTAATGGATGGCGTTCTGCCACAGACCCGGCTCGTTCCAGAGCAGGTTGGTGCCCACATGCCAGAGGCCGAACGCACAGATGGCGATCAGCGTCAGGCCGTAGCGGCCCGGACGCGCCAGCGAATAGTCAAAATCGACAACCCCGGCACGGAAGCCACTGACAGGTTCTTCCGGTTCGATCTCGATGGCGACGGCGTCGATCATGCCTGGCAGGGGTGTCTGGCTCATGGCGATCTTTCCGGCAGATAATTTACGGCGATACGAAAAAAGGGTGGCCGCACGGTCGCGACCACCCTCTGTTTCAGGTCCTGATCAGACAAAAACTACTTTGCCATCAGGTGGGCCGGAATATCGACCCCGACTTCTTTGTAGTAACGCGCAGCACCCGGGTGGAGCGGCACGGGAAGACCCGCCGTTGCCGCCTGGACGTTCATGGCCTTGGTTGCCTTGTGGATCGCCTGCAGGAACGGAAGGTTCTCGTAGATCGCCTTGGTCAGCAGATAGACATGCTCTTCCGAGACATCGGCATTCACCGCCAGGAAGTTCGGCTGAGCGATGGTCAGGAGATCCTTGGTCTGGCCCGGATAGGTGCCGGCCTTGATGGTGTAGGGCACCCAGAGGTTCCGGCCGCCATCCATCTTCTTGGCCTCATCAGGCGTGACGGTCAGCATCGTGAATTTGGCCGCGTTGGATGCCATCAGCTTGGTGATCGCGCCGGTCGGCGGACCGGACGGGGCACCGATGCCCGCAACCTGGCCGTTGGCCAGCGCGTCGGCCGTCGGGCCGTAGCCGCCATGCATCAGCTTGAAGTCCTTCGCCATGTCCAGTCCGAGACCCTTGAGCAGGACCCGGTTGGAGCCGATGGTTCCGGAGTTCTGCTTGCCGAAGCCCATTGTCATGCCCTTCATCGCAACCAGATCGGCGGCGGTGCCGGTCTTGGCATACTGATTGGCGACGACGAACTGCTCGACATTCTGCCAGAGCATGGAGACCGAACGCATGTTGGTCTGCGGCGCGGTCACGGGGCCGGTGCCGGTCGCCGCATAGGAGCCGAACAGGCCCTGGATGATGGCGAACTGGGCCGTGTCTGCACCGAGTGCCTGAACATTCGCGCCCGAACCGGCGGAATTGACGGCCGTGAGGCTGAACTTCTGCTTCGGCAGGAGCTTGACCTTCGACAGGGTCGCAATCGCCGTGCCGACCGGGTGGTAGGTGCCGCCGGTTGAAGCGGTGTTGAGGATGTAATCCTTGTTCTGGGCGAGTGCCGGTGTGGCAGCCAGAACTCCGACGGCGGTTACGCCGACGGCAAGCGTCTTGAACAGTTGAATAGGTTTCATGAAACCCTCCCGATTAAACCAGTTGAACTAGTTGATATTATTGATACTTGAGCTATCCATAACGAATTCCACGCCGGCTGTCCGTCATGCTTTATGCCTATGTCCGTGCTATTTTTCCGGCGTTGGCAGTCGCCAATTGTGGCTGCACAGTTCGAAAGAGGCAACGTTGATGGCGAAGACGTCCCAAACGGCGATGGCGATCGAAGGCATGGTTCGCGAAATTAAGCTCGAGCCATCCCAGATGACGGCACAACTGACCCCGGCCGAGGATCTGTTCGTGCTGGCCCATATGGGCATTCCCGAGACGTCTGCGGAAAACTGGACGCTCGACATCGGCGGACATGTCCAAACGCCTATTCGTCTCAACTACGAACAGTTGATGGCACGCCCCAAGCGGGTGCTGGAGACGGTCCATCAATGCGCGGGAAGCCCGATGAACCCGACACTGGCGACCCGTCGGATCGCCAATGTCCAATGGGGTGGTGTCGATCTGGCGGAATTGCTCGACGAGGCCGGGATATCCGCGAACGCCACCCATCTGTGGTCGTACGGCATGGATCATGGAAAATTCGCCGGGGAAGTTCAGGAGAATTACCTGAAAGACATCCCGCTGTCCCGGCTCGCCGAGGGCGATGTGTTGATCGCTTACGAACTCAACGGCGCGCCGTTGCCGCAGAAACACGGGTTTCCCGCGCGCCTTGTCGTGCCCGGATACTTCGGCACCAACAGTGTGAAATGGCTCTCGCGGCTGGAAGTGGCGGACCGCCGGGCAGACAGTATTTTCACGACGCGGTTCTACAATGACGCCGTGCCCGGCACCGAAGACACGCGGCCGGTCTGGGAGATATTTCCCGAAAGCCTCATTGTGGCGCCGGCACCAGACGCGGTTGTTGCCGCCGAAGAGATCGAGATCTGGGGTTGGGCCTGGTCGGCGACGGGCGTCGAACGGGTCGACGTCAGCACAGACGGCGGCGACAGCTGGCACCAGGCAGAGGTGGGACCGCGTCAACAACGTTCCTGGCAGCGGTTCTCTTATCAGTGGTCGCCGTCTGCCGCCGGGGGATGCACGCTCATGAGCCGCGCGACCAACGCCGACGGCGCAAACCAGCCCCTGGAGGGCGCACGAAACGCCGTCTATGCACTTGATGTAGCCGTGGCCTAGTTGGCGAATACACGGTGCCGGGCAAATCAGTTCGTTTTCACTTGACGGTCCGGGGGGTAAAGGCAGAGAAAACCGGGGTCGGGGCGTAGCTCAGCCTGGTAGAGCACCTGCTTTGGGAGCAGGGGGTCGCATGTTCGAATCTTGTCGCCCCGACCAATCTTTTCAACGGCTTAGCAGGAAACTGCCAAGCCGTTTTTCTTTGTAGAGACCAATTAGGTGACACCGTAGGTGACAAAATGTTGCCTGATTAGGCACGGAATCAGCGCCAGCAGACCTAGAAATGCGCTCCCGCGCCGTTTACCGTCAGCACATGCTCCGGATTATCAGCCTCGCCATCGCCCTTTTTGTCCTCCCAGCCGTCAGCGCGAGCGGACAGGATTTCGATAAGGGTCTAACTGCCGCACAGAGCGGCGACTACGCGACTGCCCTTCGAGAATGGACGCCCCTTGCTGAACAGGGGAATGCCGCTGCCCAGACCAATCTGGGGGTCATGTACGACAACGGACAGGGTGTCCCGCAGGACTATGCGGCGGCTGTGCGGTGGTACCGCCTCGCTGCCGAACAGGGGTATGCCGCCGCCCAGTCCAATCTGGGGACCATGTACAGCTTCGGAACTGGCGTCCTTCAGGACTACGTCCGCGCTCACATGTGGTACAATATCGCGGGATCATCTGGCGGCAATGAGATAGCCTCCAAGAACCGCGACATCGCCGCGAAGAAGATGAGCCCCTCCCAGATCGCTGAAGCACAGAAACTCGCCCGTGAGTGCGTGGCGAAGAACTTCAAAGGGTGTTGACTAGAACTCCACCCAGACTACCCATCCCAGACATTCCGTCCTAAGCTTCCCCGATGAAAAACCTGACCGCCACCATCTGCCTGACGATTGCCCTGCTTCTTGGAAGTGTAGGGGTGAGTTCCGCTTTGCCACAGTGTTCTTCAGGCCAGTACGACAACTGCTTTGGCACCTTTACCTACAATGGCGAAACATACGTCGGTGAATTCAGGGATTACAAAAATCACGGACAGGGCACCTATACCTCTGCCAATGGCAACAAATACGTCGGTGAATGGAGGGATGCCGGACGGAAAATTTGGCAAAGACTGCGATAACCTGGATTAGAGCAGGGAATGCCCCGCACCCGCGCTCTAAAAATACCAGCGTTTCGTGCTAGACAGGGCGCGGAATAAATCAGGGGTACGGAATGTTTACCAAATCTCAGGTCTGCGGCACGATATGCGCGGCGGGCCCGCTTGCCGGACCTTTCACGGCAGAACTGATTGCCGATTTCTCAGGCCCGATATTCAAGGGCAGAGAAAAGCGTTTCCGCGCCCGCAAGGCCGAGTGTTACGGCTATCGCGAGAACGGCAAGGTCGTCTCCTACTTCTGGATTTCAGAAGGCCCGCAGCGGGTTGCCCTCTGGCGCGGTGTCGGCCTAATCGTCCCCGATGAAGTCATTTACATCTGGGATTGTCGAACAGCGGAATCGCACCGAAACCAAGGGTACTTTTCCCGCGCCATAGACGACGCCAGAAGGTTGTCAAAGGACCGTTCCTACTGGATTGCCTGCGAGGACGACAACGCCTCTGTCGGACCAATCTCTCGGTCCTTCAAATCGATCCGCCGCTATAATCTCGAACAGTCAAAGCTATGGAGATTGGCCTTTCATCGTGTCCAAGGGAGCCCGGGAAGAACTGTCGTTGAATAGCCCCGAGTTTTCTAGACACCCTCGGTTCTTGTTTTCTGCTGCCGTTCGAAGTCGACGGGCGACAGCATCCCGTTCTTCGTGTGCTTGCGCCGAGGATTGTAGAACATCTCGATGTAGTCGAACACATCCTGCCGGGCCTCGGCCCGGGAACTGTAGGTCCTGCGCCGTACCCGTTCTCGCTTGAGCAGATTGAAGAAGCTCTCTGCCACGGCGTTGTCATGACAGTTCCCGCGCCGGCTCATCGAGTGTTCCAGGTTGTGCGCCTTGAGGAATGACGCCCAGTCCATACTGGTGAACTGGGAGCCCTGATCCGAATGGATGAGCACCCTGTCCTTCGGTTTCCTGCGCCACACCGCCATCAGCAACGCCTGCAGGACAACGTCTGTCGTCTGACGGCTCTGCATCGACCAACCAACGACACGACGGGAGTAGAGATCAATCACGACCGCCAGATAGGCAAAGCCTTCCAGCGTCCTGATGTAGGTGATGTCTGTGACCCAGACCTTGTCGGGCGCTTCCACGTCGAACTGTCGGTCCAATGTGTTGTCGACGACCACAGATGGCCTGCCGCCATAGGTGCCGGGCCGGCGCCTATAGCCGATCTGGGCTTTGATGTTCGCCTGCCTGGCAAGGCGGGCGACACGGTTCGGGCAGATCGTCTCGCCCTGATCCAGCAGATCATCGTGTAGCTTGCGATAGCCGTAAACCTTGCCGCTGTCCTTCCATGCCGTCCTGATGAGCTCGGTCTGGCGGGCGTCTTCCCGGGCCCGCTTGCTCAACGGATTCCTGAGCCAGGCATAAAAGCCGCTGGGGTGGATGCGCAGGCAGCGACACATCGCACGCACTGCAAACAGGGGGCGATGCTCGGCAACGAACGCGTATCTCACTTTGCATCCCTGGCGAAATACGCGGTGGCTTTTTTTAGGATGTCGCGCTCCTCGGTCACCCTGGTCAGTTCGCGCTTCAATCGCCTTATCTCGGCGTCCCTGTCATCACCGCCGGCAGGCTGCGAGAACTTCTTCTTCCACGCGTAGAGCGAATGCGGGCTTACACCCAGCCGCTGCGAAACCTCCGCAACCGGATAACCCCGTTCGGTGATCTGATGCACCGCGTCTCGTTTGAAATCGTCGCTGTAACTACTTCTGCCCATGATGGCCTCCTTGCCTCAAAATTAGGAAAGAAAGCGTCTACGAATCTAGGGGCTATTCACTTCGCGTTGCCGCCCTTGGGGCAGGCGGCGCAGCGGACCTGAGGTCACGAGCAACTCCGCCGTCGTCGCCACATCAAGCTTATGCCAGACCGCCGGATGGCGCGGGCCCTGATCGTCACGTTTGCCCGGCCAATCGCCAGGCGCCCGCAGAACCTCCACCATTCCGTATCCCCTGAGCACCAGCTGTGCCGTGGGCGTCACAGAAGACGCGCAGCCCGTTACTGTTAGACAGAAGGTTGTCGAGGGTTGCGGCCAACGCAAATCAAACGATCAAGACGCGGGCAAAGACCGGACAATTTTGAGAGCGGACAGTGCATCGTCGATCGGAATGAACAAGCTAATGCCCTCAGATCCTCTACCAACAAATTTCGCAACACTTACGCCAAGCACATTGCCATTTTGATCAATGAGCGGCCCACCGCTATTGCCCGGCGATATCGGGGCATCCGCTTGGATAAAGCGCTGCTCTTTCTGAGTGCGAAAGCCGCTTACAATACCCGCAGTTACAGTAGAGCTGAGGCTCTCTTTCAGCGGTGTGCCGACAACGAACACTCTCTCAAGTTTTTTTGCCGGTGCACTGCGAAGAGGAAGTGCTGTTGGGACACGAAGCCCAACCTTTATGAGGGCTATATCTCGGCTCTTAAGCTTTCTGACCACGTCACCAGGAACTTCAAGGCCGTTATTAAGAATAACACTAACTTTTTGGGCATCACCAACAACGTGTGCATTAGTCAGAAGGTAGCCATCTTCCGAGATGAAGAAGCCAGAGCCATGACCTTGTCCGATACGAATTGTTGCAACTGAGGAGAGAACACTCTCCAAATGTGCTTCGATCAAACGATCTGCCTTTGGCATGAGTTCAAGCTTCAAAACTGACCCAGCAAAAGTTGACGCTACTTCGCTGTCTTCTTGCCTCTCAGCCAAGGCAACAAATTCCGCACTTGTCAGTAAGTTCTCGGCCGCCTGAGAGAAGGCGTTGTGGAACATTAATATAATTCCATCCGGCTTCGGTTGAACTTCTTTGAAATAACCTTGGGTCTGAACGTTCAAAACGACTTGCTGCGAAAGGCTAGAAAGTATCGTCCAGTCGACATCAACGAAAAATTCACCGCCGTAGCTGTTTCGCGGCATACCATGCCATGCGTCGTGCTCTTGGCAGATGTTGCTAGCTACTTTGGTGATGCGGCTACCAATCAAATATTCAGCAGAATTTGCAGATGCTTCGCGCCCGAAAAGGTCACGCGGGTCGCCCGCAACATTCACTCCGGATTGTGAAAGTGCCTCATAGAAAACCTCACCTAACTCCGTACTCCAGTTACCTAGTACAGAGGACCCCGCTCCCCAAGCAAACTCAGCGTCACTGCCTCCTCGATGATTACAAAGAGTTCCTTTAACACCTTCAATGCTGCTGCCCGGGAATTTCCCAATAATCGTTCCGCGTTTGATGTTTGCAATCACTTTGCTCAGAGCAAAGCTTGCTTGTTTTTCGACGGGTGTAGCTACGTTTAGAAGCTGTTGATTGGTAACTGTCGGCACTTCCATTTTGGAAGTGGTATTGCAAGCCGCAAGCAAGCCCAAGGCTACTGCGACACTCGATAGTTTTGTGGCGGTCCTAAGTTTCATGCTTCACCCTATTTGCAATCTTCATTGCTCGCAGTACTTCGGCATGCTCATCCGAAGAGCGGCCCCTGAAACCTCAAGTTGTGCATACCGCCCACCCGAAAACTTGGGGCAGTCCAGCGCCAACCCGGCACCGATGAGCACAGCACCGATATCTTGTCCCTCGCGATAGCAAATGCCAACCCATCGGTCGTAAGTTTTGGTGCCGTCTAGTTTGCAGCGCACCCGCTTGCCCATGACAAGATCGGCCATGAACGATTTGGACTGCGGACCAAGAGGCTCATTCATCTCCGGCGCGGAAACACCATTCAGACGGATTGGGATTTTCCCGACCTCGATGGTGTCGCCGTCGCGCACTTCGGTAACGTCGCCAGTTAGGATCGTCGGATCAGCCAGTGCAGGCGTAGCTATCAACAGCAGCGCGGCTATGACGGTAAACCTCAATCCTCTTCCTCCATCCAAAGTCGCCGGGTCACCTCCGGCTGCGGCAACGCTCGAGCAGTAGCGAACCTGCCCCAAAAACCTTCTCCCATTTCTTCCGGCATGTGAATAGGCCGCCGCTCAAGGCGCATATTAGCCAATTACTGAGCGGCCTCCGGCTCACCGGCGAGTGTCAGCGGCGCGTGGTCAATGACGGGTGCTGACGCTGCAGCGCGTCAGGTTCGTCATTACTCAATCAAAAAACCCCGGCTAAAAGCCGGGGTTAGTATACTTGGAAGAAACTTCAGGGGGAGGAGACAGAACCCGTCGTTTCGAATTGAGTGTATTCAGGTTTCACATTGCCGGCATTGAGGCAGAACAAATCTTGGCATCCGTGAAGTTCAGCCGAATCCGGCCACACCCGTCCACATCAAGCCCTCAGCATCTGACCGCCAGTACCAGAAACTCTAATCAGGAATGGCCCAGGACTTGGGGGCTAGACAGGGCATAAACTCCTGTGGCCATAGAAAGAAAAAAGGCCGGGCGGACCCGGCCTTTAAATCTTATGACAATAGTCTTGTTAACGAATTGCCCAGATTTTTGAGTAGCTACACTCGAGTTTTATATTGTTTCGATAATATCTATCCGTCAACCTAAATCCCTATTCGGTAAAGCGATAAAAAGGGTTCGTTATGACTTGGCGTCTAGCTTTGGATATGGGGACGAACTCTCTTGGGTGGGCTGCTTTTGATCTGGGGGATTCCGGCGAGGTAATCAGTCTAAAAGACGCCGGCGTTAGGATTTTCTCAGACGGAAGAGAACCAGCAGCCAATGGCCGCGTTGGAGATAGTCTAGCTGTCGAAAGACGCCTGGCTCGAGGCGCAAGGCGAAACCGAGACCGACGATTACGGCGTAAAAACCAACTGCTGGAAAGGTTGGTCGTTCTCGGATTGATGCCGGAAGCTATTGAGCAGCGCAAAGCGCTGGAAGTTCTCAATCCTTATGAACTGAGAGCCGCCGCGCTAGATCGACCATTATTGCCCCATGAATTGGGTCGTGCGCTTTTTCACATTAATCAGCGCCGAGGCTTCCTCTCCAACCGCAAAAGTGATGGTGACGATGAAGAAACCGGCAAGATCAAACCCAAAATCTCTGAACTGCGCGCTGCCCTGAAGGGGCAAACCCTGGGACAATGGCTTTGCGACCGGTTGAATAATGGCCAAGCTGTGCGTTTTCGAGGTGAGGATGGCGATCTTTATGCTGATCGGGCCATGTATTTACAAGAGTTCGACGCCATAAGAGACAAGCAGGAATCTCATCACAATTTATCTTCCGAAGACTGGGATGATTTGCGCAACGGAAATAAATTACAGCAATTTGACGGTATATTTTTTCAGCGGGAACTAAAGCCTGTCGAGCGTGGGCGATGCGAGTTTTTTATCGATGAGTACCGCGCTCATAAAGACCTGCCTATCGCGCACGAGTTCCGCATTTTGCAGGAAGTGGGTAATCTTCAATATTACGGCGATTGTCCGTCGTCATATAAATTGGAACAATCTGCGGCCTGATCTAAAGGAGGATCTGGCTCATCTGGTTCAAGATATTAGGCGGCGTGTTTGCGGTATTGC
>Ga0233428_1003667_pt1 | contig 12730 bp, 14 predicted proteins | sample SI_118_April2016_4_FD_179890 | JGI IMG/M metagenome (GOLD analysis project Ga0233428, IMG submission 179890) | Seawater microbial communities from Saanich Inlet, British Columbia, Canada - SI_118_April2016_120_MG | ecosystem: Environmental > Aquatic > Marine > Inlet | place: Canada: British... | reverse complement strand
CTTCCTGAACCCGGCCATCGTTTCGCGAAGTGGAACTTCCCGATATCAGTTGCAAATAATCAACCACGATCAGGCCAAGATTATGTTGCCGTTTAAGGCGGCGGGCGCGGGTTCTAAGGGCGCTAACAGTCAAGGCCGGGGTATCGTCGATGAAGATGGGCATGTTGTGCAGGGCTTGGCTTCCTGCGACAAGCCGGTCGAACTCCGGGGTCGTGATCTTGCCTTTGCGGATACTGTCCGACGATATTTGCGTCTGTTCGGAAATAATCCTTGTGGCCAGCTGTTCGGCTGACATTTCCAGCGAGAAAAAGCCAACCACTGCACCCTGCTCACCACTGGTTTGTTGATGGGTATAGGCGGCGTTAAAGGCGATGTTGGTGGCAAGCGCGGTTTTACCCATGGACGGGCGACCGGCCAGAATGAGTAAATCCGAAGGATGCAAACCACCCAGCATGGTATCGATATCGACCAGCCCAGAGGTCACCCCGGCCAGTGCGCCATCGCGTTTGTGGGCGCCTTCGGCCATGGTCAGGGCAGCGACAACGGATTCCTTGAAGGGTTGAAAACCGCCTTCGTAATTGCCGGTGGTTGCCAGATCGTAAAGGGTTTGCTCGGCCGATTCGATTTGCCGTGTCGCCTCGTCTTCGACATCGCCACCGTAAGCCCGGTTGACGACGTCCTCGCCAAGGCCGATCAATTCACGCTTCAGGTGAAGATCATAGATAATGCGACCGTATTCACCGGCATTGATGATCGAGACAACACTTTCAGCCAGTTCAACCAGATAGGCAGGACCGCCAATTTCGGCAAGGCTTTCATCCTGTTCAAAGTAACGCTTTAAGGTCACCGGATCGGCGATTTGTCCCTTTTCGATCAGTTTCGAGCAGGCATCGTAAATGACCCCATGCTGGGCAATGACGAAATGTTCCGGAAAAAGGAATTCCGAGACCTTCTCATAGGCTCTGTTATTGGAAAAAATGGCACCAATCAGGGATTTTTCCGCCTCGATGTTGTGCGGAAGCGTGCGAAAGGCTGAACTGAATTGTTCACCATTTTCGTTTACGGGGTCGGTCAGCGGTGGGGGCATTGTTGAGGTAGACATGATTTTATATAATTACAATGTAGGCTCTCCTGCGTCGCTTGTTAATCATGTGGATAGCGGGGACTGATTCGCATTATATCAAAAAAAACGGCGCCCCGGAATTTCCGGAGCGCCGTTTATCATTTTCTGGAAGGTGAAGAGCGGACTATTCGTCGGCCTTTTCTTCTTCCTCGGCTTCAGCTTCAGGCTCTTCAGCTTCAGGCTCTTCAGCTTCAGGCTCTTCAGCTTCAGGTTCTTCGGCTGCGGCTTTTTGGCTAGCGGCTTCGGCTGCTTCAGCGGCGGCTTCCTCTTCGGCAGCTTCCTCGACGGCAGCGGCTTCGATGGCCTCGGCTTCTGCAGCGTCTTCAGCTTTTTCGAATACTTCCTCGGCGTCAATCTTGGCCTGGGCGGCTTCTTCCTGGTCAATGCTGAGGACAGCCTGGCCCGTCTTCGCCTGGATTTTGGCTTCTTCTTCCGAACGGGCGATGTTGGCGACGACGCTCACCGACAATTCCGGATGCAAGCGAACCTGAACATCGTAAAGGCCAAGCGCCTTGATCGGATGAGCCAGTTCGACTTGCTGACGGGTGATGGTGAAGCCACCGTCAATCACTTCCTCGGCAATGTCACGGGCGTTGACCGAACCATAAAGCTGTCCAGATTCACCGGCCTGACGAACCAGAGTGACATTAAAGCCATCAAGTTTCTCGCCAACCTTTTCAGCTTCACCACGAAGCGTCAGGTTCTCGGCTTCAAGTTGGGCGCGCTGGGTTTCAAAATGTTTACGATTGTCTTCGGTGGCGCGCAGGGCTTTGCTTTTTGGCAGCAAAAAGTTGCGGGCATAACCAGATTTAACCGAGACCACATCGCCCATCTGGCCGAGTCTCTCGATACGTTCCAAAAGAATGACTTCCATCTTGCACTCCTAGCCCGAAAATCGGGCGCTTAAAAAAATATCAGTTGTCGTCTTCGTCGTTCCGGTCGGGACCGGGGTTCATAAAACGCCGGCGTAAACCGACCCACTGTTCCAGTAGTCCGGCAAGGATGACCGCCATGGCGATCCAGCCCGAAAGGAACATAACAAAATAAAACGCCGCCAGTAACGTTCCCGGAAACTGCACATGGCGGGCCAATTCGTGGACCACACCAAGGCCGAGAAAGAAAAACGGCACAGCCAGAATCAAAGCAAGATTCCGACCAAAAAACTCTAACTCCCCCTGGCCCAACAGCGCCATCACGGCTGCTGCAATCAAAAACCAGGACATCCAGTCCGGCAAGCTCAGATCGGCCAATTTTGACTTTGGCCGCTTAAAACGCTTGGCGCGGGTCAGTATCGCCGCTGCGATGGAAGCGTTTACCACCGCCATCACCACCCAGGATGTTCCCATATATCCCGGGAACAAGGGTGATATCGTCTGGACAAGATCACCCCGTACAACCTCGTCCATGGTCGGCATCATATAGGCGAAGACCAGACCCAAATAAGATTGCACGATATCGTGTAATCCACCGTCTTCACCCAGTGACCAAAACATCGCCACCGTTAACAAGCCGGTGCAAAACACCGACAGGATGCAAAGAATGGATCCAACCGGGTACCATTCTTCGGTTTTTCCATCCGCCGCGGGCAACTTTAACAAACCCTGGCGAACGATAATCCACGCTGGCAGTGCATGGATCACTGAAAATAACACTCCCGACATCGCGCCACCGATAAGCCCGGTGACAATAATGCCGCTAAGTCCCGCCGCTGTCGCCGCCTTGATGCCGTGGTCGAGGCCGACCAGTAACAGTGGCAACGGCGCCAAATAAACCGCCAGCAAAGCGCCGGGCATTCCCGACATAAAGGCCAGCGAAGCAAAGGCGCTTAACGTTCCGCCGCCTATAGCTATCAGCATGTCCTTGGACATCCGACCCTCCCATGGCGCAAGCTGGTGAGCGCGCCTTTAAGCCGTTTTATTTAACGACGTAGGGGATCAAAGCGAGGAAGCGCGCACGCTTGATCGCCTTGGCCATTTCACGCTGTTTCTTGGCTGAAACGGCGGAAATCCGGCTCGGTATAATTTTGCCACGCTCGGACGTGTATCGCTGCAGCAGACGGATATCCTTGTAATCAATCTTCTGCGACTTGGCGTTTGAGAACGGGCAACTTTTACGGCGTTTGAAAAACGGGCGACGCTCGCCGCCACCGCTATTGCCTTGATCTGAAGGGGTCATGCTCATGCCTCTGCTCCATCACTTGCGGGTTCTGCGGTTTCCACGGCTGCTGCTTCAGCTACGGCTGCTTCGGGGGCTGCTGCTTCAGTTACGGTTGCTTCGGGGGCTGCTGCGGGCTTGTTGTTGCTATCATTGTCATAGCGGCGCGGACGGTCATCACGCTGACGCGACTGCATCATCACCGACGGGCCTTCTTCAAAGGCGTCAAGCTTGATGGTCAAATAACGAAGGATGTCTTCGTTGATCCGCATCTGGCGTTCCATTTCGTGGATGGCTGGTGCTGGAGCATCTATGTTGAACATAACATAGTGGGCCTTGCGGTTCTTGTTGATCCGGTAGGAAAGGGTGCGCAGACCCCAATTTTCGGTATTGACGACTGAGCCGTCATTGTCGCTGATGACCTTTGAAAAGGTCTCACACAGGCCTTCGACCTGGGTCGCGGAAATATCCTGACGTGCAATAAACACGCATTCGTAATAAGCCAATTTATATCTCCCTCTGGCTTTTCTCATTCCCGGTCGGCGTCATGCCGGACAAGGACATAGCCAAGTCGTGTGACCCGGCAAGGAGTTGAAGGCGCGCAATATACACGAAAAGCTTTGGCGCGCAAGGGATATAAGGGGCCATGTCAGGCATTTATTTTGAGCAGGAAACGAAGCCTGCAAGTGGCTTTGTGGATTGCTGCTTCAAGCTTGTGCACGAAACCTCATGACAATTGCCAAGTGTGACACTATACAGGGGCCGTTGTTTTTGGTTGTTCAATAACTTTTGACAGGTTAGCCCCAGCACCATGCCCAAGAATTTCGCCTCAACTGTTATCAAACTTGCCATCGGTTCCCTCTTGGTGGGCCTGTTGTTGCGGTTCTTTGCGGTAAACCCGCGAAATCTTCTTGAAGGGTTGGGCGACACGGCGCTAGCAATTTTCGATGCCCTTGCCGGTATATTGGCCTGGGCCGTCGAGTACATCCTGATCGGGGCCATCGTTATCGTGCCGATCTGGCTTGTTCTTTATGCCTGGGGAAAATTTCGGGGCAAGTGAGCGTCCCTTAAGGCATTCCATTATTATTAATAGACACTGACGGGATTTATTTATGACGCTTGCTTTCATTTTTCCAGGTCAGGGCTCCCAGTGCGTTGGTATGGGCCAGGAGCTGGCCGCATCCTTTCCTGCCGCCGCCCAAGTATTTGAGGAAGTCGACGAGGCGCTTGGAGAAAATCTCTCCAAATTGATGTTTGAAGGTCCCGAAGACACCCTGACCCTGACCGAAAACGCACAACCTGCGTTGATGGCGGTTTCGTTGGCCGTGATGCGTGTACTTGAGAGCGAAGGAGGCATTGATCTGGCGTCGCCGAAGTCCAGGATCAAATTCGTGGCCGGTCATTCCCTTGGTGAATATTCGGCGCTTGCCGCCGCCGGGACGTTTTCGATCAGCGACGCGGCAAAACTGTTAAAGACCCGTGGCCGGGCCATGCAGGAAGCCGTCCCTGTCGGTGAAGGTGCAATGGCTGCGCTTCTAGGCCTTGAACTGGACGCTGCTTCCAAGGTTGCCGATCAGGCCAGTGAAGGTGACATCTGCACCGCCGCCAATGACAACGCCAGCGGCCAGGTGGTCATCAGCGGCGCACGCGCCGCGGTCGAGCGGGCCATGGAGATTGCCAAGGAAGAAGGCGCCAAACGTTGTGTCCTGTTGCCGGTCAGCGCCCCTTTTCATTGCGCGTTGATGGCCCCGGCGGCAGAAATCATGGCAGAGGCCCTTGCCGGTGTCCGTATGAAACAGCCGGCTGTTCCCCTGATTGCCAATGTCACAGCAAGCGATGTTAATGACGCCGCTGAAATCCGTCGCCTGCTTGTCGAACAGGTGACCGGTATGGTGCGCTGGCGCGAAAGTGTCCTGTTCATGAAGGATAAAGGCGTTGAAAGTTTGGTCGAAATTGGTGTTGGTAAAGTCTTGAGCGGCCTTGCCCGGCGTATTGATCGCGACCTGAGCGCCACGAATGTCGGAACGCCCGAAGATGTTGCGGCTTTTTTGCAAAACATTTGACCAAGATCACGAGGGAGATACCGCATGTTTGATCTAACCGGGAAGCGCGCACTGGTCACCGGCGCATCGGGCGGCATTGGCGGGGCGATTGCCAAAGCGCTACACGCGCAAGGCGCGGAAGTCGCCTTGTCGGGAACCCGAACCGAAGCCCTGGAAGCGCTGAAGGCGGAACTGGGATCAAAAGCCCACGCAACACCTGCTGATCTTGGCTCACCTGAAAGTGCTGCGACGTTGTTTGCTGACGCTGCGGAAGCCATGGGCGGTGTAGATATTCTTGTCAACAATGCCGGTTTGACGCGCGATAATCTGTCCATGCGAATGCAGGACGAAGAATTCCAGCAGGTTCTAGATGTTAATTTGAATGCGGCCTTCAGGCTATCCAAGGCGTGTCTTCGCGGGATGATGAAAAACCGCTGGGGACGAATCGTCTCGATAACATCCATTGTCGGCGTCACCGGAAACCCGGGACAAGCCAATTACGCGGCCTCGAAAGCCGGATTGATTGGGATGTCGAAATCCATGGCCCAGGAAGTCGCCAGTCGTTCCATTACCATCAATTGCCTTGCCCCAGGTTTTATTGAAACACCCATGACGGACGCGCTTGGTGATGAACAAAAGGAAAAACTTATGGCAGGCATTCCCTGTGGTCGTTTGGGCAATGTTGATGACATCGCCGCCGGTGTTGTTTACCTGAGCAGTAACGAAGCCGCTTACGTAACCGGACAGACCCTGCATATCAATGGCGGTATGGCCATGATATGATCATGGATGGCAATGATCTTGGCCTCTGGTATCGTTAAATAAAGTATGTTAGGTAACGGAAGCTTTTGCGGTTTTGCCATGTGTTTCGGCCCTTGCTGGCCTTGCTTTGAAACTGACGAATCGCAACAACGGAATTAAATTAAACCAGTATTCTCAACAGATAGTTTTCAAGGAATAAGTTGATATGAGTGATGTCGCAGATCGCGTAAAGAAGATCGTTCTCGAACACTTGGGTGTTGACGAGGCGAAAGTCGCCGAAAACGCCAGTTTCATTGACGATCTGGGCGCTGACAGCCTGGACACGGTTGAACTGGTGATGGCTTTTGAAGAAGAGTTTGGTTGTGAAATTCCCGACGATGCCGCCGAGAAAATTCTGACGATCAAAGATGCCATTACCTTCATTGAAGCGAACACCTGAGCGTTAAAGACTACCTTTAGCGATCAAATGAGGACTCGTTCATCATGAGACGTGTAGTCGTTACCGGTATGGGTATGATCTCACCGCTTGCAAACGGTGTTGAGCATTCGTGGAATCGCCTGATCAATGCCCAGTCCGGCATTGCCACTATTACCTCGTTTGATGTTTCCGACCTGCCGGCCAAGATCGCCGGACAGATCGAAGAAGGCGAGGGCGAAGGCCAGTTCAACGTTGATGATTATTTCACCCCCAAAGAACGCCGCCGGGTCGATGACTTTATTGTCTATGGCATGGCGGCGGCGATTGAAGCGGTTGAAGATTCCGGTTGGGCCCCTGAAGGGGAAGAAGACCAGTTTCGTACAGGTGTTCTGATTGGCTCCGGCATCGGTGGTCTTCCTGAAATATCAAGAGGCTCGTTGACCGTTGATTGTGAATCCGGCGGCGGTGTCCGTCGTTTAAGCCCGTTCTTTATTCCGGCCAGTCTGATCAACCTGATTTCCGGCCATGTTTCCATCAAGTACGGTTTCAAAGGCCCCAACCACGCCGTCGTGACGGCCTGTTCGACCGGTGCTCATGCGATCGGTGATGCGGCTCGATTGATCATGTGGGAAGACGCCGACGTGATGATCGCCGGTGGCGCTGAAGCCGCCTGTTGCCGTGTCGGCATGGCCGGGTTTTCGCAATCCAAGGCGCTTTCGACCTTGTTTAATGAAACCCCTGAGCAAGCCTCGCGGCCCTGGGACAAGGACCGGGATGGTTTCGTCATGGGCGAAGGTGCCGGTGTTGTCGTGCTTGAAGAACTGGAACACGCCAAAGCGCGCGGTGCAAAGATTTACGCCGAAGTCGTGGGCTACGGATTAACCGGCGATGCCCATCACATTACCGCGCCGACCCCTGACGGCAACGGCGCGTTCCGCTGCATGACCGCAGCGATGAAGCGTTCAGGGCTTAACCCGGAAGATATCGATTACGTCAATGCCCATGGCACATCGACCATGGCCGATGTTATTGAACTGGCTGCGGTCAAGCGGGCCTTCGGCAATGCGGTGAATGATATTTCCCTGTCCTCGACAAAATCAGCGATTGGTCATCTGCTTGGTGCTGCGGGGGCGGTTGAATCCATATTCTCCATATTGGCGATCAAGAACGGCGTTGTTCCACCGACCCTTAATCTGGATAACCCTGACGAGGGTTGCGATATTGATCTGGTTCCTCATCAGGCCAAGGAACGCACCGTCAGGGCGGCGTTGACAAATTCATTCGGCTTTGGCGGCACCAACGCATCGCTGGTGTTCAAGAGTCTCGATTAGGTTAAGCTGGGCGGCATGAGTCGCTTTATTTTACCCACCATCACTTTTTTTGTTCTTCTGGCCCTGGTTGCTGGCGGTTTTTTTGCGTGGGGATACCTGCAATACACCAAGCCCGGGCCGACAATTGCCGAGACGACGGTTTATATCCCGCCAGGTTCCAGCGTTGAAGCCATTGCCAACACGCTGACCCAGGCAGGGGTTATCGAAGACCCGTTGATCTTTCGTCTGGGGGTTCGCCTGACCCGCGTCGACAAGGCGCTGAAGGCCGGGGAATTTGCTTTCCCTTACGGGGCCAGCGCCAAGGTTGCAGCGGAAGTTCTGATCAGTGGCAAGACCGTGGTTCACCGCCTGACCATTGCCGAAGGATTGACCTCCATTGAGGTGTTCGAGCTACTGGTCGCTGCTGGTGGTTTGGAGAAGACATTTGATGTGCCGCTGGAAGGATCGATTTTGCCAGAAACCTATTATTATTCATACGGGGATAATCGGGCCGATCTGGTTGAACGTATGGTCAAGGCGATGGATAAAAGTCTGAATGAGTTATGGGACGAGCGGGCCGACGCATTGCCACTGAGGAGTCCGGCCGAGGCCCTGGTTCTGGCTTCCATTGTCGAGAAGGAAACCGGCGTCAAAGACGAACGCGGACGGGTTGCCGGTGTTTTCATCAATCGACTTCGCATGGGAATGCGCCTGCAATCGGACCCGACAGTTGCTTACGGCCTAAGCGAAGGCGACGGGCCGCTTGGCCGTTCCCTGACCCGCGCTGATCTTAAGGTTAATAATCCCTACAATACTTATCTGATCAAAGGATTGCCGCCGGGGCCCATTTGCAACCCGGGGCTGGCCGCCATCAAAGCGGTACTAAACCCGACAGCAACGGATGATCTTTACTTTGTCGCCGATGGCAACGGCGGTCACGTCTTCGCCAAAACCCTGAAAGAGCACAATCGCAACGCCGCCAAGTGGCGCAAGATAAGAGACGGCGGTTAGGGTTCAAGCCCCTCAGGCGCCGGGCGGGGTCTCCGCCCCCTTGGCTCGCCGCATAAGCGGCGGCCCGCAGTCGCGGGCTTGGGGAACCAAGTTTGGCGACGCCAGTAATGGCACCTGTTGCCATTTGAAACTTGACTTCCAGAGGTCCAGCCAAGCGAACGGAGTGAGCGCCCGGCGACTGAGGGGCTTGATCCTTAATGCGTTTGATCCCTTCCCACCACAATGCCACCCCGATCACCAATCGTGGTGCTGCCAAAGCGTTCGGCGAAGCAGTCGGGCAGGGGACGGTCGTCCGGTATACTCAGCCATAGCCGCAACAGATGACGGCTGCGTTCAGGCTCTGGCCAATCCTCAAACCCCATGCGGTCATGCAACATGGAATGATTGTGGACAAACTGCATGTCGCCGGGTTCAAGTTTCATGGACAGGGCCAGTTCGGAATCATTGGCAAGCTCGTCGAACAAGTCCAGGGCCTCTATATGATCCGGACTTAACGGCATGGCATCTGAAAAACGTTGGGCCGACTGAATATACTGGCGCTGATACATGACGTTCAGGTGTTGCTGGTGCCAGGTGAAAACCGGAATTTCAAAATACGGCTTCATCCCTTCTGGCACTTCACCGCGCCGGTCCGTGGCGATGGGATCGAACAGCAGGGGCAGTAAATCAGGCCGTCTTTTCAGGAATTCATTGTAAATACTCTCGCCACTGACGAGCATCGATGACCCACCTGATTTTGCCTGTGCCAGGCAGATAAGCCCGACAACGTCGCTACTGTCGGTGTGAAAAGTTTGCCGCTCGCTGGTCTGGTAGATACGCACATTGGTGTCCGCTCCTTGCATACCGACATCCCGTACATGCCCCAGAACATCACCGACCGCGTTTTGTGAACGGGCGTGACCAATATGGCTGCCAAGGCCATAAAACATGGCGGCGATCTGATCTTCGGCGTAGCGCCCGATATCAAGTCCGCGGACCAGGGCGAAACCACGACCCCGGACCAGTTCTTGACGCAATGCCATTAGCACAGGCCTCAAGGTTGGAAGTGGAAAGGTCTCAGCTGATATGGCGTCAATGTTGGTTTCCTCAGCACTGGCGCTTTCAAGTTCGGCGATGTGATCTTTTGACAGGACAATGGTCCAGGATTCTGGATCAGCGGCCAGTTCTCGGCCCGACCACGAAGCGGCCGTATCCTGTTGTGGCGGCAAGGGTGATGCAGTCACTTAATATCCCCCGGTAAAATATTGCTGATGTTATGAGCAGATATTAAACAAGGTTTCCGGGTGGCTGACAATATGGTCAGCCCTTCTTAGGCAAGCGGCTGAGCAGTTTGTTTGCCCAGCAGGGGGGCAGCAGGTTGAGGCTCCACATGAAGGCGACAAAAGGCCACGGGAAGGCAATCAGCAGGCGGTTTTTAGCCAGGCCTCCCGCAATAATGCGGGCCGCTTTAGGGGCTTTCATCAGCAGCGGCATGGGAAATTTATTCTTCGCCGTGATCCGGCTTTCCACAAAGCCCGGACAGATGACACTGACCCCGATGCCCTCTTTTGCGAGTACGCCGTGCAGGGCCTCCCCGTAAGCTTTGACCATGACTTTTGAGGTCGAGTAAGCGGGGGCGCTGGGCAAACCCCGAAACCCGGCCATGGAACTGACCAGCGCCAGCTGTCCGCGCTGTCGTTTTCGCATCGGTGTCAGGGCCGGGAAGATGGTGTTCAAAACGCCGGCAAAGTTGACAGCGAAGATGTCGCGGGTGAGGTTTTCATTCAAGTCAATGCTGTTGCTGCCGCTGTCGCCCGAGATACCGGCGTTGGCGATAACCAGATCAAGGGGCTGCACTTGATCGGTGCGCTTTATCCAGTCCGCCATGGCGTCCCGGTCACAAACATCGACAAGCTCGGCGCTGACCTCGGCCCCTTTATCCCGACAAACCTGCGCGACCTTATCAAGGCGGGCCTGATCACGCCCACTTAAGGCCAAAAAGACGCCAGGCATGGCAAAATAATGGGCCAATGCCTCGCCAATACCGCTCGAAGCGCCGGTAATCAAAATGCAGCGGGGGTTTTTCATGGCTCTGTTATAGTCAACCTTGATATAAGTTGCACCTGCGATAACCCAAACGGAGAACCCGCTTGCCTATACATTCCATGACCGGCTACGCCCGTACCGAAGGCTCTGACGATCAGTGCTCCTGGGTCTGGGAGGCGCGGGGCGTCAATGGCAAGGGGCTGGATGTGCGCTGCCGCCTGCCCGGTGGCTTTGATTTCATGGAGTCCGAGGTTCGTGAGCGGGTCAAAAAACGCCTTGGCCGTGGCAATATCTCGTTGTCCCTGAGCATCGACTGGCAGGGCCAGGGCAGTCCTTACACCATCAACAAGGACATCCTTGACGGGTATCTTGCATTGTTACCTGAACTGGCGGGGCGCGTGCCCGATACCAGGCCGGCCAGTCTCAATGGATTGCTCGCCTTAAAAGGTGTCATCGAAACGCGCGACGAGGGCGTATCCGAAGACGCCTGCGAGGACTTGCAGGCGGTGTTGCTTGTCAGCCTTGATCAAACGCTGGATGCCCTGCTTGTCATGCGCGCCGATGAAGGGGCGCGACTGGCTGGTGTTCTTGGTCAACAGATCGCCACAATCGAAGAATTTTGCGCCGCCGCCTCAAAAACCGCTGCGACCCGCCCCGAAACCATCCGCCAGCGCTTGAAACAACAGGTCGAGGCATTGTTGGAAGACGTTCCCACCTTGTCGGCGGAACGCCTTGAGCAGGAAGCGGCGCTATTGATGACGAAAGCCGATATCAACGAGGAACTGGATCGCTTAAGCGCCCACGTCGGGGCCGCACGGGATCTTTTGAATGAAAATGGTGCGATCGGCCGCAAGCTGGATTTCCTGTGTCAGGAATTCAACCGGGAAGCAAATACCCTGTGCTCAAAATCCGGTGATGTGGAACTGACCCGTATTGGCCTGGATATGAAGGCGATGATTGAACAGTTCCGCGAGCAAGTGCAGAATATCGAGTAGAAAAATGAACACTGATCCCACCCTTAACCGTCGCGGCCTGATGATCGTTTTGTCATCACCATCCGGTGCCGGTAAATCGACGATTTCCCGCGCATTGATGGAACGCGACGACAACCTGACCATGTCCGTGTCGGCGACGACTCGCGCCCCCCGACCTGGTGAAGTCGATGGTAAGGATTATTACTTTGTCGATAAAGCGACCTTCGACGCCATGGTCGGTGAGGGCAATATGCTCGAACACGCCCAGGTCTTTGATAATTTTTACGGTACTCCAAAAGATCCGGTCGAAGCGGCCCTGAAGGAAGGCCGTGACGTGATGTTTGATGTGGACTGGCAGGGAACCCAGCAGTTGGCGGAAAATGCGTCGAAGGATCTGGTTCGCGTGTTCATCCTGCCCCCGAGCATGGAAGAACTTGAACGGCGTCTCTATACCCGTGCCCAGGATTCTGAGGAGGTGGTCAAAAAACGCATGGCCGAAGCGGCCGCGGAAATGAGCCATTATCCAGAATATGATTACATCGTCGTCAATACGGATATTGACGACAGTGTCAGCAGGGTCGTGTCGATTCTTAACGCCGAACGCCAAAGAACGGCGCGGCTGATCGGCCTGCATGATTTTGTAAGCGATATTAGCGGTGAGTGAGGCAGCGAACATTCTTGGCCGGGCCCGTCTTGGCAATACCGGCGTTTCGTTGGCAGCAAATCTTGTTCCGGTAAATGAAGATGATGCCTACAGGGTACAGGCGGCCCTGCATGAATGGCAAAACGCACAAGGACAAGGGCCGGTCCGCGGCTACAAAATCGGCTGCACGACGGCGGTCATGCAGGAAATCGTCGGTGTCCCAAATCCGTGTTTTGGCGGCGTTGTGGAATCCACGGTGCATCAGGGA
>Ga0233428_1003662_pt1 | contig 12745 bp, 10 predicted proteins | sample SI_118_April2016_4_FD_179890 | JGI IMG/M metagenome (GOLD analysis project Ga0233428, IMG submission 179890) | Seawater microbial communities from Saanich Inlet, British Columbia, Canada - SI_118_April2016_120_MG | ecosystem: Environmental > Aquatic > Marine > Inlet | place: Canada: British... | reverse complement strand
GCAACAGAATCTCAGTTTGTTGTTATAACACACAGTAAGCAGACCATGACAGTCGCAGATGTTCTCTATGGTGTTACTATGGAGGAGGCGGGAGTCTCAAAGAAGATATCTGTCAAGTTTGAAGAAGTAGAGAGACAGGTTGCGTGAGCAAAATACGTATCAAAATTTGAATGATAATAATAGGGGCAGCACTAATTGAAAATAGTGTTGTCCCTTTTTTTTGTTTATGGATAGGGGTGGATAATGGTGCGCCCTGAAGGATTCGAACCTTCGACCCACTGATTAAGAGTTCGTTGAATAGTTTTTATTCTTTTTTAGTTTAGTTCTAACTGTTTTATTTTATTTGGCTTATAGGCACATTTCTGTAAATCAATTTTAGTCTATTTTAGGGTGTTTTGAGGTATTTTTGGTACATTTGTGGTACAGTAGACCCACTGATTGGTACTCAGGAGGTCGTGGTAATCTTGTAGATATCCCGTATAAAACCCATTTTATTGTGCTCAAGCTGTGAACAGGATGTAATAAAGTACATATACATCAACAATGGCACGTAGGCTCCCTCCCCTTTCCATAAAATACCATTCACATATCAAGCGTAATCAGGTAGAAAAAGCAGTGATGCCATATCAGTTTTCCTCTTTAAAATCGGTAGCGGGGACAGGATTTGAACTTGGGACATCTGGGTTATGATCCGTTTTAGAGGCATAATCTAGATTAAACAAAAACAAGTAAGACCTTATTGTCAACGGTCTTGTGACTATTAGATAGTAGGGTCTTACTTGCTGTTTTCTGGTGTTTTCTGCTGTCTTGTTAGAAGATTGTTAGAAGGAGAGGAACCAGAGACCTCTTGAAACCCATTCGGACTTAAGCATATAAGAGACTTTTTGGTTTTATTACAAGTACTTTGGTTTATTAAGGTTTACGGCCAAAATGAGAAGATTTTAAATCTTTCTGTTTTGGTCTTTTTTGATTATTAAGTTCACAATTGGTTCACACCCAAAACATCCTCTATTTTCTCTTGTTTTTTGTGGTATCATCCTTAATATACATAACATGGGGTCAATAATTAGTGCACATTGTGACTGCGGTTATGTTGTTGAAATGCCACTTGGTGGAGGAATGCGAAGTTTTAATGAACGCAGTAATTTTCCGTTTTACTGTGAAGAATGTAGAATTCTCTTTGAAGCAAACGCGTTTGAAGAACCGGTGTCATGTCCAAAATGCAAAGGATCAGAAACTGTTACATATGACAGGAAATGTTTACAAGAAGGTACTTCTATATTTAAATGGGGCGTAGGGGATAGAGTATTAATTCTCACCAATGGTAAACACATTTGTCCGAAATGTGGAAAAAATACTCTTACTTTCGAAGATGCTGGGTGTTGGGATTAACAGAAGGTTGTTGTAGATAAATATTTTATATCATTACCGTTCTTTTGTAATATTTGATAAATTAGAAATACTTATGAGGTGTTTTGTGTTTGTTTATATCAAGGAAAAGTTTGCCTCTATCAAAAAAAGGTTTTTGAGTACAGGAGAATCAACCGTTTCTTGGACTAATCAGCAATTTCCAGTGTGGTATGATTCATTTTCAAAAGCTATGGGGTCATCAACGAAGGTATTAAAACCCACAGGTAATGAAATTTTAAAATATGTTTCTTCTGCCTTTAAATCATCATCAAAGCATATTGGCAAAGTAATTACTCCTGCATCTATCGTTACCAATGCCATATTGTCATCAGATTTTTCACGAAACATGACTTCTTGGCTTGAGGATATGTTCAATAGGGGGGTGCCTTCTATATACGATAAGTCAGTAGACGCAGTTTATAATGCTACTAACATAGGAGGTGGTCATCTCCATAGAATGTTTGACGGTAGTCATACACTGTGGGGTATGTGGGACAAGGTATGTGAGGCCTCTCCTGATGATACTTTTCTACAAGAAGCGGTAGGTTATACAACTGCACTGACTAAGGATATAACAACTCATGTAGGTATTCCTTTGTTTACTTGGTCTAAGTCTTCATATGATCAAGTAGCTAACTCTCTCAGTACAACATTTGGTATCCCAAAGGCATGGTGTTCAGACCTTTTACATGTTGACGGTGTAGAAATATTTGGGGCTTCAATTGGCACTATTGCGGTTGCTCTTAACTGGAATAATAAGCAATATAAAGAGTTTGCTAACCTTGCTGGCAGTTTGGGTATATCGGCTATAGTAAGTGCTAACCCTGCATTAGGAGTTGTTACTCTTGTTGCCTTATCAAAGTCTTTTGTTGATGCTGGTCAAAAGGAAGATTACATGGAAATTGTAAATGGCCTATCTAAAGGTGGAGTAGGCACAGGGGTGTTTTTGGCAACATCTTCTGTAATTGGTGGGCCTGTATGGGTTGGGATACTTACTGGAATGTGTGTTGGATCAGTTGTTCATAAATATATGGATACAGTAGATATTTCTCGAATTACTGACTTTGTAGATACGTCTTTGAGGAATGCAACTGCATAAATCATAGGTAGTGAAAAAGTGAACCCAATACCAGATAAAAAAAGGTACTAACATTATCAATCTTGACTCATAATACAGACTTTCCACAATTTTCTTCATATAGCAGTGATCTGGTTTATTTGGATTATTACAATAGTGATGTTATACAGAAACTAAATATTGACTTTTAGGCATAAAGGAATGGCTAAAAATGTTTTCATGGTTCCAAAAAAAAAATAATCAACAATCGGATTCATTAAACCCAAAGAATCTTCCTGAAGATCTTCTTGTACAGGCTCTTTTTGAAAATGCGATACTCCAAGCCCAGAACTTTGTTGGACGTTTAAGGCATGGTAAACAGTTGTCTTTGGAGGCACAGAATAAGATTGCAAGCCAAATCGTCGAGTATGCGTTTGCAATCATGGTTTTCTATCTTGAATCTGCAGGGAAAGGCGGTTTGAAACAAAAAATTATGCAAAAGCATGAAATGTTTTTGATGGATAACTGCGGAACAAATAATTCAGAAAGTCGAGCACAATTTCTGGAGGCATGGCGACAAGAGATAAAACGCAAAGTCCAATGGCTGAGTCTTGGAAACGACACAATCAACTTAGACAATAACTGTTTTGCACAAAGCATAATATCAGATCCGGAATTTAACGTGGATATGCATAATAGCGAATTGCTTCCTTATATTGAGCAATTTGTGAGTGATGTGGTTCTATCTATGAAGCACTTTGGAATAAAAAATGCAACTTTGGACTTCCAAAAACAGTTTGAAATTCGAGACTTACCTTCAGCTCAAAGTAAAATAAAAGCACCTAGTCTTGACAATAATAAACTAGAAACATCGAAAAAGAAAAGGGAGAAAAATGGATGGGTATGGATATTATTTGGTTTATTTTGCATGTATTTTATTGGCATGATAGTGGTGTTTAATGATTCTAAATCGTCTATCCCAATCCATTATAAAATACTTGGTGAAATGGTTGAACTTAGTGGTTTCGTTGTGCCTCTACTACCTCTTATTCTAATCTTTACTGCTGCCGGAGTTATTCCGTTTTTATTTTTCAAAAAAACACGCCAATGGAAAATGCCTGTTTATATATTTCTTATCATAAGTGGTTGGCAATATGGAGGAATTATGGCAGGTAATTTTTATTTGAACTTTATTGAGATGAAAATCTCCAATTCAAGGATTTTAGCTTTTGGAATACTATTTCTTTATTTAACAGTTTTTGTGAGTGTTCCCATAATAACCATTCAATGGTTGAGAAATAATAAATGTAAATATATTCTTTGGTTGTTACCTTTGGCTTTCTTGTATGTAGGGTTAAAAATTAATGTGCAAATGCATCCAATGCCTGATTTCAATTCAACGTTAAAACCGCACTCACTTATACATTTAGAAGGTGGGCTCAGGGATAGGATTTCAAAAGATGTTATAACTCTAGTGAAAGGCAACTCAGATACCAAAGAAATTACACGAGACATTGAAGGCGTAATTCTTTCACCTGCCGTTTCATCTACCGATGCTGACATGATTTTCAAGGAAAACAGCAAGGCCGTTGTTGTGGTTACTGCTTATGATAAAAAAGGCAATACAATCGGACTGGGCAGTGGGTTTTTTGTAAGGGCAGACGGGGCAGTTGTAACAAACTACCACGTTATAGGCATGGCGAGTGATATTAAGGTAACGGCAGGGGATAAGGTTTTGGATGTTGAAGGATTAATTTTTTCAGACGAAAAAAATGACCTTGTTATTCTCAAAGCAAAAGCCAGGAACATGCCCGTAGTTAAGCTTGGAGTTGTAGGAAAAGCAAATATAGGCGAACATGTCTACGTTATAGGCTATCCTTTAGGACTTAAAACAATTTCTGTTGGTTTATTAAGTGGAATAGACATCAAAAGAGAAATTCTTCAGACAACCGCACCCGCTTCACCTGGAAGCAGCGGAAGCCCTGTATTTGACAGAAACAGTGAAGTAATAGGAGTTGCGAGTGGTAGTGTCCTGTTGCCCGGTGAGGTTCGAAATTACAGCTTTGCAATGCCGGTGAAATTGATAAAGAATAATATTAACAATAAACAAGTAACCGCAATAAAAAGGGCTGGATTAGAAGGTTATAAAAAGACTGCATGGTACTGGTATTTTCTTGGTAGAGACTATGGCAAATCAGGCAGATACAAAAAGGCAATAAAGGCATACAAGAAGATGATAAGGATTGATCCTGATTTTCCATTTGCGCATAGTAGTCTCGGTATGGCCTATTATAATTCAGGCAAGTATGAACAGGCGATTGAGGCTTGGAAGCAGATGATAGGGACAGGCCTTGATTTAGCTGATGCTCATTATAATCTTGGCCTTAGTTATTACAAATCAGGTATGTATAAAGAAGCAATAGATTCATACATGAAAACAATAAAAATTAGCCCAAATTATGCAATGGCTCATTATAATCTTGCTTTTGCCTATAATGATTTAGGCATGTACAAAGAGGGAATTGATGCAAACAAACGTGCAATAAGGATTAACCCTGATAATGCAAATTTTTACAATAACCTCGGTGCTGCCTATGTTATATCAGGCATGTATAGTGAAGCAATTAAGGAATATAATCAGGCGATAAGGATTTGCCCAGATGATACAAATGTTCATTATAACCTCGGTCAAGCTTATGGTAAATTGGGCAAGTATAAAGAGGCAATTGAGGCTTGGAGACAAGCAATAAGAATTGACCATGATAACGCAAATGCTCATAATGATCTCGGTGTTGCTTATATCAAATTAGGTATGAATAAAGAGGCGATTCAGGCTTGGAAACAGGCAATAAGGATTGACCCTAACGATGCATCTACTCATTATTTTATCGGGCGCGCTTATGCCCTATCAGGTATGATCAAAGAGGCGATCCAGGCTTGGAAACAAGCAATAAAGATTGACCCTGATAATGTATCAGCTCATTTTTGTCTCGGTGTTTTTGCTAAAAATAGAGGTTCTGCCATAGAGCAATATGAAATATTAAAAAGCCTTGACCCCGAATTAGCGAATCAACTGTTTGAGAGGATTTATAAAAAGTTCAAGGGTGATAGGGTTCCTTGACTTGAAATCCTCTGTAGATAAACGTGAGATGTAGGTAAGGTATGCAAGTATTTATTACAACGGAAACGATTGCATAATGCTAATAGATTCAATATTTACTAATTTGGTCGTTGTAGGAATCCTTGTTGGGGTTTACTTAATTGGCTTTATATGGTTGGGTCCAGAAGATGGTCGTGCTGAGACCAAGGGATTCGTTAAGAAAAATCCTCAATTAATATTATTGAAGAAAATCCTGCATTCGTAAGATTATTTGAAAAAGAGAATGATGAGTTTATACGATCAGTAGTGAAATTTACATTAAACCTATAATAATTTGGTTGACAGAAAAAGTCATTCAATGTGCGGACACAATAATCGTATTATTCTTTTATCTTAGCTTAAGAAGGCTTTAAACATGCCTATCGCAATTATTTACACTGTTGTAGTAATGTTGTTTATTGGTGTATTACCTCTGCCGTATGGATATTATACGCTTCTCCGATTGGTGGCATGTGGGGCATTTGGATATTCGGCATATATTGCACACACGAGAAAAAGTAAAAATATCCCATGGATATATGGTATTTTGGCGGTGTTATTCAATCCAATTATTAAGATTTATCTGCCAAAAGAATGTTGGATTGTGGTTGATATAGGTGCTGGAATCCTTTTGCTCGCGACTAATAGTAAGATCAAGTCTTAAAAATTAAGCCCATAATAACTTTTAAGGAGGGAAGCATGCTTAAGAAAAACTATAATTTATTTTTAGCAGTTTTGTTCCTGTTTCTTTCTTTTCCTCTTTGCGCAAAAGCAGGGTCAGAAACAGATAAGTGCATCAATTTTTTAAAATACTTAAAATCAAATTTACCAGAGAATAGCATCGTTGATCCTAAATCCTTAAGGGGATTAATTGGTTCCGTTTACATGAAAACAGGTGAATTGCCAACCAAGGGTTCGGAATCAGGATATAAATATAAAATCAACGACTTAAAGTTCTGTTCGCAATACGGTTATGCTAACGCTTTAACAACACTTGACTACATTTCACAAAAAGATCCTCAAGATATACTGGAAGAATACAAATCTGCTTTAGCTGGACTACTTGCCCTTGATATCATATCAAGGATTGAAAACAACCAATTTTTAAGTACTTATCTTTTTTTTGTTGGTAAACACTTGGGAGGTCTAGCCGTTTTTTTTAAAAATGAATTCAAACCGGATGTTAGTCAAATTAAGAAGGAATCTCAAGAAATTATTGAACATGGTGGAAAAGTTTACAATAAAAATGAAGTCTTATTAAAAAAGCTTAAATCATGTGTGTATTTTGGTATAGACTTAGATTTTATTGATCATTTAGCAAAAAATAAAACTCAAAAGTAGTTCCGATTATCCTAATCCGACCAATGGGTCGTGCTAGTTTGTATTTTCTATACTATTTTTTTGCTAATTCATTTTTTGTGGATAATCTACGCAATTTACACTAAGAACCGATGGAAAGAATATGAATGGGAAATAGCGGTGAGAAGAAAAACAGGGGAGACACATTATGAGCACAATATTAGTATGTAGAGATAAAAGAAAACGTTACACTAGAATATTTGTGCCCTTGTTGCTTGGAACATTCTTATTGGCTATGAATGCCTTTGGAGAGGGCAAGGAGGCGCTACAGGGAACGTGGGCGTTTATTGCTTATGAAGCGGAAGGGGTCAGCATTCCTGAGGAACAAATTACAGCTGCAAAGCTTCAAGTGGCTTTCTTGGGAGACAAAATGATTCAAAAGTGTGATGGCAATGTTTTGTCTGAGGCGACTTACAAGGTCGAGGATAATAGAACTCCTAAGACGATTGATTCTTTTACGACAAATGGTACTGAGAAGGGCATATACCTGCTAGAGGGAGATATCCTGACCATTTGTATGTCCAAATCAGGATTTCCACGGCCTTTGAATTTTGCTACTAAGGTAGGTTCAAAACAGATGCTGTTTAGGTTACAACGGATTCTTCCAAACCAAACCTTTTCGCCTGTGGCTTCCTTTACCGATACTGATAGGATTTTCAAAGAAAGTAGCAAGGCAGTTGTTGTGGTCACTGCATACGATGAAAAAGGCAATCCAGTCAACCGTGGTAGTGGGTTTATTGTGAGAGCAGATGGAGCGGTGGTAACAAATTATCATGTCATCGGTATGGCGAGTGATATTAAAGTAACGGCAGGGGATAAGGTTTTGGATGTTGAAGGATTAATTTTTTCAGACGAAAAAAATGACCTTGTTATTCTCAAAGCAAAAGCCAGGAACATGCCCGTAGTTAAGCTTGGAGTTGTAGGAAAAGCAAATATAGGCGAACATGTCTATGTAGTAAGCAATCCAGAAGGACTTGAAAATACAATTTCTGATGGTTTATTAAGAGGGATAAGAAAGATAGGTGACAAAAAAGAAATCTTTTGGATGACCGCACCCACTTCAGATGGAAGCAGTGGCGGTCCTGTATTTAACAAAGACGTCGAAGTTATAGGGATTGCAACATCAGGTATAAGTAATAATAGTCGAAATTTGAGCTTTGCAATGTCTGTAAAAATGATAAAGGATAAGATTGGTAATAAAAGAATAACTGAGATAAAGGAGTCAGGACTAGGGAACTATGAAAATACTGCGACGTATTGGAATAGTCTAGGCGTTGAATATAGCAAGTCAGGTAGTTATGAGTATGCGATTGAGGCTTACAAGAAAGTAGTCAGGATTAATCCTGACTACGGACATGTTTATTATAATCTTGGCACTGCCTATATCAAATTAGGTATGTATAAACAGGCAATAGAGAGATTAAAGCAGGCGACAAATACTAATCCCGATTATGCAGCGGTTCATTATAATCTTGGTATTGCCTATAGCAAATCAGGTATGCATAAAGAGGCAATCGAGGCTTACAAACAAGCAATAAGTATTGATCATGATTATGCAGCTGTTCATTTTAATCTTGCTGGTACTTATTGCAAATTGGGTATGCATAAAGAGGCAATTGAGGCTTATAAACAAGCAATAAGTATTGACCATGGTTATGCAAAGGCTCATTATAATCTCGGTGTTGTCTATGGCAAATTGGGCATGTATAAAGAGGCTGTTGAAGCTTACAAGAAGGCAATAAGGATTGATCCTGATCATTTAGAGGCACATATTAATCTCAGTACTGCCTATGGAGGCTTAGGCATGTTTGAAGTAGCAAAAGAGACCTGTAAACAAGCAATTAGAATTGACCCTAGTTGTGCAAGGGCTTACAATGGACTCGGCCTTGTTTATTTTTTATTAGACGATAGAAAGTCTGCTATAGAGCAGTATAAAATATTAAAAAGCCTTGACCCTGAGTTGGCAGATAAATTGTTTGCCATCATTGGTAAATGATTCAGTGACAATATTAGAGAGGGGTGAGTCGGCCAGGTGTCCATAAAAGGCTTGCTTTAAAGAACACCTATTTTTTTTAAAGACTTAATATGGTGAGCCAGTCAATTACAGTGTATGTAAGAGGTGAAGCTTCGTGTGGTAGAAGGCATCTTTTGTTGTTATAGCTCGACGAAACTGAATGGCTATATCCAAAAAGACCGGTCAAGACGCTCGTCTCTTTACGGCATAAATCCGGAGCCTCAATTTATCCATATTTATGTCTAAGCCTCGCTGTCTGATAATAAGCTCATTATCAAGACCTTGATCCTTGCCTCACACCATACTCAGCCCTACGGGTTAACATATAGAAAAGATAATGCTTAATATGGAAATTTTACTGTCATTTGTAAAGTGCGAGATTAGTAGAAAAAGCTAACTATGTATATTGAAAATACCCTTGAAAGCTGGGAACATTTTGAAAATGAGTTTAATTGCTATATCGTCGATAGCCTACCCCAAAAAAACAAAATTCTTCCATATTTTCGGGGACAGCGTGACTCGGGATGGCCTCTCCAAACAACTTTAGAGCAATTTTGCCCTAATAAAGATTATTCTGTAGAAGAATATTATAAAATATTAGTAACCATTAAACCATCAATAGAAACATATACTTCTAAGAAGTGGGACCTTCCAGAAACTATAAAAAGAGAAGGCCTTGATCTTTCACTTCCTCCCACTGGTTATGACTTTATGGTTTATTGTAGACATCATGGATTTCCTTCTCCACTGCTCGACTGGTCACTATCTCCATATGTTGCTTCTTACTTTGCTTTTGCAAAAACTGAAGAGAAGAAATATGTTTCTGTCTATGTATTTATGCCCTCACTACGAGAAGTGCTTAGTAATTATTATGCAGATATTTTTGCGCTAGGCCCCCTTGTGAATAGTAATACAGTTCGTCATTCTAACCAAAAAAGCGTATATTCATTATATCTAAAATTAGATAACGAAAATGTTTTTTATGCTAAGTACACCGACGCTTACCGTAATGCACAACTATCAGGGAAATTAATTAAATATAATATACCAGCTAAAGAAAAGAATAAGGTATTAAGGAAATTAGATGCTATGGATATCAATGAGTATTCCTTATTTGATAGTGAAGATAGCTTAATGCAGACTTTAGCTTATCGACATATTTTTCTACCTAATTTACCGTCTTCAACTATTTAGCTACTCATTGGAGTAAACCTATAATTTCTCAATCTCCAATTCTCCTTTGTGAATTACGTATCCCATTACCACGCCTCCTTTTTCTTCAAGGTTCCATTTGTTGCCGGCTTTGAAGAATGCTAGTCATTGTTTTTTTATAATCTTTGCCGGGTCGGATATCTTTATTGTGCTCCACTTGGCTTTTGTACTTACTAATCTCGCAGACTTGCTTAATATCATAATCACACAATTAATGATTATGTTTCTGCCGGAAACTTATTAACATTTTATACCCACATACGAGGTTAATGTGTTAAAAAAAGTTATGTTATCTTAACTTCAAACAAGAAGTAGATGATAAAGTGAGAATTATTACTCTTGGTATAAAAGTAGGTGGAACACCTCTGTACTTTTTTGAATAGTCAGATACGATATTTGAATTACGGTAAAACACCGTTAGACTTTTTCTGAATTTCTGTTATAGATATTTTATTACATAAAAAAAGGAAGACATAAGCGGCAACTTATGTCCTCCAGAACATTATTCCCATTCACCAATGAAAAAGAATAATACGTATAGATTAGTTAGTAAACTCAATATAGCAACAAGAAAAGCTGCATGGATGAGGACGGTCACTACCGCCCGGAAGACATGCAGCTTTTTTTTTGGCTTCAGATTGGGAGAACCCCTATGACTTGATACTAAGAAACAATTGGCACCAGGTTTTTTTAAGTTGTTGAAATATTGAAACTTACAATGTGGCTATTTTTAGCCGTTTTATAACCTTTTCAGGAGTAAAATTATGTGTAAATGCGCAGTGAAAAAAGAGGAAAAATCTAAAGTTGTATCCGTTAAGAATAGCTGGAGACTAAGAGCTCTTTTCCGTATTGAAAGTCTTATCAAAGAAGTTGGTCAGGAATCCAGAGGCAAAAGGATGGGTATATGTGGAAATACTATTTTTGTCAAAGTTAAGAAGGGAGATCCATCTAATGTTTTGTATGAACCGCAAGTTCGTTGTAAAGATAGGGTTTGTCCGGTATGTAATTCATACCGTGCATCTATTCTTTCCAGAAAGGTAGAAGAACTTGGTAAAGATATGACAAACCCTCATCTTTTAACTGTTACTGCGAATGATCAAAACAGGTCGAGTCTGAAAACTGCTTTCAAATGTTACAAGGAATCAATGAGAGCCTTAAAACGTGAAAAGACATGGTGGAAGAAGTATATCCGGGGAGGAGTTGAACACATAGAAGTCACATATAATGAGGGAACCGGCTGGCATGTTCACTCTCATATGCTCATCGACCTGGCTGTTGATCGTAAGGTTGAGAATATGCAGCTTACAGACAATGGTTATTTTCTAGACCCACTAAAAAAAGACCTTGAACATGTTCTCGTAAAAGTTGGCCTTGGTACAATCTCAGATATCAGGCCTGTAACTGAAGGATACGGAAAAGAGATATCAAAGTACTCTATGAAGTTCGGTCTTGATATTGATGATGATCGGCTTAAAGAGATTATTGTTGATATGAAGGGAAAAAGAATGGTTTCAAAGTTTGGAAACTGTTTCGGACGTAAAGAGTTGGATGATATGGATAGTGAAGAAATGGATGAGCTTTCACTGGAAGAGGAAGAACAATATGAAACGTTAGGAACCATAAAGGATGTTGTTTATATGAGTTTCAAAGAGACTGGTATCGATAGTGAGCTGGTCGGTTATGCTCTCGGAGCGGTAAAGATAGGGCTCATAAAGATATGTTCTGCTGACAATAAACCATTTCAAGATGAGGAAGTAGATTCATCTTGAATCTTTTAGAAAGGTGACAAGTGATGATAGTAGATGGCATGATTGCAAGCGATGTAAACGTCTCTGAGAAAGGTGTCGGGCTTCAGGTAATGTGTAAAGATCTTAGAGATACGTTTAGAGTCTTTATTCCTATGGTTAATGTAAATGGTGAGCAGCTTTTAAATATGGGAGATCCTGTTAAGGTTGATTTTAACGAGTTCTTTCCGTTTGGAAATGAAGTTCGGATGGAAGTAAAGAGAGTTACTTTAGATAATGGCAAAAATAAATTTGATTTCTAATTGTTTGGAACGTGGCCAATGCTTTTAAGCCAGACGTTTCTGGAAGTATATAAATGCATGAAAATGATTTTTATATGGCATGTTTTTTTTACTTACAGAAATTTCAAAATAGAAAAAGGAAAGTCCTGAAAATATTCACAAAGACAGTGTCTTAATATTTGTAATATGTTTTTTTGCTCCGAGATGATCTTTTAACAAAGAAACCAGAAAAAACTTTTTACAAATATGGCGAAAGCAAAGAATGTCGAAATGGTGATGCTAAGCATTTGATAGGTCTGAATTATGAAAATTGAAATTGATGACAATTCACTTATAGATGAGATTGTTAAAAGGGTTGTTGGGCAGTTAAAACCAATGCTCAATAACTCTCATCATTCCGTAGATGATGAGTTAATGGACGTAAAGGAATTAGCTAAGTATCTTAAGGTTAAAGAATCCTGGGTGTATGAGAAAATACATACAAGACAAATACCTTTTCAAAAAGCAGGTAGATTCCCTCGGTTCAGA
>Ga0233428_1003658_pt1 | contig 12752 bp, 15 predicted proteins | sample SI_118_April2016_4_FD_179890 | JGI IMG/M metagenome (GOLD analysis project Ga0233428, IMG submission 179890) | Seawater microbial communities from Saanich Inlet, British Columbia, Canada - SI_118_April2016_120_MG | ecosystem: Environmental > Aquatic > Marine > Inlet | place: Canada: British... | reverse complement strand
TGCCGCTTGAAATAGGGGTATTTTCGGGGGGAACAAAAAGCTGGTTAGGCCAAATTAATCAAACTGTTCCCAAATTCCCTATGGTACTTTCGGTACCTTTATGCAGATCAACCCTACTATACATTAACCCCAGTCTGCTTTGAGCAGCAGCATTCCCTTGCTTTGCTGCTTTTCTAAACCACTTCTCTGCTTCCTTGTAGTCTTTTGCTACTTCTTTCCCTTCTTCATACAAATGCCCCATACTGGCTTGAGCAGCAGCATTTCCTTGTTCTGCTGCTTTTCTAAACCACTTCACTGCTTCCTTGTAGTCTTGTGTTACTCCGTGCCCATTTATATACATCAAACCCAGTCTGCTTTGAGCATCAGCATTCCCTTTCTCTACTGCTTTTCTGTACCACTTCTCTGCTTCCTTGTAGTCTTTTGCTACTCCATCACCGTAGTAATACATCGCACCTAGTCTGCTTTGAGCATCAGCATTCCCTTGCTTTGCTGCTTTTCTAAACCACTTCTCTGCTTCCTTGTAGTCTTTTGATTTATCGTATTTTTTTCCACGAAGAAAATCCTGTTCAGCATCATCACTTGCAGAACAAGCAAACAAACCTAAACCAACTAGAGCAATCATCAAAGTCAATCCAAATCTTCTCATCATTTCCAAATTACCTCTCAATATCTTTTGGAACATCTTCTGAATCAATCTATCATCCAATCATCATTCTCACAAACAGTGACGGAGCATACAAACCCTCTGACTCACCAGACTCAAGCAGCATCAACCCTCGTAAGCATTCGTTTAACGACTCAGCCGAGGATTAGTAACAACTACATTTTCTTGCATTACGGGAACAAGTCGATTAGGATGAGAACCAATTTTAAAGAGTTCACTAATATCCAATTAGTGGACTCTCAATAACTGTTTTTGGAGCCGACCATGGATAAGCTGATTACCACCCCCACCAATTCCCAAAAAATCCAAATTCCCGATCTGGTCAAAGGGTATGTGTCAGCCTCCATCTCGGATCGGACTAAAAAAGAGTATCGGGACGATCTGAAACGGTTCTTGGATTTCGGTGGTTCTATTCCAGCTTCACCAGAAGAGGTTGCCTCTTATCTGTCCCAACATGCTGAAACCCATAAAGCAGCCACTTTGGAAAGATGGAAAATATCCATCTCCAAAGCTCACTCTACCCAACAGTTAACAGACCCTACTAAATCGGAGTTGGTAAAATTGACTTTGAAAGGGATCAGACGGACTCATGGCATAGCTCAAAGGCGAGTTAACCCCATCCTGAAAGAAGATGTGCTTTTAATGGTGGCTTCCTTGGATGATGAGAACCTTAAAGACCTTAGAGATAAAATTTTGCTGTTGATGGGCTTCGCTGGAGCTTTTCGCAGATCAGAGCTTGTAGCTTTAGATGTAGAAAATATCCAAGAGACTAGAGAAGGGTTGACCATCACCATTACTAAATCGAAAACGGATCAAGAGGGTGCTGGTCAGAAGATTGGGATTCCATACGCCAGAAATTCAAAGTGCTGCCCTGTCAAAACTTATAAAAAATGGCTTGATGCTTCTGGCATTGGTAATGGTGCGGTTTTCCGTTCTGTTAGTCGTCATGGGAAACTGGGGAATCGGCTTCACCACCATTCAGCAGCGAGAGTAGTAAAATTAAGTGCGGAGAAGATTGGTCTTGATCCAAAACTATTTTCCGGTCATTCACTGCGATCCGGTTTAGCAACCTCAGCAGCCGTAGCTGGAGTTCCCGTTCATAGGATATGTTCTCAAACCCGACACAAATCCACCCGTATGTTGGACCGCTATATTCGTGATGGTCGGCTGTTTGACGATAACGCTGCTGGAATCCTTTAGAGGGATACCAGAACCAATTTGGTTATGACGCACGACAATCAAACTTCACAAGTTTCCCATTCATCCTGATTAGCATCCATCCAAAAGCCTTGTTTTAATGGAGTTTTTGATGGTTTATCAGTTTTTCATTGATTTTAAAACATGAAACTTATATTTTTATATATAAGTTTCATGTTTTGCTACTTTACCCATACTGTAAATGCTCGGCATTCCGTACCCCTATTGCACTTTCCCCGTATATTTTTGTTGTTTTGTAATAGGTCAGTATCTTTTACCCAACAAAACCCCGGCAAGAGCAGATATTGCCGTAGGATGCCATAGAAGCTGCCTCTGTAAATGATTGATATTGTTAGCCATGTCATAGGAGACATAGGAGTCATGGCATATTTCAAACTTATAAAAAGCAAATCCATTTCTCCTATGTCACCGTATTTATTATCAGGGGTTTACAGTGTGGCAGCCCACAGCATTGCCATGATCTCCTATGACCCCCAGTCAGATTTATAACCGATACGTTTTTCAAAATCTTTCCGGCACTCCTCCAGAGGTGGAATCAAGTACGTTTGTTCTCCAACCTTTTTTATCTTTTCAACATTTGGACAAACCTTCCTAAAATCTTTTCCAAACTGTGCTGGATTTAGACTCCTGCCCCTCTTGAAATGCTCGTTGAACTCTTTTTGCAACTCTTTAGTTGGTATTGACACAGGTTCAGTTTCCCAATTTCTCCATCGTAGTGACATAGAGAGATTATCAGTGTATCCAGCACCATCATTCAACTTGGACCACCAAAACTGCTGCAAAGGTGGCATGGAGTTGAACTGCTGCTCAAAAAGAGCTTTTGTCTTTGGAACATCTCTCAAATTAATACCCGAAATATCAAGATTCAGCAGATAGTGCATTAATGCCTCTCTACCACCTTGCATCATCTGCTTCTCAATAGCTCCGAAGTAATCATGATCCTGCTGGTGTTTCTTGCCAATTGTTAGAACCAAATATCTTCTCTCTTTATCTCCGACAGGTACAGCCCAATCATTATTAGTAGCCATAATCAGTCGAAGGTGGTTCCGAGCACGGTATGTATCACCATTTTTTAGCTCAAACATCATATTATCTTCTGTTATCAGTGCTTTTAATGGCCCATCCGCAGATTTGTTTCCTGCCAAAAATGCCTCATCTACAAAAACCATCAAAGTTTTTTGAAGATGTTTATTGAATTTATCGACCAGTTGTGACTTCTGGGTGATCTCCAAGAAATGATTTCCGAAAATTGCCCCAAAATGTTTTGTAAACATCCCTTTACCTGTTCCTTTATCACCTAACATGACAATAGCAACTCCCGGTTTACTCGCTGGATTTTGAACGGCATCTGCCATCCAAGCGAGGATGTAACGATTGAGATTCTTATCACCATCCGCAATCACCTCAGATATATGGTTCAAATAGAGAGAGCAATCACCCTCAACTGGATTGACTGCAAATCCCTGCCATTGGTTGTAAATCTCCTTTGGTCCACTGTTATCTGGAAAGAAACCAATCCCTTCATATTGTCGCCTATCTGGACTATTACACCAATACTTAGAAGCAGACATCTTTTCACTAATTCTGTCATTCTGATAGAACGCATGGAAATCTGATAGACTAGAAAACTTGGTACTCTGTCCATATTGCGGTTCAGTGATAACCTTGAACTTCCCCTCGACCATAACAACCGCATGTTTCTTGTTGAATTTCTCAATAACATCAATTTCCTGAATGACTGGGGATACTTCATCTGTTTCGGTTTCAATTCGTATTTCATTCATGGCATTACCCTCTCTTGCCATATAATGAGCAGCACTGTGATTATTTCCTACATCACAAGCCATATCGTTGATCTTAAAATTTTCTTGATTGTGCATTTTAGTACCTCTGTATAGTTAGTTGTACCAGAGGCGAAGGGCAGGATTTACTCAGGGGCAGGATGCGGATTAACATTAACACACATGGAGGCTTGATTTAGCACCAGTTGGGTCTTATTATCTGTTACATCATAGCCCGGTAAGGTTCTCGTCAAGCTCCGCTTCCGGTGTAGTTGTAAAAAAAGGGTTTCCGTTACAGCGGTAGCCCTTTTTTGTTGGGTGTGTTGAATGCTGCCACTATTTGGAATCACTCAACGAACAGACTGTTACTGTCATGATTAATTGCTCTGAATATCTTAACGCCTCCTTATTTGCATCATCTACAGGCTCTATTTTAAAACCTTTGTTATTGTTTCTTCTGATTTTTCGGCCCGCTATAACACATAAATCTTCTCTTGTGTGAAAAAACTTGCATATCCTCCACTTTTTATTCTCCACCCACCTTGGATCGGATAACGGTAGCATATAAATTGACGCACCAACCTCTGTATGATGCCTCCCGACCCCCTTCAATCTTCATAACGCCTAAATCCGCCTATTTCCCCTAATCAACTCCCCTTTATAACAGCATATTTTATTGTCGTTGCCGGGAGATTAGTTCCTACCTGTGACGGTTGAAATGATTTTAGCTCTTAACAGTTCCCGTTTTAGGAAAATCCATGTCATTTATTTTGTATAATATCACCACATATAAACGGTCAGGTTGGGTTGGTGGTAATGGAAAGCATTCAAGAAACGTGTGAGTGGTCATTAGATTCGGAATACATTCAAATTAAGAACGATAGAGAATTTGATATTTTAGATACTCTCTGCAAAGAGAATGGATGGTGGTGGCAAAAGATAAAATCTGACAATCCAAATAAAAGGGAATATAGGATTGCAAATAAATCCAATTTATCAATAACCCTTTTTCATGTGAACTATCATTATGGTAAAAATGAGACATTGCTGTTCAAATTTGCAGGATCAAAATCCTACCATTCTCATAAAGATACAGCGAGAAATGAAGCCCGTGACACCGTTGTTAAATTCCTTAGATCAAAAGATATTGATTGCAAACTGACTAGATTAGATTTGGCATGTGATCTCGAATTTGACACAGAAATAGACATTGCGGATTTCTTTCTTATCAAATTATATAAGGGCATGAATACCAATAGCCCATTCAAATATTATGTTAATGAAAAGGATGGATCAAGAACCTACTATTTAAAGGCATCAGTTGACCCAAAAACACAGAGCAAATTATATCTAAAGCATATCAAGGAATGTTTAGATGGTAGGTATATATTAAGATTGGAGATTTCATATGATGAGCTACATGATATTGGAAGTGATCCACATGAGATTATTAAATATATTGAAAAGGATATTAGAACTATGAAGCTGTTTTATTTTAATGATGTTGATACCAACACTAATTTAAAAAAACAGTACGAACTGAATATTCATAAAGATAGTTCCCCAAATGTTCCAGCTAAGTTGTTGCGAGAAATAAAAACTGGAGCAACAAATGAAATAATGTTGGAACTACCAAAACACATTAAATCTCATATAATGAACGTGTTAACTAAGGATCAACCTCTCGGATGGTGGGCCAAAACGTGGACCAAAACTTGTGCGAAACTAGGCATAACACAACGAGATCAACGAGATTCCAACAAAGGTGAATGTACCAAAGCGGAAATCAGATGCAATACGACTTCCTTCTGGCAACCAGCGTTTATCAATGGAGTATTCCCAATTCAGTCGCCCATATTCATAATATTGGCTCCGGCTACTGTGATCTGGATAATGTGGTTATCGTCCTTGTTGGTACAGAAAATACCATAGCCCAACCTTGTCGCACCGTTTTTCAGACCGAGTATTTTTTTTAATTGATCGTCAAAACACTTTAATGAATTTGAACCCTCGTATTCCTGAACCATGTGTTTTCTCGGCAATCGTTTTTTTTCGGCAACCATGAACTACAAGCATCGCAATTATCATCATTCCCGTAAATTCAATACAGTGACTTTCTTGAATAAAGGAAATAATACGACAGGTTTTTTGGTATCAAATAACTGGCTGGTGGGATTAATATGACCTCATGCACCATTAAGTGACTGTCATATCGAAGGGTATGGTTTTTTACACCAACAACCTTTATTCAACAGACAGTCTCTCATGTCGCATATCTGCTTTTATGGTAAATTCGATGACGAAACCTTCTGTGGTGGGTTGTGGCCTTAGTGAAATGTTGGGGCCAAGCCACCCTCATATAACCCGGTGGCATACCACAGTATATCTCACTCGCTTTGCCACAAGGGAGTGTCCAAGGTTTCTGATGGAAAGTTCGAGGCACCACATTTTCTGTGGTGGATTAAGGAGCCTGTCAATTAATTGTGTAATGTGCACTGTAATGTATATTTAACGAACCTTACCATGCCTTGACATTACACTGCCTGATGTGCATTACTTCAACCATAATGCCCACATTACAATGTATGGTGAAAACATGAATAAGAACATTAAATCGACAGTTTCCTTTACTTGCAGAGTGCGTGTAGATGTAATGGAGCAAATTCGAGAATCTGCATTACAACAAAAAATCAGCCAATCAGCAGTCATTACAAAAGCCTTAGAATGTATGGTAAACGAACATACAAGTGAAATACCGATAGAAGATCAGAGCATCAACCTTATAGAAGATTTGGGGAAACAATTAAAAGCCTTAGAATGTATGGTAAACGAACATACAAGTAAAATACCGACAGAAGATCAGAGCATCAATCGTATAGAAGATTTGAGCAGACAACTATCTGAAAAAGACGAATTAATTTCAAAATTGGTTGGTAATCAAACTGAACTGATCCGCCAGAACGACCAAAGCCAGCAACTAATAGGGGCTTTTTCAAGGAGGGAGGAGGGGAGTAGGTTACTAGAACAAATACCAGTTAAACAGAAGAAGCATAAGCAGGGAAAAGAAGTAGATAGAACCTCCTATAAAGAAGGTTCTATCACTAAAAAAGACAAGAAAAAACCTAAAAAATGGAAGAAGAAGAAATAATTAATTTAATTTTGATGGTAAGAACCCACAGTCATCATAAACTATATTTCCTTTCCAATCTATTATTTCAATATTCTGTGCTCCAAGCTCATTTAAACAGTCAATCTCACCTATTAAATCTTCCGGAGGAATATAATACTCCTGATTTGAACCCTGACATTCCTTGAACTTAATAAGCATCATGTTTTCTGGTTTTATTTCAAACATATTATTCGTTCTCTATTTTTAGTCCTTTAATATCAGTAATTTCAGTCTTACTTTTCAATTAATAAAGATTCTAATTCAACGTCTGCATTTTCTTCCAAATAGACAGCAAATGCCTTCTTCATTCGGCCTAAACCAGTCCATTCTGTTCCATCTGGTAGTCTATATTTTTGTGGTGCTGGAGTCCGAGTTTTCCTTGGCTTAGTAGCTCCAGCTTCTACTATTAGCTCGCTCAAAATTTCTCTTCCAAGTCCTTTGGATTCGAGAAGATTTATAACGTCACCAAGAACAGAATCCTTGATTTCTACTTCAATCTCTTCTCTTCTTGCTGTTAATTTACCAATTAAAGAATCAATATCTGGTATAGAATCCAGTGCTGCTACATCTTTATCTGTGAACTGTTTTTTAGCCATAATATTCAAATCTCCATATTTAATGGTTAGTTTTATAGGTTAATAACAAATACATTTATTTAATATTAAATACAAGGATATTATTTTAAACAAAGTTCCTCCAGTTTTGATAAAGAGGATGACCTACTTCCTTATAGTAATTTTCTATTTTATTCTCTATTTCATCACTATGATCTCCAGCCTTCCACTCTTTAATAACCTTCTCCATATTCTTTTTATTGATGGCTTTTATATCTTTTTTACTGGCAGAATTATCACCTTTAAATGCAAAGTCTCTATCCAGTGCACTTTTAATATATCCTCTTTTATTATCTACTTTTCCTTTTTCATCTTCTTCTATACTATATTGAATATTTCTTTCTATTAATTCTACAGGGTATTTTTTTATATATTTTTCTGCTTCACTTGGTGAACAACCATATTTAATCAAGGAATCAAATAAATCTTGTTGTTCAAAGTGTTGATCCTCTAAACCGGGAATTTGTTGTTCTCTCTTAATTGGTTGTGGTTCTATTGAAAATATTAATGCTATTACTTTCCTCCCCTTTTTGACAGGGAATAATTCTATGTTAATATCACTATTTGAATTTATTTGATCTATGGATATTTTTAATACTTTTGCTTTAAAGTGCCCAAATTGTGAATATTCATCTTTACCAATACCAAGCAGTTCTTTTAGCTCATTAACAGTAAATTTCCTACTCCCAATTTTAACATACTGCTTTAATAATTCGTAGAGCCTGATACTATATGAGGACTTCAAATACACAACATTTTCCAACTGATAGCTGGTGAAGTTCTCTTTTAATTGTAATAGATACGGTTTCAGTAGTTGGGGAAATTCAACAGTAATCTCCTTAGTATTCTCATTGACTATGGCAACACTTACCCAGTTTGCGTCCATCCAAACATCACCTTCCCGATAAAAAAAGGTTCTATTCCTTAGCTTTTTAATAGTGATTATGATTTCATTAAGGTTTCGCATTCCATTACCGAAAAATTCAACCAGATCAGTTGAGTTGAAGGTATACACCCCGAAAGTCTCATCACTTTTATTTACCTTTTGACTAAGAACGTATAAGATAATCCTCTGTTCATTAGTAGTGAGTTTATACTTTGCCTCTATTAATTTATTTGCTTTTACAATAAGTTGTTTCACTTTTCCCCTCCCCCATAATTTAGCTAAAAAGAGTTTACAGCAACCAAACGCTCACTGCAATTAATGTCTGTGATAGTTCGTGCAGAAAGAGTGATAGTTCGTGCAGAAAGAGTGATAGTTCGTGCAGAAAGAGTGATAGTTCGTGCAGAAAGAGTGATATTAGAATCTGTAAATAATTAGAATATATAAGGAAAACCCAACTGAAAAGGTTTTAAAACAACTGATTAAAACAATAAAAACTACACTAGAAAAAAAAGCCGGGGGTGGTAGTGGTTCTTTTCGCTATCGCTCTTAAAAGCAAAAAACCAAAAGCACTTGGTCTAAACCTCCCCCTAACAGCCCTCGTAAGACTTTTTCCTAATAGCCCTTACCCAAACACCAAGAAACATGAACTAAACAGCACAACGTCAATGAAGGGGCAAACAACCCCACAAACTGTACCATCGAATCATATTAACCCTGAAAAACTCTAATATATCTCCCCTCTGCCTAGAAAACTGGGTGATTGTATTGGGAGGGTTCTAAACGTTGCCGACCCTCATAATTAACAGGATAATGGGCTGGTAGAGTTCGCAACACTCCTCCAATCCGGAACAATAACAATAATTGACATTCCTTTGAAATTATGTAGACTATAAACAGGATTAACCTTTAAATAAAGGTGCTTACAATGAACGTGTCCTTGTCCGAGAAGTGGGATGATTTTGTGAAGCAGCAAGTAGATAGTGGTAGCTACTCATCCAATAGTGAGGTTGTTAGAGCAGGACTGCGACTCTTGGAGAATGAACGGGTACAGTCTATCAATGAAGTGAGTAAGCTCAACAGTTACTTGGAAAAGCTGGCTACAACAGATAAGAATAATTTCGTTGATACTAATATCCAAGAGATTATTAAAAAAGAAAAATTAAAATCAGGTGTTATTTAGTGAAATCTTGTAAGTTTCATCCAGAAGCAGAAATAAGAATTGCTGAAATATGGAGGTTTACATACCAACAGTGGGGTGAAGAACAAGCTGATAAATATCTATTAAATATAGATACTGAAATTAAACGGCTTTGTGCTGGTGAATTAATAGGTAGAAATTATAATCATCTGGAAAAACATGATATTAAATTCATCTCCTGCCAACGGCATTATATTTTCTATACAGAAGATGAAGATAATATATTTATATTAACTGTTCTGCATGATGTTATGGATTTGCCAATTCGTTTAAAAGATTTATTGGAATAATAATACCAATATCCAAAAAAAAGCGGTTTCCATGTTTTATTTACCAGAGTAAAATTTATGGTTAATCAAATATTTGATAGTTTTGAGCGAACAGAATTTTCAGATGAAATATTTGCAATATTTGGAAGGGTATTAACCGTTGCTACACGATTTGACGCATCGACCAGAACACTTGAAATGCTACTTTCATTTAAAAAAGAAGTTTCGGATAAGAATGATACATTGGATAATGATGAGTATCAAGAAATGCTTCTGAAACTTAGGAAAAAATATAAATCCTTAGATCAAGCGATTAAGTTTTTGCCATTCAATGAAAATATTAAAAAAAAATTGCATCGTGCTAAAAAATCAAGAAATGAGTTGATCCACGAAGCAACTTTTGGAGCTACAAATGGTTTTGACCACATGGATAGCGAAGAACTATCCCAACATCTTGACTACATTGAAAAATTAGTTCTTAAAGTAATAAGGTGTGAAGCTATGATTTCAACAATTATTTCAATTGAGAACAAAGACCCAATTTCTTGCTACCTATTTTCAAAAGAATATGAAGATAAATATGTAAGTTGGGTGATGGAGCGTTTTGAAGAATAATCAAAAATATCTATGATTAATACTCAACAATTTATCCAGCTAAGTAAAAAAATTGTTAAGGAATAAACAATGAAATTCTGCACTCAATGTGGCACAAAAATAAGCTCGGATACAAAATTTTGCCCCAACTGTGGACATGATTTAATAAAAAGTTCTTCAAAAACCTCTTTGGACGCAAATGTAAAAGTAGAAACAACCAATGCGACAGTAGAGAAGGGCTTTAAGACAGTGGAGAAGGGGGTTAAAGCGACAGGTAAAGGTCTACTGTTCTCTTTGACAACACTTAAAAAAACAATAAAGCCAATCATTACACTATTAGTGTTTGGAGCGATATTGTATGGAGTCGCTTTTATTGGTTTTATGCTGCAAGAATCATATTTGAAGAAAGATAGAGACAGAGCACTTCAAGACTTGAAGTTGAAAATTGAAGCAACCCAAGGTGACTCTATTGTAGATGAATGGGAGGTGCTTGGGTCTGATGACCCTGCTAGTGGGAAAAAAATTGGAAGATATACAAACATTAGATCAAATAATGGTCTTTGCTCCATGTCGGTAGAACACAGAATTGATGGGACTAAACTAACAGGATTCCGGTGCGACTTTAATTTTGATGTTCCATTGATGAACAGTGGTTTTACCAGCATCAAATTTGATAATGACAGAAATATACAAACCATGAATTATTCTGCGTTCAAAAATAGTCATGATAAATTTAATCTAAGTGGTACATCTGCTGCTTATTTTTCACCAGAGCTACGTTTAAAAAATACTGGTGAATTTAGTCACTTTAAACCAGAATACCTTTTTAAAAACACCCATGCATTTGGTTATAAAGATTTTATCAGTGGTCTTATCTCTGCTAATACGGTAGCAATACAAATAACACCAACTGTGGATCATGGGTACTATAAATTTTATAATTATGCCACTGGTACCTACGGCAATTTTGAACGTTTAGATTTAGACCCTGTCTGGATCAAGTTTTCACTTAAAGGAGCTAAAGAAGCAATTGCGAAACTTGGAAAAGAACTGAGGTAGACACAAATCAAAGTTATTGCTTTGTCATCCACTCTTTTGCGAGTTTCTATGCTTCATCAGTCTTATTCTTTCAATGTCTTTTTTTTTGGGGAGCAATAATGTTTAGTAGACTAGAGGCTTGTTAATGAAGAGCCTAGGGAAAACCATCAAGAAACTACTCATTTTTGCAGGAATAATCACCGTATTACTTGTTGCAACAAGTATTTCTGGTATTGGAGATCGGGTTGGGCAGGTATTGGCACAGCCAAGCGATCCACAAAAACAAGATATTGAACAAAATCTCATTGATGGATTAGAAAATGCAGCAAAGATTTTAAATAAAAATACTCCTAGAATGATTGATAAAGAAACGAGCATGGGTCCAGCTACTATTGGACCGGGGTTGCGTGTCAATATTAATTACACACTCCCAAACTACTCATCGAGCGAATTTACTTCATCACAGATAATTCAACATATTCGTCCTACTTTGAAAAATTACGCATGTAGCAAACCAAATATGAAGGTAATTCTTCAATATGGTGCATCTATAGTTTACTCGTATTATGGTAATGATGGAATACTAATTACAAGTATCCCGATAGTTAGAAATGATTGTTGGTTTTAGATAAAATCAGTAAACTTTCAACAGGTGATGAAATAGCAAAATCTCACCTATCTAACCTCTATGGATGTTTCTCCATCCATTCTCTTGCGAGTTTCTGTGCTTCTGAAATCTGTGAAGCGGTCATAATTTTAGAAAGTTTGTCTCTATTTTTCTTGGCATCTTTATTCCCTGATGCTGCTAAAATGTTGTACCATTTGTGTGACTGAACATAGTCCTGAATAACTCCATCCCCATCTCTATACATAAAACTCAGAAAGTGTTGAGCAGTAGCATCCCCTTGCTCTGCTGCTTTCCTAAACCACTTCTCTGCTTCCTTGTAGTCTTTTGACACCCCTTCCCCTTTGGCATAAAAAAGACCCATAACGTATTGAGCAGCAGCATTCCCTTGCTCTGCTGCTTTTCTGTACCACTTCACCGATTCCTTGTGGTCTTGTGCTACTCCGTTCCCGTTTCCATACATAAAACCCATATTTTGTTGAGCAAAGTCATCTCCCTGTTCTGCTGCTTTTCTAAACCACTTTACCGCTTCCTTGTAGTCTTTTGCTGCTCCCTTACCTTCTCTACTATGGGTCCATCTGCATAAAGGTACCGAAAGTACCACAAGATTTAGCTACGGCTGATCGTTTGCCATGTGCTCATTTCTGAGTTCTTTGATGCGATCTGGTGGGAAGTATTTGTAGAAAGCAGTCCTGC
>Ga0233428_1003656_pt1 | contig 12755 bp, 10 predicted proteins | sample SI_118_April2016_4_FD_179890 | JGI IMG/M metagenome (GOLD analysis project Ga0233428, IMG submission 179890) | Seawater microbial communities from Saanich Inlet, British Columbia, Canada - SI_118_April2016_120_MG | ecosystem: Environmental > Aquatic > Marine > Inlet | place: Canada: British... | reverse complement strand
TTTCTAAACTAGATTTTGTACAAGGCTCAAACGGGTTATGGATTTATCTTCTCAAGACAACTATTCACTTGTTCTTGGAATTTTAAACTGAATCCCAACAAATCATCTTTTACCATCATACCATTATTTAGCATAGTTATAGTAGTTGAGAGTAAGAGGGTACGTGGTGGATATCTATTACAACACTGTAGCTCCCAATCAATCCCATCAGACACTTCCCGAGATTTCCTGAATCTCTCAATCGGTGTTTTTTCAGAGTCAGTTAAAATCTGAATTATTTCGTTGTTTTTTGTTTCCAAGAAACGATTCTGCAATTCTGGAAACACTTTTTTAAAGTATTTCCAATCAGCTTCAGTAGGTTCATCATTCGGGTCTCGACTTGCATCAAATTTTGCTGTTTCTTCTAAATATCTGCGTAATGCGTTTTCAGATGGGTTATCTTTTTTATTTTTCATTGGGTTCGACTCCTTTCCGATTAAAATTGAAAGATATTAAAGTATTTCAAAATATATAGTTATTTACTCAATCCCAAAATGTTCGAAACTACTTCTGCTTCCCATATATCATCTTCATCTGTCGAAACTGATTTTTCTTTAACAATCTGAATCCATTTAGGATCTTTGAAAATAAGCTTGATATTATTTAATAATTCATTCCTAAATTTTTCAGGCCACAACTCTTTTGACATGTGAGTTGAACTAGCTGCTTTACCAGTTAGAAAATCAATAATATCAGCAAGTATCATTAGTTGTTGCAGTTTAAAGGCTCTGTTCGACATCAAATTTATATAGAGTCTGAAAACTTCAGGTCCATCTTCATAATCATTAATATCAATTGGTCCTCCAAGTACTAGGGCTTCGATGAGCTCTCCAGCTACAAGCAATAGTTCTGAGTCTATATTATTTTTACATAATTCAGTTTTTAAATTCCCAATACTGGCACATAAGAATGCATGATATGGAATCATGTTTCCGCTAATAAATCCTTTCCTTAGAATCCAATTTTTTATCTCTGGATTCTCTGTTGGTTCTAAATAAAATATAGTATGAATTCGTCCCCATCCAGATACTAATTTGGATAATTTCCATAGTTCTCTTTCTACATACTTGAACTTAGAACAAATTGCATATCCAACGTAAAGCGTAAAATCATCATACTTACCGAGGGTAAATAATTTTCTATTTAATTCTTGTTCGATATCTTCATCGTCATCTATAATTATTGCAAGCAGAGAAATACCTAGTTTTACTGAACTAGTTGAAGGGCTTTCAAATGCTAGCCATTTAGCAAAATCATATAAGTATAGATCCACTTTTATATCATGTTCCATTAAACTATCCATAATAAAAACGAAGATGGAGCCCAAAGTAATATTTTGTATATAATTGTATAGCTCAACCTTTGTGGAGATTGAATTTGTTTCTGATATATTTATCAACAAATCTACTAGCTTACTTACATTCTTATTATTACTATCCTCCTCTCCAAAGTGAAATACCATACCATCAGAAAACCCATGCTCTAACCGGGGGGTTCCTTCTTTATAAGTTTTTTCATCACATGGGAGGTGGTTCAATTGCAACCTTCCATCTTCATCAATATTAGATTTAACATGTTCAAAAATTGAAGGTAGGTTGCTCCAAGGTAGATCAATTTCGGGAATTTCATTTTGAGAAGCTTTATTTTCAATATTATTCATAGATATCTCCGATTAATTCTTCTTTATTGTGGATTTAACATAATCCATTTCTTCGCATTAGAGCTTCAGGATCAGGTTTACGACCTCTGAATTTCACATATAATTCCATAGGATGCGCAGTATTGCCTTTTGATAAAATATTCTCTCTGAAAGATTGAGCAACTTCTTTATTGAATATACCCTTTTCTTTGAATAATTCAAATGCGTCCGCATCAAGGACTTCTGCCCAACGGTAACTATAATAACCGGCAGAGTAGCCTCCTGCAAATATATGTGAGAACTTACACGACAAACTTGATGATTCCGTTCTCGGGACCATGAGAGTATGACCAATTGAGTCACTTTCATACTGATATACATCATTTATATTTTCGGGATTTGATGCATACCATGCAAGATCAAGTAACTCCCAGGTTAGGACATTGATGGATTTCTTTCCAGCAAAAAATGTTTTAGACTTTAACACCTTGTCAATTAAATCTTGAGGTATCCTTTCACCTGTTTCATAATGATAGGCATATAAATCCAATACTTCAGGTTCCAATACAAAGTTCTCCATTAATTGCGAGGGAAGTTCAACAAAATCCCAATATACGTTTGTTCCTGATAATGATGCATATGTACATTGTGATAACAACCGGTGGAGGGCATGTCCAAATTCGTGAAACAGAGTCTCAACTCCTCTCAAATTCAACAAGGATGGATGATTTTCTGTTGGTGGTGATAAATTAGTCGCAATACATACTACAGGTCTTTTCATCTCACCATCTATTAGTCCTTGTGACTGCAATGTATTCATCCAACCACCTGCTTTTTTTGTTTCTCGCGGGAATAAATCAAGCCACAGTTGTCCAAGATATCCTCGATTATTATCAAATACTACATAAGATCGAATATCTGAGTGTGGCATTGGTATGTCATAAACTCTTTCAATGGATATGTCATATAGCTTTGAACCAAGTTCAAATATACCTTTAACTACATTCTCCATTTCAAAATACGGTTTGAGTTCTTCTGATTTAAATCCAAATATTTTGCTTTTGAGTTTATCAGTATAGTATTGAGTATCCCATCCATATAGATTTCGAAGACCATCCATTTGATCAGAAAAATCCCTCAACATCTCCATATCTTCATCGGCCTTTGGTTTGCTGATTTTATAAAATTCATCAAGAAAACTTTTTACATTGTCAACGTTTTCTGCCATTCTATCCTGTAGTTTAAAACTAGCATAGTTTTTATGTCCTAGTAGATTTGCCATCCTATGTGATAGTTTTGCTTTCGTTAGAATGATATCTTGATTATCAAATTTATCATTGAACGATCTGCTGGTTAGTTTTCTAAATACTTTTTCTCTCAATTTTCTATTTGTTGAGTAAGTTAGAATCGGAACCGTAAAAGGTTGTTGAAGTAGGATTAGCCAGCCAGTGTTTTGTCCTTTATCAATTGCAGTCTTGGCCATAAGGGCTTTTGACACTTCAGGAATACCAGCTAGTTCAGATTCATTTGTGATATGTAATTCAAAAGCATTGGTGGAGTCTAGTAGATTTTTTGAAAATTGATCGCTCAACTGAGACAATTCTATTTTAATAGATTTTAGTTCCTCTTGCTTTTCATCACAAAGGTTTGCACCATTCTTGATATACCATTCAAATCTATCTTCGACCAATCGAATCTGTTCTTTATTTAGACCCAGTTCATTTCTATTATTATAAACTACTGACACTTTATCAAATAATTTCTTGCTTGTAAGAATGTTATGTTCATATTCAGCAAGCTTTGGATTGATCAGATTTGCCATATCCTTAAGTTCAGAAGTGGATTCATGGCTTATTAAAAATCTAAATATTTTAGTGATTCTATCCAGTAAAGGGCCTTTACATTCTAGGGCTAGTATCGTGTTATCAAATGATGGATCCGCTGAATTATTTGATATGGAAGATATATCTTTTTTTGCTTTATCAATTGCATATTCAAATGCAGGTTCAAAATGTATTGGCTGAATCAGATCAAACGAAACAGCATTGTATTTTAATTTGGGTGATTGAATCAGTGGATTTATTTTGTCCATAATTATAGATGACTTCAGTAATTTTCTATAAGGATACTGGAGATTTATTACAATAGGAGTATATCATATACTCTAAAATTATTTCTCCATTTCGTATGAAGAAATTACGTGGATTAGGCGGATGGATTGAAGTAGAAAATGTTAATGGCCTGATTCCAATAAAATTGTCTACACATTAATGTATCCTGAATACATTATGCCAGTTCCAATTCTTGTGAGAAATGGTTTACTTGATACTGTCTAGTAAAATCCTTTGTATTTTAGATCATTGCTCCATTATCATACTGATAATTATCACTATATCCAAAACATCTACCACTGTATCAAAATTAACATCTGCAAATAGGAATTCACAGGAGCCATCATCAAATGAAGCAGCTGAATTGTAATTGATTGCCTGGAAATATGTGCATCCTTCATAGTTACAACTGCCATCGTCTATAGTAGCTTCAGGGTTGTAATTGATTGCAAAAGGGTCGGTACAGCCTGAAATCTGTGAGAAATAATAAGCTCCCATATCATTCCTTGTACCATCTGGATCTTGATCATCAGGGTCATTTTCCCAAGTTATCCCATCACCATCTAGGTCAGGACTACCTGCATCGATACAAGGTGATAATGGAGATAGATAGAAATTATTATCAGAAGGGTTAACAAATTCTGAATTTTCGTGAATGACTCCCCCAGCAAAAACAAGGCTTTCCGATTCATATAAGATAGTTTCGAGATTAGAGTATTCAAAAAATATGATCCCACCATCAACAATTTCATAAACCTCCCCTCCTTCAACATTCCCAGTAATAATTGAATTAGTAACATACATATTAGTCTCTGAATAAAGCGGTGCCCAAAATATTTCATTCACGGAATTTTCCGAAAAAGTACAGTTAGTTATAAAAGATTCTTCACCATAATAGGTATTGATAAATCCATAGTTATTCCCGTAAAATAGTGAATTCTCAATAATTGAAATCATGTGTGAGTGAGTATGTATACCATAATTATTTTCATATACTATGCAATTTTTTACTCTCAACTCACCTACACCCGATCCAGATATACCATTTGCTTGACCGCCACCAAAAATCTGAAATCCTTCTATGCTTAAAATATATTGGAACCCATTTGATGATATTACAGAACCTTCAGAGCCTTCAATCAAAGTCTCTAAATTTGGTTCTGATGCTAACAATACAAGTGATTTATTTTCAATGATCAGATTTTCTTGATAGATACCAGGCTGAACTAAAACGGTATCCCCATTTGTAGAAGCATCTATCCCTTGTTGAATGGTAGAATAATCTGCTGGAATATTGATAACTGAAGCCATTAAGCAAGATAGAAGTGTTAATAATATTGTAAGAGTTTTCATATTGACCTCAAATTATTGATACAAGTTTATTGGTGTAATTATTGATTAATGGATAAGGAACTTATTGACTACCTAGAATTAGATTTACTAAGAAAACGATATCTAAAACATCTAAATTGGAGTCTTCATTTATATCACCAGCCCATAGATTATATTCATTTTCTTCGATTTCACCTAATATAATTCCCACAAGTGACACAATATCTAATACATTAATCTGGAAATCTTGATTTATATCTCCTAAAATATATTGTGAATTAATATCAAATTCGAATGCGCCCATATCTGGAGCAGCACCAATAAAACTACTAGGGTCAGCTTGGTACAGTGTATCTTGATCAAATACAACTAGAGTTGCTCCTGCATCAATGCAAGGTGAATCAGGTTGTAAAGTATAATTTGATGTATCAGGGAACATGAATAGCGGATCGTGGTCTATATTCCCACTCAACCATTGTACAATATTATATTCATGATTAATAATTCCAGAAAGTCCATTTTGAATATCTGAATGAGAATTTAAGAAAGTGTTATTATTTCCACTTAAACAAACTTCATTTGGTGAGTTAGACCAAAGTATTGAATTAATGTTCTGGATAGACGAGTTTGCAGCATATATTCCACCCCCCAGAGTACTGGCACTGTTTCCGGTGATTGTGACATTGTCCATCGAGGCAATGGTATTACTTTGAAAATAGATTCCACCGCCGCCACCATAAGAAGAAGTATTGTCGGTGATTGAAACGTTGGTGAAGTTTGGGTAGATTAGACCATTGGAACCGTATCCATATATTCCGCCACCTGAGTTAACAGCAATATTGCCGGTGATGATCACGTCAGCTATTGTTGGGGAAGATCCCTCTTTGAAGTAGATTCCTGCTCCATTATTTGATGTGTTATTTTGGATAAGGCTATTTGCTAATTCAAAGGAGGAATTTCCTGCAGCATATATTCCACCCCCCAGAGTACTGGCACTGTTTCCGGTGATTGTGACATTGTCCATCGAGGCAATGGTATTACTTTGAAAATAGATTCCACCACCGCCACCATAAGAAGAAGTATTGTCGGTGATTGAAACGTTGGTGAAGTTTGGGTAGATTAGACCATTGGAACCGTATCCATATATTCCGCCACCGTTATCAACAGCTGTATTCTCTGTAACTACTAGATCTATAAACGTTGGAGAGCTACTCTCAAAGTAGATTCCTGCTCCATTGTTATTTAATCCATTGGTTATTGTCAATCCTTGGAGTATCGAACTATTTCCTTCAAAATTATTAAATATTACGACACTTCCATTTTGATTTCCATCAATGATTGTTTGAGATATGTGGCTGGTGTCAGCATCCATAATAAACATGGAGGTGAGTGTTATGTTATGGCCGTTAAAATTAATATTTTCATAGTAGATACCTGGTTGCACCAAAACAGTATCACCATTTACTGAGGCATTTATTCCTTGTTGAATTGAAGGATAATCTCCTGGGATGTTAATGATTGTTGAGTGGATGAATGCGACTAAGATAAATGGGACTAAATACTTCATAATACCTCCAAAGTATAATATTAATTTGGGGTAATACGGATACCCCTTGAAAGCCTCACATGGTGTCGCCAAACAGCCAAAGATTTAACCCTACTGGGAGCTATCAAGGGGCAGTACTTGCCCACATGAGTTCCAGTAAGGTATTATCGTAAATCAAAATATGGCTGTTTGGCTAGCCAATATTACGGTAATTATTATGTATCGGAATATCCATTTTATTGCAGGTGGTAAGGAGGAATCGTGGAAAAATTTGGGTGGAAATCTGGTGAGCTCCATATCGGGCTGATAAGGCTGGATTTTTGGAGATCTGACCTGGAAGTCGATGATTTAAGATCTGGCGAAATTCGTAAGATCAATATTTTCAACATCTTATTTTCAGTTAAAAATTGTTAAAATTATTAAAAATTGCCGATCATCCTAAATACCGTAATATCAGGAGGTTATCGGAGGTGTGGGGAAAAGAAATAATCCAAAAAGTGTTTCATCATACCATGATCTGCTGAAAATCGAGCCAGGTGGGCTGGGTCGGATTTGGGATATCATTAAATCCAATTATTTTATCGATTTAATGAAAATAGTTGTTGACTATAATCACTAAAAATGCTGATACTATAAGTACATAGTGATTTAATGACAACTCTTAAAACTCTGGCCAATATGTCATCTTCGAAAATTGACAGTATAGTGAAAATAAATTTGACAAGTATTACTAAAAATATCCACATTAAAGTATAGGATGTTTTTAAAACCTCTTCTGGAAACCTGCTGAAAACTGGAATCCTGCAAAACTGACAATAATTAAATCCAGATAAAGATTTTCTGGATTAAGACTAAGGGATATTCCCTTACCCAAATACATCATAACCAACAAAGACTTATGAACAACACAATAGCCACTGATCGATTCTATTTGGCGGCGTTTTTAATGGAACGCGGAATTGAATTAAAAGAACATGCCAGATCCAACGACAGATCAACGTTTATTTTTGATAATTTAGAAGTAAAAAATTTGATCAATGATTATTATCTTGATTTGACCTCAATCTCTCCAAGAAAATATGCTTCTGCAATTCGCAATTTAAAAACAATCATGTACAACACATCACACAACAATAAATCATCCAACTATAATGACATCTCCAAGAAAGAGCACTCATGCAACAACAGACAATCCCAATAAAGTATTAATTGTAAAATCAAGTTCTGTAGAGTCAAGTTTCTCTCAATTAAAATTTAAAGAAGCAGATCCTACTAATTCAGAAGAATTAATAAATGCTTATTTTAATCCAATAAATGAAAATGCTTTCACCACGTTACTGCCTCTCAAGTATGATGCAATTAAAAGAAATAAGGAAAACCTTGATTACAATAGCTGTATCCAGCCAATTGTATTTGAATTTGATGTAGGAAGCATTGAGTTTCAAATGGAAAGAATAGAAGCAGTAAAAAATCATTTCAATATTCCTCAGTTTTTTGTTCATTCCGGAAATAAATCAATACATCATTATTTGTGGTTTCAACATTTTTCTGATAATCAAAATCAGTATATCAAAGCCTGGGAAAAACTATATAAGTATTTATCGGAGAAATTTCCAGAATACTATAAATATGTCTCCAAAACTCCTGAAAGCAATAAAGACCATCTTATTGCTGATACTAGAATGAAATCCCCACATATGTATTGCCGTCAGGCCAAAGGTGTTAGAAATAATGGAGAATTTCAAAAAGCGACTTATTTCAATCAAATAGACAATGAATTTGAACCTACTTGTATAAATGTATATATTGATAAAATACAATTAGGTGGACCGACTGAGAGTGAACCAAAGGCTCCATCAGTTTTTCATATAGCTGGAGATTTTTTATCTTGTGGAGCTGAGGAAGGATCAAGAGATGAAGCCTGTTTTAAATCTGCATCATTATTAAGAGATTGTGGTTATTCATCAAAAATTGCTTTTCAGCTTTTATGCAAAGGAGCTGATAAATGTGAACCAGTATTTCCACATGATGTGGTTGCTTTGAAGGTTAAATCGGCTTATAGTTATAAACCAAATCCGTTTGCCTTTATTGAGGCTACAACATCCTCATATTATTATTCTCACAGTGGGAAATTATTTCAATCTACCAAGGATATCTTGAAGGAGACTTTTAATAGTCTTGATCATAATCTACCTGCAAAATACCCGGTTTTAGAATTTGTATATAATGTACATCAGGATTATCAAATAGATTTTACTGAAAGGACATATAATCTATTCAAACCCACCGAATATCATTTAATGGAAAGAAATGATGTTGATATAAATCCGGAAGAACATTTTAGTGAGATTCAGAGGTTACTTAAAAATCTTATCCCTAAGAAAAAGGAAAGAAACTATTTTCTAAATTGGTTAGCAGCTATACTACAGACCAGGAAAAAGATGATGACTTCATTTGTTTTTATCGGACCGCAAGGCGCTGGCAAAGGTGTTTTCCTCAGTCGTATTCTGAAGCCCTTATTTGGTGAGGATCAGACTATTCAGGTTGAAGACGAACAGCTCAAGTCTTCATTTAATGGCTGGATTAAGAATGTAGCTTTTATCGCATTTAATGAAGTTGCCCACGATAACAGAGGAAGGAACTCGTTAAACTCAAAGATAAAATCGATTATTACAGATCCTTCAATAACGATAAATGAGAAAAACATTCGCACATATCAGTTAGACAACAATATCAACTGTATTTTCTATTCCAATGAGAAGGTTCCGCTACTTGTAGAAAGAAGTGACAGGAGATTTACCATTATGGAAACAGGTGGTAACCTTGCAAATAAGAAGTGGTTCAAAGTGCCAAAATCATTTGAGAGGTTTAAAAGTGAGCTACCCAATTTTGCTCAGTATCTTTGGAATTATGATGTAAATATGGACGAAGCAAACATTCCGTTTGAGAATAGAATGAAGAAAGTTCTTATCTCAGCAGCTCAGAATAGATGGGAAGAGTTTGCCCATCATCTTAAAGATGGTGATGAAAAATGGTTTGATGAACTTACACAGGATATCAGCGGTTTGTACGAATTTGGTATTGATCATAAAGTTCCTCAATATAGATCGGTAAGCTTTACGGAAATAAAAAAGAATGGACTGATAACAAAAGATCAAGCACTACGGCTTTTTGTAGAAATGTATAGAGACAGGAATGTGACAAAAAATGTTCTTTCCAAACATCTTTCACTTTATGGGATTTCTGGAAAGAGGCTAGGAACCGGAGATGATCGCATACATTTTTACAAGTGGCATGCTGTTAAACAAAAGAAAGACCAGGGTAAACCATAGGGAGACCAGGGTGCAAACCACACTTAAGTCTAATAATAACAACGTTAAACCATAGGAACCATAGGTATTTGAATTTTGGTAGCTATAAATATATATATGGTACAGTATAACACCACACACAGTGTAATTGCGTTTTACCCCTGGTTCCCTGGTTTCTCTATTAAACACAGTTACTTAGGTATGGTTTGTACCCTGGTTTTACCCTGGTCTAACACTGGTTTCCTATGGTTTTGGTCTGAATGATTGAAAAACCCAAGGATTAAAAAAAAAGAATGTTAAAAATTAAATAACCAACAGGAGGACTTAATATGAAGATATTAAACCTAAAAAACATGGCAGATTTTCTGCCGAAATATCCAGAGCACAAGATCGTGCTCTTTGACAACAATCCAATAGTGCACTCTGAAAGATTTGAACGAAAAACCAATGCAAAACTATGGTATCACTTTGCACCTGACGCGATGCTCAGCCCCGAATACCTGAGAGAAAAAGGAGGAATCCAATCATCTGATGGTGCTCAAGCAGTCAGATCCGTGCAATGACTATTAAACCATCCGGAGCTATGGACAAATATTGAAGATATATTCGTCACACCATTTGCAATGGGTTCGATTGGACTGATTGCTAATCCATTAGTTGATAACGAAATCATTGTTCTGATGCCCTTCACATTTATCCATCCTATGGCTGATTTCACAGACAAAGGATCAGGTGGATATGTGTGGCAATCTTTACCAATAGATGCTATTGATGATCCCCTTTTATTTGCGACATATTGCACAGAATGCTTTGGGATTTTCGATAATGAATTGAAATTGAACTTCCGTTCAATCCTAAATGACTACCTGGTCTCACCACAATATACCAATTTATTAAAACCATAATCTCACTAATGATAAAATACTTTAACCCACTCAACAACAACCCCGACAAGGGGCTCAATACAGGAGATGCTAAAATGATTTCTGATGAAAATTACAAAAAAGTGATAACAAAAAATATGGTAGACCATATAAACAATAACCCTTTACCACCTGGGCAGAGGAAAGTTCTTGACCTACTCAACATCCCATATTCACCGGTGGATGATTTCCTGAAGAAACTGAGGAAAAAGAAAAAACTGAATCTGATAAAGAAGTAAAAACGGACTCCCTACTGCTTATTGCGGTAGGGTTTCAAAATGTTTAAACCTTGTTTTGCGGAATCAAAGTATCTGGTTGCTTTTCCCCTATCTATTACCCTGGTCCTTCAACCAAAGGTCCACCTACTTTTCCTACCAGAAAACGGTCTGTGAAATATTTTTTGGAAATTTTCTACAGCCCTATAAGGAATTCCACTACCTACCGTCAACAAGTCTATTTCTATATTGAATTTATTTTGTAACTTCAATCCATCATTCTTGAGAGTATTTGTTTGCGAAAATATTCGCTGTAACAAATTTTGAAGAACGATATGAATAAATATACTAGAAATATCATAAAATTATTATTATTTAGTTTTACAATCTGTTTTTCACAATTTGGTAATGTATTGGGAGATACTAATAACAACTATACAATAGATGTATTAGATATTATTTTAATTGTGAATATTATTATTGGGATTGAAAATGATCCTACAGATGCAGAAATTTGGGCTTCTGATTTAAATATTGATAATGAAATAAATGTGCAAGATATAGTTATTGTAATTGATATTATTTTATATGATTATAACAATGCAGGATATGTGTTGCTTGAAAATCAGACCGAGCACTCTGGAGTGACAATATTTATTCCAGAAATCGGTATATGGCAATCCACTGATTCTCTTGGTTATTTTAATTTGCATTTTGTACCCGATGGAATTTGGATTTTAAAGGTTAGGTATCCATATTTTATTGATATAGAGACTACAATTGTAAGTGATGATGGGCACATATTTTTTGATCTAAACTTTCTCTTAATCCAACAACTCAAATTTTGGGTTGTACCTACAGAAATTACTCTTGACAGTGGAATTGAAAGCTGGGAAGATCTGGGAATTACGGGGTATGTTACAAATATTAGCTCTTCAACAGCATCTATGTCTGTATCAAATGGTTTACCCCACTTTTTCTATATTAATCCGATAGATCATGAATGGAATCATGAATATGAACTTGGAGGCATGGATCATTTTTGCTTTCTTAATTATCAATGTTTTTCATCAGATGGATTTCCCTCACAAATTTCATATATAATTAATCCGGGAGATACATTATCAACTGACTATTTGTACATCGCAGGACCTTTTATTGATGAAAATTGTATAGTTCCTGGAAGTTATGAGGGTAACTTCTTAATTTCTGATGACTACAATTATCCTGAATATTTTGGATTGTGGTATTTTGGAGAATTTATTCCCGGTGAACTTTTTGAGAATATTAATCCACTAAATAGATCACTCACGAAGAAAGATTCTTTAACCTTTCCAGTAAACATAAACTATGGTGATGAGTGATTTATAATAAATTGAGATTCCACACTTAGATCTACTGCGATTTTTTCGCAGTTAAGCTTGCAGAACCGGTGCAAATTAACATGCTCCCAACTATTCCCCCCTTCGTACTTAAAATCATTAGTAATTTCGTTCCGTCATTCGGAGAAAGATTCACAACTTAAAGACCCGAAGGTTTTGTTTAATCGTGGCAATCTTTAACTCCGAATAATACTATAACAAATGAAGGAGCAGGTTATGAAGAGAATTACAATATTCCTATTGATCGGCATCACCTA
>Ga0233428_1003654_pt1 | contig 12761 bp, 11 predicted proteins | sample SI_118_April2016_4_FD_179890 | JGI IMG/M metagenome (GOLD analysis project Ga0233428, IMG submission 179890) | Seawater microbial communities from Saanich Inlet, British Columbia, Canada - SI_118_April2016_120_MG | ecosystem: Environmental > Aquatic > Marine > Inlet | place: Canada: British... | reverse complement strand
TTATAATTGGCAGAGGTTGGGGGCAAGGCCCGCAGCATTCACAGAATCTTCAAGCTCTTTTTGCACATATTCCAGGCTTAAAGGTGATTACACCAGCAACTGCAAAAGACGCGAAAGGAATGATGATTTCAGCACTTAAAGATAAGAATCCGGTTATTTTCATTGAGCATCGATGGTTGCACCATATTGAAGATAGTGTACCTGAGAAAATATATCTAACTAAGCTGGACAAAGCGCAAGTATTACGTCGTGGATCCGATGTTACAATTGTTGCAAATTCATTGATGACAATTGAATCAATGAAAGCAGCTGAAGCTCTTTCAGAAGTTGGAGTAGACGTTGAAATTGTTGATTTAAGGTCAATTAAGCCAATTGATTCAGATACAATTTTAAAGTCAGTATCTAAAACCAAGAAACTAATTGTTGTAGATTCTTCATGGAAAACCGGGGGGATTTCTGGAGAAGTCATTGCTTCAATTGTAGAACGTGGCTTTGATTTATTAGAACAAGCTCCATTAAGAATAACTTCTCCAGATCACGTTGTGCCAACATCACATTACTTGGCAGATGAATATTATCAAGACGCTAAACAAATTGCTGGCAAGGTTTTGGAATTTCTTGGTCGGTTAGATAATGTAGATGTGGTTAATAAAAAACTTAGAATAGATGGCCCAGCAGATGTGCCAAATAGAGAGTTTCATGGCCCTTTTTAATTAATAATAGTTTGGAGTATTTTATGAGTAGTGGTATCGATGTAAGTTTTTCAAATGTTTCAAGCCCAGATCCTACCGATGGTTGGTTAGATTTAACTATAGATGAAAGAATAGACCTTACAAATAAATCTATTCAGGATTTTTTATCAAATGTTGATATTGATATTGATATTGATATTGTTGAGGTTAGTAAAGGAGGGCAAATTTCTGTAATAATTAATAACACATTATCTGCATATGAACGTGGTCCTTTATTATTAGATATAGAGGAGTTTTTAAAGCTTAATATAGATAATGGAATTACGCTTTGGCATGCACCTATAGGTGACAAGAGTTCATTAAGGGGTTTAAGAGGTATTGAGGTTTTATCATGAGTAAATCAGTTATGACAAGTGATGGCGAGCTAATTCTAGACTCTCACAAATTATCTTATCATTTGGACAGAGTTAAAGCATGGGAAGCTGGAGAGAGGATAGCTCCAGTTACAGTTGATATGGCTTTAACAAGAGCATGTGGATCGATGTGTAAATTTTGTTATGCTATGATGCAAGAGCCACAGAAAAGACACGGCATTAAAACTCATCACGCTTTAAATCTGCTAGATGATTTTGCAAAAATTGGAGTACGTGGCGTATCACTAGTTTCTGATGGTGAGAGTACATTGTCTAAAGCGTATGTTCCTTTTATTCAACATGCAGCAGAACTTGGAATTAACACTGGAAATGCAACAAATGCCTGGGAATGGGGGCCAGAGAAAAGCGAACAGGTCTTACCTTATATGAGTTGGATTAGATTTACAGTAGCGGCTGGAACACCAGAAAAATATGCCGAAATTATGTACAAAGGACCAGAGCATACAGAAGTGTATGATAAGGCAATAAAGAACATTAAACATGCGGTTGAATTTAAGAGAAAGCACAATCTTTCGGTGACTCTTGGAATACAAATGGTGTTGATGCCAGAGTTTAAAGACGAAATTATTCCATTTGCAAAACTAGGCGTAGATTTGGGTGTTGACTATGCAGTAATTAAGCATTGTTCCGATGATGAATATCACACGTTAGGTGTTGACTATAGTAAGTATGAACAAATGTACGAGCTACTACAACAAGCTGAAGATTTAAGTACTGATAAAACAAAAGTGATTGTAAAATGGGACAAAATTAACGATAAAGGCAAGCCTTCGTATAATAGATTTTACGGCCCCCCGTTCTTATTGCAAATTAGCGGTAGTGGTTTAGTGGCGCCATCAGGAATGTTTTTTAATGCCCGTTATTCAAAGCTCCATATAGGTGATTTTACAACTGAGCGTTTTATAGATATTTGGAATTCTGATAATTACTGGCGCGCAATGAATTATTTGGCTTCACCTGCATTTGATGCTCAAACTATGATGGGAACCTTGCCAATTCAGCATTATATTAGTACTGCACTTGATAATCATGTTAAGGGCGTTAATAAAATAACTCGTTTACCTGGAGCTGATCCTTTACATGTTAACTTTTTATAGATTATGAGTAACATAATTAATACAGATATTTGCATTTTAGGATCAGGAATGGTTGGTCTTTCTATTGCTCATCAAATTTCGGAAAGGTTTCCGTTTTTAAATATAACAATAGTAGAAAAAGAGTTAGATGCTGGTAAGCATGCTTCGGGTAGGAATAGTGGGGTACTGCATGCAGGACTATACTATCAACCAGAATCATTAAGGGCAAAAGTATGCATTAATGGGGCAAAACGTCTTAAGGAATGGTGTATAGATCACAATATTCCAGTTATGGAGTGTGGAAAGGTAATAACACCACAAAGAGTAGAATTAGATAAACAATTAGACACTTTACTTGAACGTGGAACTAAAAATGGAGTAAATGTAGAGTTAATCGATGAAGTGCAATTTAATGAACTTGTTCCTGATGGTCATACTAGTACTGGACGTGCTATTTGGAGTCCAAATACTTGTGTAGTTAAACCAATACAAGTTATACAAAAATTGAAGCAGAATCTGAAAGAAAGAGGAGTTTTTTTTTCTTTCAAGCCACACCAAAGTTTTCTGTAAAGTCCAAACAACTAATTTTTTCTAATGGTACAAAGTTATCTTATAATCATTTGATTAATTGTGCGGGGTTGCAGTCAGATAGAGTGGCTCATAAGTTTGGTGTTGGGAAAGAATACATAATATTGCCGTTTAAAGGTAGTTATTGGCAACTGAAAAAGGGTGCTCCTTTTAAATTTGATACAAATTTATACCCAGTGCCAGATTTATCCGTTCCATTTCTTGGAGTTCACGTAACGCCAAGTATAGATAGCACAATTTATCTTGGGCCAACAGCCACGCTTGCAATGGGTAGAGAAAATTATCAAGGGTTACGAGGCATAGAGCCACTTATGTCATTAGGATTTTTGGGGCATATGGCAACACAGGTTATAACTGATAAAAAAATGCGTAATTATGTATATAATCAGGCATTTGACTGGACACCAAGGAATTTTTTAACCGCAGTTAAGACAATTGTACCAAAAATAGAAATGATACATATTGAGCGAAGTTCTAAAGTAGGAATTAGAGCACAATTGTATGATAAATATGATCAGAAACTTATTCAAGACTTTGTAATGCTAGATGGGCCAAGTTCAACACATATTGTAAACTCTATCTCACCGGCATTTACGGCCAGCTTTGAGTTGGCAGATCATATTATAAATAATAGTAAGTTTTTTAACTAGGAGATTTTATGTTAAGTGGTAAATCTATTTTAATTACAGGAGGAACGGGCTCTTTTGGACATGCGTTTGTTCCTATGACATTGGCTAAGTTTAATCCTAAAAAATTAGTTATATACTCTAGAGATGAAATGAAGCAATGGGAAATGTCAAAGTTGTTTGAAGGTGATGAAAGGGTTCGGTTTTTTATTGGAGATATTCGAGATAAAGATAGGTTATTAAGGGCGTTAGATGGGATTGATTATGTTGTTCATGCTGCAGCTACAAAAATTGTTCCAACTGCAGAATACAATCCTTTTGAATGTATAAAAACAAATATTAATGGCGCTATGAATCTTATTGATGCTTGTATTGATAAAGGAGTGAAACGCATTGTGGCTTTATCAACCGATAAAGCCAGTAGCCCTACAAATCTTTATGGAGCTACCAAGCTAGCATCTGATAAATTATTTGTTGCAGGGAATTCATATGCAGGGGGTCACAATACTAGATTTTCTGTTGTTAGGTATGGTAATGTTATGGGATCCCGTGGATCCATCATTCCATTCTTCTTGTCAATTGCAAAAAAAGGGTTGTTGCCAATAACTGACAACAGAATGACTAGATTTATGATCACATTAGAAGAGGCTGTAGATTTTGTATGGCATGCATTTGAAGATATGAAGGGTGGCGAAGTTTATGTCAAAAAAATACCCTCTATGAAAGTAACAGATGTAGCTAAAGCTGTCTCTAGTACAGCACAACAAGAAGAGGTCGGAATTCGCCCTGGAGAAAAATTACACGAACAAATGATTGGCCATGAAGATGCATTCTATACATATGAATATCCAGATTACTTTAAAATATTGCCTTCAATAAACAATTGGAGTAATGACCCAGAAAGAATAGGAGTTGGAGTGAAGGTTAATCCTGATTTTATTTATAGTTCAGATAATAATAAAGAGTGGATGGACATTAAGACTTTAAAGAAATGGATTAAATCTAATCGTGAAAAAATGGGAAACACTTAGTCAGATTACTTAAATGATTTACATTCATTAGAGGCTTATTTTGAAGATTATTTATGATATGTCCTACATTAGGGATAAAGGCCTCCATGTATTGGATGATAATTATTTCTGGCCTGTTGATGAAAATAAGTTTCAAAATTTTTCGAAAAATTTGTACACCATATATGAAGATCTTTTATTAGCATCTAATGACGATAGATTAATAAGTGTTGGTTTTGTTGAAATATCCTTTATTAATTTATTACTACAAATTCTACATTGTAATTTTGTAAAGCAATATGCTAAAAAAAATAAAGTTAAATTATATATAGATGATTTTGATGAATACCAAAATCCAAATTGGAAGGAAATTGGATCATACTATAGCAATCAACACTTTATTCACAATAAACCTATTCGCTCCATTAGGAGGTATATTAAGTATTTTGTTTTTAATAAACAAAAAATATGTTTTAAGAATTTTGCTGGTAAGAACAATAAATGTATATCAGTAGGGAGTGCTAGCAAACTAAGAGAAAGGTATATAAATCATAATAATCTATGTTGTGATTATTATGATTATCCCGATCTTTTTTCTGATACAGATAAAAGAAAAGATAATAGTGAATTAATAGAAAAATTTAGAAACGATATTATTGATAAGTTTTTTGAAAAAATCAAGAGTCAAGAGAGTGGCTTTACATCTGATTTTGATTTTGACTTAGCCAAAGCTGCATGGATTGAAAGATTTAGTGGGGCGCTTAGTTTATACAATTCAGTCAAGATTCCCAAAAAATATACAAAAATTCTATTTACAGAGTCTGCAAAAGCCCACCATAAAATCATAATTAGATCACTGCAAGATCAAGGGTTAAATGTTTATTGTTTTCATCATGGTAATGATACTGCATTAATTATTCAAGATGTCTTGCATAAACATAATGTGTCACATTGTCAGAATTTTATTGTCCCTTCTCGTGGCGTTGTTGATGTTTACAGTAAAGCATATAAAGATTTCAAACTAGATAGATATTCAAAAACAAAATATATAAGTGTTAGCAATAAAGAGAAAAAGCAAGATTTACCTTATAATTCTTCTGAGAATTTGAAACCTAAGGTAGTTATGTTAATGGGTTATCCATATAACTCTTCACGTTATCCAGACGAAAGAGGGATGTTCTTTTTACCTAGAATAGATCTAGAAAGAAGGTTGATCATTCAATTAAATAAACTAGGACTTAAGGTTATATACAAGGCTCATCCAGATAGAAAAAAAGAGATTGCTGGGGTGTTTGATAATATGGTTGAATATGTAGAGTACGCACCTTTTGAAGATGTTTGTCAAAAGGCAGATATTGTTATTTTTACATATGTTTCAACAACAACATTTGGACACGCTTTAAAAACGGGTCAAAGAATATTGTTAATTTCTAATAGTGGAAATAATATTAATAATAATCAGTGGTCTCTTTTAGGTAAACAGGTTCATTTAATACCATCTGAGATTAATAATAAATCCAAGATAATATACGATACAGATTTGTTAGATAGCATGTTTTTAGATAATAGTTTCAGCACTATAGATTACTCATATATTAATCGAATTATGACGTAAAGTATTTTATATGGGCTTATTCAAAAGAAAACAGTTTGTTATTTTCCCACTTGGAAAAATTGCAATGTATGGATTTAATTTACTTCCATTTGTGTACTACTATGTAAGCAAGAATTGCAAGTTTACTGTATTAATTCTTGACCATCCTTTTTTTGAAAAGAGAGTAAAGTATGGTGTGATTAACAGACCGTTACTTGGCATTATAAAAAGGTCATTTGATGACAATAATATAAAATACACCAACAATGTCATACTTATTTTTTTATTAATGGCTTTAAGTAAAATTGGCATTATCAACATAAGGAAAAAGAGCGACGCTAGAGATGATGACGAGTTTTATTTAAATAACAGTCAAACTCTTTCAATTATGCCCCAATATCTGACCTGCAATCAGGCGTTCAATAGAAAGAAACCATTTTGTACGTTGAGTACAAAAGAGAATAAGAAGGGGTTAGACATATTACTATCTAATGGGGTGGACATATCAAAAAACATAGTAACTTTTCATGTTAGGGATAATTTGTATCATTCGGATCAGAATTTAGACTTTAGAGATTCGTCTGTGAATGAATTGATTCCAGCTTTAGATTGTCTTTGTAAAAAAAATTATTCTAGTTTTAGGATGGGGTCTATTCAAAAGAGCACTCAAGAGCTTAACCTTCCAAATAGTGTGATTAATTACACTGAAGAATTTAGATCAGAATTTATGGATATTTATTTAATTGAGAAAAGCGCCTTTTTTATTGGTAGTACGTCGGGCTTATGGGGTATACCATATCTTTTTAATACACCTCAAGTCAATATAAATCACATACCCTTTCATGATGCGACACTTGGAGAAAATGATATATGGCTACCGAAGAAGCTTTGGTTAGTAGATAAAAAACGTTATATGAATTTTAGAGAGATTTTATCAATTCCTAGAGCTCAAATGCTTCAAGGTGATTTTTATATCAACAACCGAATTGAAGTTATTGATAATACATCTGATGAAATACTTGAGGCTGTTTTGGAGATGCTAGATAAGATAGACGGGAAATTATCATATACTGCTGAAGATGACTATTATTGGAGTAAATTAAAAAATATGTATAGTAAAGATTCCCCAGCTAAGTATTCATTATCAAGGATATCAAAATCCTTCTTGAAAAAATATAGTAATTTATTGGTTTGAATGATGACTAAGTTTCCACAAATAAAGATTTACCGTACCCAGTTAATAAAAACTACTGGACTGTGCCTGCATGTACTTATTATTTTTATTAAAAGATTTATTAATTTTGAGATTTATTTGATTAGGTCTGGAAGGGTGGGGCATCTTGCAATAAACACAGAGTGGTTTCTTAGAAAGAGAAACTATAAGGGGCTGGTTATTAAGCCGTACACAATTATTATTAGCCCTAAGGTTAAAAAAAATATGTATGTTGCAAACGTTTATTTATTGAAAGAGTATGTGAAAGAATTACAAAAAGATTGCCGTATTTTTACAATCGAATCTTCTATCTTGCATAGAGTTATGCATAGCATTAAAATAATTAATCATAGGCAAAAAAAGAATTATTATCTGCCGAGCAATCATATCATGAATAATGATTTTTCAAAAACTCAAAAAGTAATTAATTTATCGAATAATGATATATCAAGAGGAAGAGTTCTTCTTAAAAATTTGGGTGTAACAGAGTTTGATAGAATTGTTGTAATTTTTGCAAGAGACTCAGAGTATTTATCTAAAAGATTTACAGATAAGGACTGGTCGTACCATGACTATAGAAATGCTGATATAGGTACGTATATAAAATCAATAAACTATCTTATTGAAATAGGATATACAGTCATTAGGGTCGGTAGTGTTGTAAAAGATAAGGTTAATTTTAATCACCCTAAATTTATTGACTACCCATTTTCTAGCTGTAAAAGTGACTTTTTAGATGTTTTGATTATTTATCTGTCAAAATTTGTAATTGGGACAACGTCAGGAGCAACAGATATGGCTCTAACTTTTAATAAGCCATTTTTAGGGGTTAACTATGCGCCTTTTACTGAAAGTCCATTAGGGAGATTTGATCAATATATACAAAAGAAGTTGGTTGACAATGAAAGTAAGATGGTAATCAAATATAAAGATTTTCTTGGTAAAGAATGTTTATCAGAAGTTTACAATAGTAAAGAATTTTCCAAAAAATATAATTTATCTTATAAAGATAATACTGAGGATGAGATCCTAGATGCTGTCATTGAATTTGAAAATAGAAATAGACAATTAAGTTTTACAGAATCTAACAAATGTAGTGACTTATTAAATAAATATAACTCTATGTATTGGAAGCATATGCCATCACACTTAATTGAACCAAAAATTTCTTGTAGTTGGTTAAAAAAACATATTGATTTGTATACTTAGTATTGCTTTTTGGGAATGAAATATGAATATTTTTAGTTTAATTTATCAATATAAAAGGCATTTTGTATTATTAATATTACTTGTAATATTTGAAGGTCTAGTTGCCGCTGGATCTGTAGTGTTTTTAATACCACTTAGTGATTTTCTCATAGATACTTCTTTAAGTAATGCAAGTAGTGTTACCCTTTATATTAATAAAATATTATTTTATTTTTCAATATATCCAAGTTATTTCATATATGCGACTTTATTTATTGTTTTTAATTTTGGGAATTCGATATTAAAAGTCTTTATAAAATACTCGTCATTGCATATTAAGTATGTAGTACTACGTGACCTTAATAAAAGGTCGCTAAACTCATTCTTTAATTCAAGAATGGAGTTTTTTGATTCAATAGGGGTGGGTATTTTAGCTAATACTTTATTAAAGGAATTGCCTACAATTGGTGCAGCATTAGGGCAAATGTCTATATTGGTTGCGCAAATATTCCAATTATTCATATATCTAATGCTGCCATTTTTAATAGCCCCTAAGCTAACTATACTTACTTTTGTCCTTGCATCTACATTAGCCATTCCATTTTTTTTCTTAAATAAAATGAGTTACAGATTAGGAAAAATAAATACAGAAACTGCGAACGATTCAATGGGAATAATGTCAGAATTGATACAATCTGCGCGTGTAATCATAGCATATGCACTTCAACGAAAATCAAAATCAAGATATATAGATGCTTTTGACAAGCATATTGATGCAACAATGAAGTCTCAGCTACTCTCAACAGCATTGCCAGCAATGTATACTCCGATTGGAATTTTTTCAGCTATATTGGCGCTTGGTTTGTCGATTGATGACGGAGTTAAAATATCTGAAATTGCTGCAGTTATGTGGAGTTTGCTTTCCATAGTGCCAATTGTTTCGGAGATAATACGATCTAATGTCACTATAAACAATTTTAAGCCTAGTTATGAACAGTTACAAAATCTAACTAACGAATCAATAAAATACAAAGATGGCACTTCTGGCGTAAGACATAACTCCTTCGATGATAGAATCTTACTTAAAGACGTAATATATAAACATCCAGGAAGGGACAATGGAATAAATAAACTGTCAATGTCTATAAAGAAAGGAGAATTTACTGCAATTGTTGGACAGTCAGGCAGTGGGAAGTCTACTATTATAGACTTAATACTTGGTTTAAAGAGCCCAAGCTCCGGAACAATTAAAATTGATGGAATTTCTATTTCTGAAATGAATATTAACAGTTTTAGAGAAAAAGTTGGCTACGTTTCTCAAGATCCAATTTTATTTCATATGTCTATCAAGGATAATTTACTTTGGGCGAATAACAATGCATCTGATGAGAAAATTATAAAAGTTCTTAAAATGGCAAATGCATATGACTTTGTGAACGAATTTCCAGATAAGTTAAATACCATTGTGGGCGATAGAGGGGTGCTATTGTCGGGTGGTCAGCGCCAAAGAGTTGCTCTTGCTAGAGCATTAATTAGAGACCCTGATCTGTTAATTTTAGATGAAGCCACCAGTGCTCTTGATACTGCATCAGAGGAGTTGATACAAGACTCAATTAACAACCTCAGAGATCAAATCTCCATTGTATTTGTTGCACACCGGCTATCCACAATTTATTGTTCTCACTATGTATATGTTATTGATGATGGTTTTGTTGCCGAAGAGGGAGTGTTTAGTGAACTATCTAACGATAGGGAATCGAAATTATATGCAATGCTATCTAAACAAAACCAGAGTTCAGTTGATAAAAAGATATAAAATATCGTCACAAATATTGCATGTTAATTGAGAAATGAGAGTTATATGGGAAAGTTGATAGATGTTGTAAATTTTAACGCCGATGCATCATGCTTGCCAAGTGAAAAGTGGCTCAAAATATTAAGTGGCGGTAAAGAGTCAGATTTTTACAAATGGCTTGAGTTGTATGTAACTTTTGATAAAAAGATAAGTTTGGGTGTTATTGGTGCTAGTCTATGCGATGTTGTATATTATTGTCCTGAAGCAATAGATTTGATAAAATCTAACAAAAATATTTTTAATATAATAATTAGACCCTTTTCTCACGATAATGCTCTATTAAGATCTAGAGATTCATTTCGGCTAAACTTAGAGTATGGAGTCAAAGTAACTAAAAGTTATTTTGATAATACAAGCTCAACATTTCTCCCTCCAGAGTTCATGTTATTAAGTGAACAAATTCCTGTTTTAAGTTCTTTTGGGTTTTCATCAGTATTGGTTAACTCGTCTAGGTTGCCTGACTATATGGCAAAAAAAATACCAGAAACCTCATTTCTAGTGCAAGGGTTAAAATCATCTAATTTAATGTGTTTTCCTGTTTCTGGTAGATTAACAATGAAGTATTTAGAATCTATACATAGTTATAAATTTTCTAAAATAAATAAGTTAGTTGAAAATGAACATAATCCTGTTCTTTGGAGGGATGGAGAGAGCATTTTTTTAATACCAGATGGTATAAACCGAGAGAAAGAATGGTTAAAGTCAGAAAATGTTGAACGTGGATGGATAGATGATCTTAGTCATGGCCATATAAAAAATAATGATTTTTATACATATCCAGCGCATTCATTCCTAGCATGGATGGAGGAGTTTAAGATGTTCGGATATATAAATAGAATTAATGCTTTAGAAAAGAATATTAAAAAATTTAATCTTGAAGAAACTTTATTATGGTTGCAAGTTATCAATTCCGATGTTCTTTCATCAATAGAAAAGAAAGATGTTTGTATAGATCTAGTAAATTATTCAAATAAAGAGAGTACGAAGTTTACAATACAAAGAACTCATAGAGGGTACGAGGGTGAAGAATTTATTTATATTTTGGAAGATGTTTTATTAAATAACAGAACATACTTAGAAGAATTTTTGAATGAGTTGTCCCCTCATGCACTTAAATATATTGCTAGATATAAAGTACTCAAGGAGTTAAATTAAGATGATCATACATGTTTTTTTAAATGATAAATTAATTTCAGCAGATATAATAATCCCTCTTTTATTTGATATAAAGTCAAAACATAAAAGTGCCAATATAAAGTTCTATATTCCTAGTTACAAAGGCAACGGGATGGAAGCTCTAAAACGTAACGTCGTTCTATATGATTCAATGTGTAAGCTTGGGGAGTATATTGTATACGGAAGAAAATCAAGCTCAAAATTTCTGAAAGTTTTTCACAGAATTTGGCTTGTAAAATTTATAGTTAAAATATTATTGTCTTTAGTTTTACAGAAATCATATGTATTTCATTTTGGGGCCATTGATAAATATCCATTGAGAGTATTCTATTTATTTAATAAAAATAGGACATTTTTCTTTTCACAATGGCCATTCCAATATCCCGAGAACTTATTCCTAGTAAATAACCATTATAAAAAAAGAAAAGAGAATTTTGTAGTTCCAGCTGCTAGTAAATACATTTCCTATGTAGATAACAACACCCAACCCGATAAAAATAGATTTATTGGGGTAGAGAATACTATAATTAAATGCAATCCCCATAAAAGCACCCCGTGGTTGGAATATCTAATGGCAAATAATTCAAAGTGGATGAATTTGTATAATCTTGATTTTGAACCAAACAAATATATAACATACACTTTGAGGCACTTTAACTCAGAGGCTGCTTTAACGAATCCTGATTCAGATCTTGCATACCTCTTGAACGAAACGCTAAGCATTATAGATGATAGTTTTAGTTCTAAGACTATTTTACTAAAACCCCATAGTTTTACAGATATTGAGCACTTAAAAGATATATTGAAGAATTTCAAAAATAATAATTACATCATTGTTGAGCTACATCCATTGTTGTTATCATTTATTTCTAAGGTATTTGTGTCGAATTTTTTCTCTATTTTGTATAATGATGCAAGTATATTTAATACACCTGTTATTGAATATACAAGATACTCAGAGGAAGCGTTGGGGATTACTGATGGAGAGTCAATATATCCAGAATATACAACATATTTTATAAACAATGATAGAGAATTATTTACCAAAGTTTTGAAAGATATTGTTGTTTCAAATAATGTTTCTATCCCAGGGGATGGTGGTGAGTATATCGATACTTCTAAGATTTTTGATATATTGTAATATCCCAATAAATTAAGATAATAATTTAGAATTTCTTATTTCGAACTGTAATCCTCCCATTTTTAACGACCGCTAAAAATAGAATCTCCGTTGTTTAAATAGCCTCAAGTAGCTTTCTTGGTGGAATCCCACCAATCGAACTATGGGGTCGTTCGTTATTATATACCC
>Ga0233428_1003646_pt1 | contig 12776 bp, 21 predicted proteins | sample SI_118_April2016_4_FD_179890 | JGI IMG/M metagenome (GOLD analysis project Ga0233428, IMG submission 179890) | Seawater microbial communities from Saanich Inlet, British Columbia, Canada - SI_118_April2016_120_MG | ecosystem: Environmental > Aquatic > Marine > Inlet | place: Canada: British... | reverse complement strand
AGAGCGGCTTGCTATGACACCTCTCGGCACTCCTAGCGGCAGCCAAGATGAAACTAAGATCGGGCAGGAATTTTGTTCCGGCTCATTCCTGCAGGGAGGAAGCAATGTTTCTAATTGCTGGCACCAAGGTTGAGGAGAATCAAGTCGGGTCAGGGACGTTCAACTGTCCTCACGAGGGTTCCAAGCAGCCGTATCGCCATGTACGGCTAGAGAAGAAGGCCACGGCGTTCTTCGTGCCGGTGGCGACGATGAGCGACCTAGGCGAGTACGTCGAATGCCAGTCGTGCGGATCGACCTACAAACCTGAGGTGCTGGAAATCCGAACTCAGGAAGACCTCGACACTGCGCTGGCTGTAGCCGTGTTGCGGTTGTGCATCGAAGTGGTTCTCGCTGATGGGCGAGTCACCGACGAGGAACAGCAGGCAGTAATCGACACTGCCAACGACTACCTAGACCCACCTGGGTTAACCATCGCTGATCTGACCGAAATGCTCAAGATCCAGATGGTCAAGTCGGCTAAGAGGCGATCCAAGAACACTGCTGGTGCGATTGCCGAGTTGGGTTCGGCACTCAACATGGCCGGGCGCCGTGTATTTGTCCGAATCGCCTACTGCCTCGCAGCAGCCGACGGAGAGGTCGCTGAATCAGAGCGGGAAGTCATTGTCAAGACGGCACGACGCCTTGGCTTTAGCAAGAACGAGGCTGTCGAACTGGTCGCAACACTAGAAGTTGAGGCTGCCGGAGCAGAGGACGACTGAGGCTTGGAACGGCACTCTGCGAGACAGGTGAACTGACCCCCCGCTTAGGGTGTCTGTGGTCTTAACCCGTCCCTCAGGGGAGAGGTGGCCGACTTGGAGTATGTGGATTGGCTGGGTGGTCCTCGCTGGAGTGTGCCTCTTCAAATTAGTAAGGACCCCGGGTCAGATTCCAACATGGGTGAAGATCGGAATAGGAGTAGCGGTTCTCGGCATCCTGTTAGCTCCCCGACCTTTTGAATCGAAAGCACCCTCTGGGGACTGGCGCCCTCCCGTCGGAGGTGTGGACACCTATTACCAAGATGATGATGGAATTCCCGGGCCGGGTATTTATGAAATCTTCGCTGAAATACAGCGGAGCAGCAGTGACGGCTACCCGTAGTGTCCTTAGCCGGTTGAACCGGGGAGGTATTTGGGTGACTAGTGGCGCTCGGGTCCCCCGACACTGAGGGAATATCAGGAGTGATCTTCAACTATGCCGTTCCCTCAGGCCGCGTACAGGCCGCGAGACGTCGCGAAACAGTGCGAACCAGCGCGAACCAGTGATCAACCAGAACTGCAGTTCAGAGGCGGTTCCCGGACGTTTGTACAGGTCAGCGCTTTGGGGTGCATCGATCTGGGGGACCGAAGGTCGGAGGTTCAAATCCTCTCAGCCCGACCATTGTGATGTCGCGAGACATGTGCAGGGCCTGAACCCTCAGGGGTTCAGGTTTTTTGGTTTTTGTGGTTGGTAGTCGCGGGTGGGATCCAGGGTGAGGTGGCGGAGGAGTTCGCCTGTTTGGGTGTTGATGATTCGGATGTCTCGGTCGGCGATGAGGAGGGTGATTTGGGTGCCGGCGTGTGGGCGTCCGATGCCGATGTGGTGGAGGTGGCTGTGGTAGCGCAGGGTTACTGATCCTGTCTTGTCGACGCGGTCGTGGCGGATGCGTAGTTGGGGTTTGGTGCCGGTGGGTCCGGTTTTGGGGAGGCGGTTGTAGGCGGTTGTTGGTGTGGTGCCCAACGCCCGGTGGGGGCGATCGGTGTTGTAGGTGTGGATGAAACGTTCGAGGAGGACCTGTAGGGCGGTGATGGTGGCGGCCGGTGTTTGGGCTCGTAGCCATTTCTTGAGGGTTTGTTGGAAGCGTTCGACTTTGCCGCAGGTGGTGGGGTGGTTGGGTCTGGAGTGTTTTTGGTGGATGCCCAGGTTGGTGAGGTGTTGTTCGAATCGGTTTGGTCCCGAGGCGCCTCCGCGGGCGAATCGGGCGGTGTAGTAGAGGCCGTTGTCGGAAAGCACCGAGGCTGGGTGACTGTGTTGGCCTGCGGTTTTGTCGAACTGGTCAACAACGATTGTTGTGTTGACCCGGTTGTGTGCGGTGACTGACAGGGCGTAGCGGGAGTGATCATCAAGCCAGGACAAGATTTCGGCGTCGTTGCCGTTGGCGAGTCGCCAGTGGGTCATGTCGGTTTGCCATGTCTCGTTTGGGAGGTCGGCTTGGAACCGGATGTAGGAGCTCTTGGGGCGTTTCTTCGGTTCTGGTGTGACGAGTCCGGCTGAAATGAGGTGACGGCGGATTGTTGAGATCGACACTGTCGTGTCGTGGCGGTCTTTGAGGTGCCAGGCAATGGTGGCCGCTCCCGCGTCGAGGCCCTGGGTTGTCAGTTCGGCCCGCAGGTTCAGGACCTGTTTGATCACGACATCTGCAAGCCTGGAAGGTGACCTCTTAGGACGCCGAGATCGGGGTTCAAAAGCGGTGACGCCATCGCTTCGATAACGCGCAACCCAACGCGACACTGTCGCCTCTGACACCTCATACAGCTTGGCTGTATCGGCCTGGGACCGACCCTCAAGCACTACCGACAATATGACTGACTGACGTTTCGACATCGCGCCAGCACAGCCGACCAGACCTTGCACATGTCATGAACAACCCCTTGCACATGTCCTGAACCACAACACTCTCAGCCCGACAAGATGGGAGTAGGTCCAGAGAGGTTGTCGACTTGCTGGTCTAGGGTGCATTTGTGATCGCAATCCTAAGCGTCCAAGAACTCCTCATTATCGTTCTTGTCTTCGGATTCCTCGGCGGCGGTGACGAAGGACATGGTGCTCGATCCCCAGATTCCCGACCAGGTAATGGTCAGGGCCTTGAGGTCAGTCTGGCCAGCCAGAGAGTAGGTGTAGACACCTGACGCTGACGACGTGCTTGCCGTGCCCGAAGCCACCACGGTCGCTCCTGCCTCGTCGGTGATCTCGACCGTGACCGAGCCGTCGGCGTCGGTAGCGGTCTCACCCGAGTAGAAGGTGACCGAGAGGATCTCTGCTGAGTTGCGGAGCAGTAGCCGTGAGTCGGCGGACTCCTTGGCGAAGTACGCCATAGACATCTCCAATAGTTGAAGTGACGAGTTGTCCCCAGTGGGTGATACTGGAAGGCGTGATCAACTGGAAGGTCTGGTTCAGTGCACTGACTGTGGTGGTGGCACTTGGTTGCGGTGGTACAGGCGGCGAACTCAGCAGCGCTGAGGTCAGTGACATTTATGACATCTGTGGAAGCAAAGCATCGGCTCAGAGCAAGTGCGTTAGCACCGCTGACACGCTGACTAGTGCCCTGGAGCGGGGGGGTTCTTGTGATTTCCGCAAGATCGTGAGCGTCCTTCATTCGGATCAATGGTTGCGGGAATCTCAGAGTTCTGTCCAGGAGTCCTTTTGCCCAGTACCTTTGCCAGATCGCCGACCGTGGCCCCAGCGTCTGGAGGAATGGGACGGCGCTCCGTTGCTCTTGTTGATCGTCGCCGCACCATTCGTCATCACGTTCATGTACCAGTCCTGGCGCAAGCACTACTTTCCTGATGGCCTATAGCGCTCCCGGTTCGACGAGGCGTCAGGCGGTTGCAGTTTCGACGTGAGAGGTCTTGGTGGCCTTCTCGATCTTGGGGCGTCGAGAGGCTGAGACCTTCTCGGCGAACCCGGCCTTGACGAGGCGTTCGGCGTCGGCTTTGTCGGGTCAGTCGGTCTCCTCGCCTGGCGAGAATGAGCCGTGGGCGGCAGAGATGGACGTGAGAAGTCTGATTTTAAAGTGGGTCTCCTTGGTAGAGGGGCCCGAAGGGGCCCGAGGCCGTTAGGCCCCGGACCCGACCTGGATGAAGTGGTCAGGGCTATGCCTGGACCAACTTGCGGACGGCGTTGGTGTCTACGAGGACACCGCCGCAGAGCACGATGAAGCGGACCGACGCGAGGTCAGTGGTCCACTTGTCGGCGTCGGTCTGCTCGACCCGGATGCCTCTGCCGATGCGGGCGAAGTAGCCCCGGTTGAAGTCTCCGAACGCGACGGTCGTGTTACCCGTAGCCAGTTCGGCCATTTTCGTATCGGCGTAGAGGGACGGCTCAACTATTTGTCGATGTTGCGGAACCCGAGCGACGAGCCGGAGATGTCGCCCCGGCGGAGCAACTCGGCCACATCCGTACCCAATGTGGTGTCGGGCAGGTCGATCTCGTAGTGGAGACCGTGGTCGTCTGCGGACACTTGAAGCGTGCCCGTCGAAAAGCGGCCCAGGAGGTTGGCCGACTCGTGTTTGGAGAGAGTAGTCACGTCGGCCTGCTTGAGCGTGGAAGCGAACGTGCCGGGGGCCACCCGTTCGACGAAGCCGCCCAGGTTGGATGACAGGCGATTGACCGTGGCGGCATAGCCGATGGCGACGAGCATGTCGCCTTCGGTGCGGAGTTCGACGCCTTCAGTGGCGGTGCGGCGTTCAAGAGTCAAAGGGAAGCCCTTGTGGTAGAAGAGAGGCATGAGACGACTTGTTCAACTCCTTCTGGCAGGTACCTTGTTGGCGGGATGTGCTGCAACACTTGAGGAGGCGGCTGTCCCGGCCAGCACGACCACGGTCGCACCTACGACCACGGTGGCACCTACGACCACGGTGGCACCTACGACCACGGTGGCACCTACGACCACGGTGGCACCTACAACGACGGTGGCACCTACAACGACGGTGGCACCTACAACGACGGTGGCACCTACGACGACGGTGGCACCTACGACGACGGTGGCACCTACGACCACGGTCTCGGAGTCCGCTGGTGAGCGGAACGCCCGTGAGAGTGCAGCGAGTTACTTGGAGTACTCGGCATTTTCTCGTAGTGGGTTGGTTGAGCAGTTGGAGTACGAGGGGTTCACGACCGCTCAGGCTGAGTACGGCACTGATGCCCAGAATGCCGACTGGAACGAACAGGCTGCTTTGAGTGCAGCGAGTTACTTGGAGTACTCAGCTTTTTCTCGTAGTGGGTTGGTTGAGCAGTTGGAGTACGAGGGGTTCACGACCGCTCAGGCTGAGTACGGCACTGATGCCCAGAATGCCGACTGGAACGAACAGGCTGCTTTGAGTGCAGCGAGTTACTTGGAGTACTCAGCATTTTCTCGTAGTGGGTTGGTTGAGCAGTTGAAGTACGAGGGGTTCACGACCGCTCAGGCTGAGTACGGTGCTACTGCTGTGGGTTTGTAGCGAATCCTGAGGGGTGGATCCGCCTCGTCCTGAAGCCAACGACGTGCCCCGGCCCAGACGTTGACCGCATGATTCGTGTGGGTGTCTTCGAGCTGGGAGCTATGACCGTGGTCCCCGATCAGACCCTTGAAGAGAGGGTTTCGGCTGTCGAGAAGGACATAGCAGCCCTCCAAGCCGAGATCGAATCACTCAACAGTCGAATGGCTTGACCCTCAATTAGGGTGGTGCAAGAATTGTGGGTACCACGAAGGAGTCGCACCGGAGTGTGTTAGGTGTTGTACGCCCCCCAGGGAGGGCCCCTATAAGTAAACCGGGCAGAGTCACCGGCTGGCGCACCACCGATGGTAGTCAGGACAGGGGTGCCAGATTGGGCCGTTCTGGCGGGGTTGGTGGTCGGCTCGTAGCGTGGTTGTCGTGGAGGTCAACGGCTACACGATCGAACCAGAGGCGAAGTGACCTTGCTGCCTGAGAGGGCCCTGCCCCCAGAGGTCGCGGAAAGAATGGGGCCGTTCTACGTGTACGCGCTCGTCGATCCTCGCGATGACGCAGTGTTCTACGTCGGCAAAGGGACCGGCCAACGCCTCTTGTCTCACGGTCGCGAGGCTCTATTGAGGGCGGATTCTGGTCCCCGATCTGACAAGGTCGCTCGGATTCGAGAGATCCGATGCTCCGGCCATGAACCACGTATAGACATAGTCCGCCACGGCATCGAGGAGGCCGAGGCGTTTCTGATCGAGGCGGCACTAATCGATTGTCTCGACGACCTATCCAATGCGGTCGCAGGACACGACACCGACCAAGGCCGTTCTCAGCTCGCTGAGTTAGCCGCTCGTTACGGCGCCCAGCCGGTCGATCCAGGGGCTCCTCCGGTAGTCCTGATCCGGCTAGGGACCTGGCGAGACGAGGTCATCGAGATTGAACCTGGCGTCGTCCGGATAGGTAACGGTTACAAGGAGGGAATAACTCCAGACGAACTAGCGGACGCTACGCGCGCCTGGTGGAGGATCAGTCCGTCCCGAATACGAAGAGAAGGGATACGGCACGCGGTCGCAGTCCATGAGGGCGTCACACGCGGTGTCGTAGCCATCGGTGACTGGATCCAACGTGAAGATGGGCGACGTGCCTTTGCTGCAACCCCACTAACCGAAGGAACCATTTTCGAAGAATGGGTCGGGACACTCGGTCGGCGTGTCGAGTTCTCCTCGGGAAGCCAGAACCCAATTTCCTACTGGTCGCCGGAGTGATCTTCGACTAGGGCGCCGCTCCGTCTGGTCAGGCGGAGCGCCTGACGTCGGTGGCGGCGGTGTTCGGTGAAGTCTCCATGTCTCTGTCATGTCCCTGTGTCGGCGGATGTTGCACGCCGTCAGGAAAGACTTGGGTTTACTTATAGTTGTGCGCCCCCCGGAGCAGGCGACATAAAGGAAACAAGGTCTCACCTCACTGATGGAACAGATACCGATCCATTACTGAGATAAACTTTGGGGCTCCGGTGTCGCCCTACCCTCTCGGCCTGCGGGAAGGGGTGACAGACGTTAGTTCTGGGAGACGCCGGTGACTCTCTAGGACCCTGAGGTATCCGATTCTTTCGCCCACACTTCTGCAGAGGTCTCTACCCAGCGATCGTCTCGCCATTCGTAATTGGTGAGAACGAATCTTGAAGGACAGCAGTGAGGGTCACTAGGCATCCATCGGCGCCGCTTTGTCTGAACCACAGGCCACGACCCGCCCGCCCACTCTAGGTACCCGTGGAGCACCTGGCCCAGTCGCATTGCCTCACTGGAGTCCCCGGCAAATACCTGCACCTCAAATGTCGAATGCGAACCACCGGAGTTGCAATAGATTCCGACAGCGACCTCTGGACCCGGTGACACCTCTACCAGTTCAGTTATTGCAACTTCGTTGACGTACGCAATGCTGGCGGGACGATCAAGATGGTCGTCTGGATGGACGGTGTCTTGCCAGGCGCCGTCGACGAAGGGAACTGGCCCGTCTTCGTCCTCCCATGGACTTGTGCAGTCCACATGGTATGTGGCATTTCTCGGATCGAACTTGAGTTGAGATCCGTCAGACTCATCAACCAGTAGGGAAAATAGTAGGGCAGCGGCGATAACACTAAGACCGGTGTACAGGGGAGTTCGCACCAGCCCAGTGTTGATCAGTAGACGTGCTTAAGGGTGTCAGGCGGGCTACGGGCCTCCCCGCAGGAGGCAACAGGAGACGCTGCAATGACGCCTGATTCATCCAGAGGTCTCGAGGGTCCTGGCCCTTTGACAGGCCGCCAACCGGCAGCGATGCACGGTGGCAATGCCAGGTTCGATGAGGAGGTGGTTGGTGCACACCTAGGGACCGACGTCGGTTCCTAGGTGTGCAGTATCGAACTGATCTCGTTCAACAGCACCGCCAGTGGGCGGTGTCTTCATTCAGAGGATCCGAGGGGCCTGGCCCTGTGACGGTCCGCCAACCGACCCCGAGGTGGGCACGGTGGCAACACCGGGTTGATGAGGAGAAACAATGACAACCGATACCCCCGACCTGTTCGCCGACGAGGCGCCGCCTCTTGAAACCGACGAGGAGAGGGCGGAAATCCTCAGGTACATGGATGCCATTGACGGCCTCCGTGGCAGCGGCCTCTGGCAACTGATGGGTGGCAAGGCCCCTGTACCGAGCCGGAATGACCCGTTCAAGCTGATAGGCGAGTGGGTGTCGCTCGAGGAGGGCCTCTGGACGTGCGAGGCCTCCCGTCTCGAGTGGTGAGCAGGCCATGGGCCTCTTGATCCCAGAGGACATTCCACTCGACAAGATGCCGGCCTCGGAGCGCCGGGTAATCAGGGCGTTCCAGTCGACGCTGAAGGACAGTTGGCTGATCATTCCACGCCTTGATTTGATCAATGAGCGACGCCCGTTCGAGGTCGATGTTCTGTTGATCAACGACCTTCAGGGAATAGTGGTAATCGAGGTAAAGGGTGGGCCGCTCGCCGCTCGCCGCTCGCCGCTCGCCGCTCGCCGTTCGTAAGGGAGAGTGGTACCGGCAGAACCAGATCGCAAACCCGCCACCACCCAGACGGGCTCAGGACGCTGCCTACGAACTTCGGTTGGAGTTGGTTGGCGACGATGACAACAAGTGAGCGGCGATGCGTCCGTACTAGGGGCGGTAAGTTCCTGAGCAGCGATCGGTCTGGTGATCTAACTTGATCTTGTGATCGCATTCCTGAGTAGCAACGAGTTCCTCATTGTTGTCCTTGTTGTCGGATTCTTCATTGGCCTCATCTGGTCTACTTTCTATGGCCTTTATCGTGCGGCAAAGACCAAGAAGTGGGGATGGTTCTGGGGAATCTTGATCGGTTGGGCTTTTGGTCTCGGATGGATCGTTGGCCTGGTCTTTCTCCTAGGGCCAGCGAGGCGAACCAGAGAGTTGTCTCGGGTCAGTCCGCGAGCCAGCTCTCAGTTCTGTGCATCTTGTAATACGGAGGTTCTTGACGATTCACGTTATTGCAGTTCATGTGGGGTTGAGGTCTAGGGGCATGGCTCTAAGGACGGTTGCGGTGTTGTGTGCGGTGGTCATCGGGGCTACTGGACTATCAGGATGTGGGCAGGGAAATGTCTTCTCCCTAAGTGTCGGAGATTGTTTCAATGGAGGCTTTGATGGTGCTGAAATTGCAGATGTAGAAATCGTGGCCTGCAATAGTCCTCATGGCTCTGAGGTCTATTCGTTGTTTGATGTTCCGGGCTCGGAGTGGCCAGGTATGAACGCGGTCGTCCGAATGGCTGAAGAGGGTTGTGTCGGGAGGTTCAAGGGCTATGTCGGCCTGGACTATGAATACTCAGAGTGGTACGGGGCCTATCTTCATCCCACTGAGGACTCTTGGAAGAGGCTTCGTGATCGAGAGATCACGTGTGTGGTTCAGCCTGAGTTTGGACAAGTTTCGTGGTCAGCGAGGGGGAGTAGTCGCTAGTTGGAGCGGGCATCGACTGGATGGTTAATCGGTTCAGTCCCAGACCCCGTGTCGGGGCACTCAGACTGCTTGGGGGTCTTCCCTTTGCCTGTGCGGTGTTTTTCCTCTTGGTTCCAGTCTCCGTGGTGCCTGGTGGTTCTAGTTGCGGAAGTGCCCTATTCCGATTGCACCCTGGCACTCGCTGTGACCCCCCGATCAACAGGCAAAGGACAGAGGTTCTCGTCGTTGGTGCCGTAGGAGGTGGAGTTATCGCCATGGCCCGAAAGTCCGCCAGAAACCTGTCACCTCGGCAAAGGTCTTCGTATGGTCCGTCTGACCTCGATGCCCCAACTGTCTCCCGTAACCCGCCGAACAGGCCTACTGGCGTGATCGGATGCAGCGAATGCGGCAAGGAAGTGCCGGAGGAAGCCAAGTTCTGCCCCCATTGCGGAGTGCACTTTGAGGATCCGTCCTGTGCGAACCCAGACTGCGACGCCGTTCCGTCCGAGGGCGAACGCTATTGCAGCAAATGTGGCTGGCCCATACAGATCTAGCCCACAGACAGTTGGTCAGAGACTCATCCCAGTAAGGAGCTTTCTGAGCTTCGTAACATCGGCGCAACTAATGAGGATGAGTTCAGCCGACTCAAGAACGAGATCATGTCGTCCTAGTTTTTGGGCAGGTCTGTATATCAACCTGCTCTCTCGGCCGCATCGAGCAGTGGGAGCGCGTAGCGTCCGGGTCGCACAAGTCCCAAGATGTCCCCTCCGTCCTCACCTGTACCGGGGGTGCCGGTTGGGATACCTACGAACTCACCGGTTTCGGCGTTAAAGGCGGCCCCGCCGCTGATCCCGGGACCCATCTTGGCTGAAGTCTTGTAGAATATTTCCGACCAAAGGAGATTCTCCTCGTCTTCCCACCACCCTGACTGTTCACCGGGCGTCATCGAGATTCTGACTCCGCCCATTCCTGGGAAACCCAGAAGCTTCATTGGTGTACCCAGCGTTATCTCGTTGCGCGGTATGTCGATCGGCGACCGCCCCGGAATCTTTATGGGATTGCCTCTCTCGTTGACTAATCGGACTACTGCTAAGTCGATTCTCTGATCACGGGCACCGGGGATCGACTCTGCATAGGCAACTAGGTCAGGGATGTCCTTAATGGAATTCACGCCCCAAATCGTCATCTCGCACGAAGCATCAGTAGAGGCCACATGATCATTCGTGAGCACATGGCCTCCGTCTAGAACAATCGTTCCTGAACCCATCCAGCTTTTCGAACCACAATCGACGCCGATCAAAACGACTGCGCGAGCTAGTCGCTCCCAATCGGGCTCCTGTCCGGGTGCTTGCTGGGAAGGCACCGAGGACGGGACTGGTGCCGCCCGCGTTGTTGGCGGGACCGACACTGCCGTGGTTGGTGCCGCCCGTGTTGTTGGAGGAGGCGTTGAGACTTCTGTTTCGTCCCCGCCCGACATCAATCCCAGTAGGGCCCCCACTAGGCCCAAAGGCCCAATGAAGAACAGGACTATTCGTGACAGTAGACGAACCCTACGTGAGCGAAGAATCTCCTTGGGGTTCGAGTTCTTTGGCTGCCGCGGTGCTGGAGTTCCCGGCGGGGGTTCCCGATCAGGGGTTCGTGCCGACCCGGGTTCGTTAAAGATGGGCGGTGGGGGAGGCGCTGGTTGACGCGCTGGCCGATGAAGTGGGCTGGGCCGCCGAGGTGGTTTTCGGTTCGTTGCCATCTTCTAGAGCAGAGGCTTGGTAGACCGCTCAGGACGTGGTTCTTCGCTGAAGTTGGTCGGCGGCCTTTCCGGGGTGACCTGCGTTTTCAGGTCGGTGAGTCGGATCGGTTCAGAGATGTCAACTCGTATCGCTTGGAAGATGACCGAGCTTCCAGCGCTTCGATGGTCGTTACCGCTAACGGGGATTACTGATGTTTGGTCTGGTAGGGGGATTTGTTTCGGCCACCAGAGCTGGTAATTGAACTCAGGCGCCTCAGTGAAACCTGCAGCGCTGTCGCCGAGCACCCCAAGGGGGAAGCTGGGCTCGCCTTCGGGGACGATTTCTTGGAAAACGCTGCTTAGTGTCTCGTTGATGTGGGCGCCGGATCCCACCTCGCAGGAGTTGGGGTCATCGAGGAATGTGTCAAGGAGTGCTTGGGCTAGTTCCGCTTCGGCCGGCTGCCTGAGGAGTGAATCGAACTCGCCGTTGTAGACCTGGTAGGCGAATGGCCATCTCCGGCCGCGGGCCTGCCCAGCAAGGGCCTGTTCCAGTTCGACGGGGTAGGCGCACGCTTCGGGCCGCGAGGTGTTGCCATCGTCTCTGGCGCCGAACCGACCGCGTCCTTCCACGACAAAGGCGTGGGCGATTCTGCGATATTGGTTGGTGAGCCACCCCGGTGAGGAAAGCATCGGTGACGCCCGGTCCAGGAACGCTTCTCGTCCTTCGGCGGTGAGGTCGAGATTGAGGGAACGCATTTTGAGGACTTCGGGTGTCGGATCTGGTTGGATTGCCGTCGAGTCCGTGTTGGTGGTTGGTTCGCCGTAGGGGCGATTGATGAGTCGAATCAGAACGGTGGCTGTCCCTAACCAGTGAACCGTTAGGGCGGAAACGATTTTGAGGTCGTCGACGGCCTTAGTGGTGTGATCAACAAGCCACTGGAATCGTCCCTTCCATTGGTCAAGGTGGTTCTCATCACGAACGTGAGCGATAGATGAGGCGGTCGCGCTGGCAAGGAACACTGCGACGGCGACGATCAACACTATGAAAAGCAGGTTGGTTTGGTGATCTTCTAGCCATTCCGTTCGTGCTCGCGGCAGGTTCAGACCAACGATCGTCATGCCAACTCCGTAGATAAGTACGGTCGCACCTGTTGCCTTCCGGGCTGTGTCGCGCAGTTTCTGCTCCGCTACCTGTCTTGGTTTGACCAGCGCGGCGATCGAAAAAATGATGACTCCGGCGACGATGATGAATGCGGCAAGACGGTCAAGGAAGTTGTTTTCGCTGATGGTGCTCCTGAGTAGCGCTGGTGCTTCAAAATAGAAATATGCCCCGACGCCGGGGATTACACCGGCCATGGTGACCAGGTAGATCTGCATGCGCTTTGAGTCCTGAGGGATGTACAGCAAGGCCAGCGGAATCGCCGCTAGCACCGTGGCAATGATGAAAAGGCGCATTCTTTCCAGCGCCTGCATGTACTCGCTTAAGTCGAGTTGCCCGTGGATTGGCGAAAGGGTGGCTACCGCTATGACCGCTAGGACAACGGAGGCAATGAAGCAGATCCGTACCGTCAATGTGACCCCGGTTCGTGACCGAGTCTCCGGCTTGGTGAAGGCTTTCAGGTCGCTGATCAGATGTTCACAACGATCGGCTGCGCGCTGCTGCTCCGCTTTGAAGATCTTTGTGACCGACCCAAGCAGGGTTGGCTGAGACAGGTCCGTTTCGTCGCCGTTGCCCTCCACCTGGTCGTAGGTGGTCTCAGCGGCATCGAGTGAATCGACGGCCGCCGAAGTGGTTGGTTGCTCGCCTCGGGTGAGGGCCACCCGGTCGATGGCTACGAACTTGTCGCTTCCAGCATTCTGCCGGATGCTTGCCGCCTCTTCGGATCC
>Ga0233428_1003643_pt1 | contig 12784 bp, 10 predicted proteins | sample SI_118_April2016_4_FD_179890 | JGI IMG/M metagenome (GOLD analysis project Ga0233428, IMG submission 179890) | Seawater microbial communities from Saanich Inlet, British Columbia, Canada - SI_118_April2016_120_MG | ecosystem: Environmental > Aquatic > Marine > Inlet | place: Canada: British... | reverse complement strand
CCTGACTTCGGGCTTGAAACTGCGTGTCGTGCCTTCCATCCACACACGGTTGGGGATCACGTTATTGGTATCACCGCCATGAATTTGCGTGACACTGATAACGGCTGATTCAAGCGGATCCAGATTGCGGCTGGTAATGCTTTGCAGGCCACCGACAATCTTCGAGGCGACAACCACCGGATCGATGCTGTGATGCGGCATGGCGGCGTGCGAGCCGCGTCCGGTGACGGTGATCTCGAAGGTATCATACGCTGCCATCAACGCGCCCGTACGCATGTGAAAGGTTCCGGTATCCTTGCCCGGCATGTTGTGTACACCATAAACCGACTGACACGGGAATTTATCGAACAAGCCCTCTTCAATCATTACCCGCGCCCCACCTTCGCCTTCTTCGGCGGGCTGGAAAATGAAGTTGATGGTGCCCTTGAACTGGCGGGTTTCGGCGAGGTATTTTGCCGCGCCCAGCAGCATTGAGGTATGCCCGTCGTGTCCGCAGGCGTGCATTTTTCCATCGTGTTTAGAGCGGTGATCGAAGTCGTTCGCTTCGTGAATGGGTAGAGCATCCATATCGGCGCGTAGACCAATGGAGGGGCCATCACCGTTTTTCAACACGCCAACAACACCAGTCTTGGCCAATCCGCGATGCACCTCGATACCGAATTGCCCGAGTTCACGGGCGACGATATCCGACGTGCGCTGCTCTTCAAAGGCAATTTCGGGGTGGGCGTGAATGTCATGGCGCCATTCGGTCATCTGTTCATGGAATTCAGAAATCCGGTTAATGATTGACATAATGTTATTCTCCTTTTGAATTGGTCAATGCATAATCCATTAGCATTGTATTATCCAGTTTCTTCAAGTCCTTCAGCGAGCGGCATCGTGATCATCCCCTCTTCCAGCTCAATATCAAGGGCCTGATTGATGGTGTTGAACATGCCTGTCAGCGCGATCCGCATGGTCAACTCGACGATCTGCTCGTTGGAAAAATGCTCCCGCAAGCGCTCAAACATGTCATCGCGAAGCCCCCAGGCCCGCTCGGATACAGCAATCGCGTAATCGCGAACAAGAAGCTCAAGCTCACTCAATTTCACCGGCTCAGCACGGGTAATATCGGACACTGTATCTGCATCCAGTCCCAACCCGGTCAGGATAGCGGAATGATGGGTGACGCAATATTCGCAGCGGTTGGCGTGACTTGCCGCAATAACGGCTATTTCCATCAATCGTTTCGGAAAATTGCCGGTTTCCCGCAGCGCCAGAGTGGTTTCGAATATCTGCTTCATGCCGGCCGGGCAATGGGCATAGACCGGCACCTGATTAGTGAAGCCAGAGAAAATACCACTGAGCCGGTTAAAATCGCCCTGATAGTGCTCGGGCAGGTCGTTGACGTTCAGATTGGGGACCCTGGCCATGAAGGCTCAACTCCTCTTTTTGGTATGCTATCCGGGAGAATTGCACATTTAAAATTAGACATTAACGACTCTATTCGATCTAATATAGTTTCGTCCAACTTGATAAAATTGAATCAAAGGTTCACTCGTCCCATGGGAGGATACAAAATTATGAAAACCAAGTTTCTATCAGCATTTGCCATAGCCACAACGGCTATAGCTCTAACGGCGGCGCCTGCCGCAGCGGAAAATGTTATTCGCTGGGCCAGTCAGGGTGATGCACTGACGTCCGATCCGCATGCCGCCAATGAGTCACCGACCCATTCAGCATCGCGCAAAATTTATGACGTTCTTTACTACAACGACAAAGACATGAAGAACACGCCCTGGCTTGCTACGGGTCATAAACTGATCGATGCGACAACCTGGGAATTTTCCCTGCGTAAAGGCGTGCGCTTCCACGATGGTTCAGACTTCACCGCAGATGATGTGAAATTTACCATCGAACGCGCCCTTTCACCGACTTCTGATATCAAGGGCGATATCAGCTCGATCAAGGAAGTGAAAGTTATTGATGCGCATACGGTCCAGATCCTCACCAAAGAACCGAACCCTATCCTGCGCAACCAGTTGACTAACGTCTTCATGATGTCCAGGGCGTGGGCTGAAAAAAACAATGTTACCAAACCGCAAGACCGTTCCGCCAAGGAAGAAACCTATGCTGTGCGTCATGCCATGGGAACCGGCCCGTTCAAGCTGGAACTGCGCGAGCCCGATGTTAAAACTATCCTGGTCAAGAACAATGACTGGTGGGGTCTGAAAGAATACCCACATCAGGTCGACAAAATCATCTACACGCCGATCGCCAACCAGGCGACCCGTGTGGCGGCTTTGCTGTCGGGTGAGCTTGATTTTATTCTTGACCCGCCGCTGCAGGACCTGGACCGCATCAAGAGCACCTCAGGTTTGCATCTTGTGAAGACTGCTCAGGTTCGGACCATCTTCCTCGGCATGAACCAGGGCGTCAAACAACTGCTGTCTTCGAACATCAAGGGAAAAAATCCGCTGGCTGATGTACGTGTGCGAACAGCCATGTATCAGGCGATCAATATTGAAGCCATTAAGAAAAAAGTCATGCGTGGTTACTCCGTTCCTGCCGGCTTGATCACCCCGCCGGCCGTTCACGGCTACACCGAGGAGTTAAACGCACGCCGCCCCTATGACGTTGCCGCCGCCAAGAAACTGATGGCAGAAGCAGGATATGCGGATGGTTTCACGATCCAACTCGATTGCCCGAATAACCGCTACATCAATGACGAAGGAATTTGTACGGCTGTCGTCGGAATGCTCGGTAAAATCGGCATCGAGGTGACCTTGTCAGCCATTCCGAAAACCATCCATTTCCCGAAAATCAAAAACCGCGAAACGGATTTCTACATGCTGGGTTGGGGCGTTTCGACTCTCGATTCCCACTATGTCTTCAACTACCTGGTTAAAGGTGGTGACAAGACCTGGAACGGAACCGGCTTTGACGATGAAGACATCAACAACACGATTCTGATGATCGAAAAAGAAGTCGATTTCCCAAAACGGGATGCGATGATCGCCAAAATCTGGAAAAAGATGCGCGACAACGTCAACTATCTGCCGCTCCACCATCAGGTTATCGTCTGGGCCATGAGCGACAAGCTCGATATCCCGATCGTTGCTGATGATGGCGTTCGCTTCATCTACACCAAGTTCCAATAATAATAATCTAACCCTTATAAGTAGCCCCCGGATGCGCACAAACGCATCCGGGGTGTCTCTTTTTCTGCAAAATTTATCATGATTGCTTATGTACTCCAGAGGGTGATGCAGGCGATCGCCGTGATGGTTGTCGTCTCGCTGGTGTCTTTCATGCTGTTCAACTTCGTTGGCGACCCTGTTGATAACATGGTTGGCCAGGAAGCTTCACGCGAAGAACGCGTCGCCATGCGTGACAGTCTCGGCCTCAACGACCCGTTTATCATCCAGTTTGCGCGCTTTATGGGTAACGCCGTACAGGGAGAGTTCGGGGTTTCCTATCGGATTCAGCGCCCCGTTGCCGACCTGATTGCCGAACGCATGCCGGCGACGCTTGAACTGGTCATAATTTCAGCGATTTTATCGGTTTTTCTGGGAATTCCCATGGGCGTGTATTCGGGAATTCATCCCGAATCATGGCTAAGCCGGTCTTTTCTGGTCGGTTCCCTGGTCGGAGTTACGTTGCCGACCTTCGTTATTGGTATTTTGTTAATTTATATTTTTGCCGTCGGCCTGGGCGTCCTGCCGTCATTTGGCAGGGGCGACGCCGTAATGGTTGGCGGGTGGTCGACCGGCTTGCTGTCGGTGGCGGGATGGAAGGCGATCATCATGCCATCCGTTACACTGGCCCTCTTCCAGATGACAATAATCATGCGGCTGGTGCGCTCCGAAATGCTGGAAGTGATGCGCACGGATTACATCAAATTCGCCCGCGCCCGTGGCCTACCCAACAAAGTCATCGATTTCGGCCATGCCTTCAAAAACACCCTGGTGCCAGTGATCACCATTGTCGGGCTAAACCTGGGCTCGCTGATCGCCTTCTCGATCATCACCGAAACAGTGTTTCAATGGCCGGGTATGGGCTTCCTGTTTATCCAGGCGGTCGGATTTGCTGACATCCCGGTGATGGCCGCCTATCTGGTCCTGGTCGCTGTCATCTTTGTCTCCATCAACCTGTTTGTTGACATCCTGTACTTTGTCGTCGACCCCAGATTGCGCGTCGATAAAACCGTCGCTGCGGGCAATTAGGAGCATAAATTTTGGCTGAAAATCAACTCGGCATCACCCGCCCCCGTGATCTTTGGAGCAGGATTATTGATAGCGACTTGTTTTACAGTTTCACCCGAAATCCAGTGGTTGTTGTCTCGGCAATTGCCACACTTTTGTTTTTCATCGGCGCCGGGTTTGCCCCCTGGCTGGCGCCGCATAATCCGTTTGATCCGGCGTCTTTAGATCTGATGGAAGCTTCGACACCGCCGGTGTGGATCGAAGACGGAATGTCAAAATTCCTACTCGGCACGGACGATCAGGGGCGCGATATTCTCTCCACCATCATGTTTGGCAGTCGGGTCTCGCTGATTGTTGGATTTTCCGCTGTCATCTTCTCGGTGATTGTCGGCGTCACTGCCGGGCTGTTTGCCGGCTACATGGGCGGCTGGACAGACACCATAATCATGCGCCTGGCGGATGTGCAACTGGCGATCCCCGCCATTTTGATTGCCTTAATGATTAACGGCATCGTCGCCATTTTGTTGCCCCGCAATATGCAGGTTGAAATGGCCATTTACGTGCTGATCCTGGCCATTGGCGTTTCTGAATGGCCGAAGTATGCGCGGGTCACCCGCGGGTCTGTCATGGTTGAACGCGGCAAGGAATATGTCGCCGCAGCGAGGGTCATTGGTGTCCACCCGGTTTTGATCATGGTCCGTCATGTGCTGCCCAATGTGATGGGGCCTATACTCGTGTTCGCGACCCTTGGGCTGGCATTGGCCGTCATTACCGAAGCCACGCTGTCATTTCTCGGCGTCGGCGTACCGCCAACAACACCATCGCTTGGCACGCTCATACGGATCGGCAATAACTATCTGTTTTCCGGAGAATGGTGGATCACCCTGTTCCCGTGCATTGCCCTGGTTATTCTGGTTCTGGCCGTCAATTTGTTGGGAGACTGGCTTCGTGACGCCCTTAACCCCAAACTTCGATAGGCCGATGGCATGAGCCTGCTTGAAGTCAGAAATCTTCGCGTTGAATTCCCGGGCAGGCACGGCACGCTGCTGGCCATTGATGACGTTTCATTTTCGATCGAGCCCGGCGAAGTGCTTGGTGTTGTCGGCGAATCCGGTGCCGGCAAATCGCTAACCGGTGCCTCGATCATCGGCCTGCTTGAGCCCCCCGGACGGGTTGCAGCGGGCGAAATCCTGCTCGAAGGCGAACGCATTGATGATCTTCCCTACGAGCAGATGCGGCGCATTCGCGGCAAAAAAATCGGCGCTATCTTTCAGGATCCCTTAACCAGCCTCAACCCCTTGTACACCATCTCCAAACAACTGACCGAAACCATTCTGGTGCATATGGATATGACCGAGGAGCAGGCCCGCAAACGGGCCATTGAACTGCTCGATGAGGTCGGCATCCCAGCGGCGGACAAGCGGATCGATTCCTACCCACATGAATTCTCCGGCGGCATGCGTCAGCGGGTTGTTATTGCGCTCGCCTTGTGCGCCAATCCGCAACTGATTGTTGCGGATGAACCGACCACAGCACTTGATGTTTCCATACAGGCGCAAATTATTGCCTTGATCAAACGCCTGTGCAAAGACTATAAAACGGCGGTGATGCTGATTACCCATGACATGGGCGTTATTGCCGAAACGGCGGACCGGGTTGCAGTGATGTACGCCGGACGCATAGCCGAGATTGGCAAGGTCCGGGACGTCATCAAGGACGCCAAACATCCCTACACAAAAGGGCTGATGGGCTCGATCCCCGTGGTTGGACACGACGTCGATGTGCTTCAGCAAATTGACGGGGCGATGCCGCGGCTGAACGAAATTCCAAAAGGCTGCGCCTTCAATCCCCGCTGTCCCGATGCAAGCGACAGGTGCTTCAGCGAGCGTCCTGATTTGATGGCCACCGGCGGGGCCAGCCGGGCGGCTTGCTGGTTATATGATGGGATGGCGGCAAATGGCTGAGAACGCGCTACTCCAGGTCAACAATCTGGCCAAGCATTTTGATGTCTCGAAACCCTGGCTGGCCCGGGTTATCGAAAATCAGCCCAAACAGATATTGAAAGCCGTTGACGGCCTTTCATTTACGATCAACAAGGGCGAAACCTTCTCGCTGGTTGGTGAATCAGGGTGTGGGAAATCGACAGTCGCCAAACTGATTGTCGGCCTGCATAAGCCATCGGGTGGTGAAATTATATTTGATGGCATCAATCTTAACGACGCCATACAAAAAAAGGATGCCGATCTGGTTCGTCGGCGCTGGCAGATGATCTTTCAGGATCCATATGCCAGCCTCAATCCGCGCTGGCGGGTTCGTGATATCGTTTCCGAACCTATCCGTGTTTTCAAACTGACCACATCAACACAGGAAATCAGCGAGCGCGTTGGTCAACTGCTGACCCAGGTCGGCCTTTCGCCAGCCGATGGCGACAAATTCCCGCATGAGTTCTCAGGCGGTCAGCGCCAGAGAATTTCCATTGCCAGAGCGCTTTCAAGCGAACCAGAGTTCCTTGTCTGTGATGAGCCGACCTCGGCACTTGATGTGTCCGTGCAGGCGCAAATTCTCAACCTGATGGAGGACCTGCAACGCCGCTTAGGCCTGACGTACATGTTCATTAGCCACAATCTGGCTGTTGTCTATCATGTTTCAGATAAAATCGGCGTTATGTATCTCGGCCGGTTATGCGAAGTGGCGACAGCCGGCAGATTGTTCAAAGCTCCAAAACACCCCTACACCCGCCTGTTGCTCGATACCATTCCGGACATGGACATGACCGGGATCGAAAGAGCGCCTGTTCAGGGAGAAGTACCCAATCCCATTGACCCGCCGAGCGGCTGCACCTTCCATCCCCGCTGCCCGCTCGCCAATAAACGTTGCCACGCTGAATTGCCTGAATTACGCACCGATGGAGATAGCCTGATTGCCTGCCATGCGGTCGAGGAAAATCGGGATTCTTAATCCATAGTTCTAACGCAAATACGTCGCTGCAAATTAGTTCAATTTGCTCGGGGCTTGCTTAATCCCAGGGGCGCTCTTCGTTCGATCGCCACGGGTCGAGGTCTATCGGCCACACCGGGCGGGCAATTTTCTGGTGCGCGATTTCACTCATATCCCAGGTCAGGGTGCCGGGTGCCGCACAATAGATGATCCTCGATGCCATGGGCGCGTAGCCGGTGTAGAAATGCTGCATGGATTTGACCACCAGAACTTTATATTGCGCCGGGTCGAGATCAAAACTTTCGAAAAAATGCGGCATGGTGTTCTGGCAGCGCGCCTCATGCACGATAATGTCGATGCCGTTGGTACGTATCCAGGCGGCATCTCCCATATAACGGATTGAGCCGCCGAGGCTGATGATCGTATGATCGCGCTTCACCCCGATAACTTCGACCTCAAGATCCAGCGGGTCGCCAGACGTCGGGCCGGTCTTGCCACCCAAACGCAGGGGGAACCTTGCCCCCACACCCGCACCGACGCAGATCGACGCCGCCACCGGGTCCCAGATACCGCCGACCGCAACATTTGTGACACCGCGCTCCAGCAACTGAGCCAAGATGAAAGTGCTGTCACCCGGACCGCCGCCGCCGGGATTATCTGCCATATCAGCGATCACCACCGGTCCGTCTGGCTCCTCAATGGCCGCATCAACGGTGGCGTCGAGATCGAGGTAACGCGGCGTTATTTCATCGCGTATATCCCAAAGCTCGCGCCCTAATTTTTCGGCTAAAGCATCGCCTTGCTCCTGGCGATCATCAGTGACGACGATCATCCGCGTGCCTTCCGCCGGAACGTCACCCCAGGGGAACCCATGCCCAAGTGAAATCGACAAAACCCGGTCAGACTTCTCAAGCTCGGTCATGCGCTCAACGAATGAGCTCATCGGCTCACGGGTGGTGTGATAGAGACCAATCATCCGGCAATCGAAAGCGCTGATCTTCGGCTTTATCCGGCCTTCGATGGTGCCCTCCATAATCTGCCACAACTCCTCAGCGCGGGCGATAAAATCGGTATGCGGGTATTGCTTGTAAATCACCAGGGCGTTCAGGTCGCTCAGGAACTGGCGGGTGATATGGCAATGCAGATCGTACTCAGCGCCTATTGGAATATCCGGGCCGGTGATCTCCCTGATTTTACGCAGGGTATCTTCCTCACAATCGTCGTAACCATCCGCCACCATGGCTCCGTGCAAGCTGAGAAACACCGCATCAACCGGCATGGCTGCACGCAGGCTTTGGAGAATTTCGTCGCGCAGGTCTTCGTAGACTTTTCGCACCACCAGTCCCGATGGGGTGGCAAATGCAGATAGTCCTTCAACAACCTCCCAGCCCTTGGCCTTTGCGCGTTCACGCCATAACACCAGAGGCGCTCCGAACATATGTGTTGTCTCACCGTGATCGCCGCCGCGCACCAGATGGCTGCTCTCAAAGCCGCTAAGATCGGTCGGTAACGGGGCTCCGGTATGGGTTTCCGTGCCAAGACAGGCGGTGAAAATTCTCATGTTGTCTTTATTAATTTAGCAAGATCGGGCACTGGACGTGCGGTTTCCGGATTGGCGGCGAGCACGATTTCAAGGGCGCGGGCAACCTCCAGCACATGGCGGTCAGCACCCGGTGGACCCAGCACCTGTATACCGAACGGCATGCCTTGATCATCGACACCGCACGGCAACACGGCTCCACAGGCGGTGGCCATGGTCGGCATATAGGTGATCGCCAGCCAGCGCATGTAAGTGTCCATCTGCTGTCCGTCAATCTCACTTACTGACCAATTGGCATGGGCAAACGGTGACACAGATGCCGCCGGACAGATCACCACATCAACCTCATCAAAAAGTGCTAACCAGTCCCGTGCGATCCGGGTTTGGTCAAGATGTGCCTGCGCAACATCTTCGAGATTATATTTCAGCCCGCGGTCAACGTTATCTACAACGTTGGGGCTGATGTCGTTGCGATGGTTGCGAACACGCTCACCGTGCGCCGCCACATAAGTGACGCCGCGCAGGACTTCGAAACACGTATGCACGTCAGTGAAATCCGGATCACGATCCTCGGCATCGGCAAATACGTTTCTGAACATACCCGATCGCGCCTTGAAAATATCCCGATAGGCGGCGGACATGGGCGCGTTACCCAGATCAGCAGAAATAGCTGCGCGCACAGACCCGAGATCAGCCGGTGTTAACGGGTCAAGTAGTGCGGGGTCAAGATCGACAGAAAACGGATCGCGGGGGTCGATAGAAACCTGTGCCGACAGCAACAACGCCGCATCGCTGATGGTGCGACCCATGGAACCGAGCACCGAAAATGGTGACAGTCCGACCGGGCGTTTTTCCGACGGCACGATACCCGGCGACGGCCTGAAACCGGCGACACCACAGAAACCTGCCGGAGTACGCAAACTACCGCCGAAGTCCGAGCCACTGGCCAGCGGGGCCATTCCCGTCGCCAAAGCGACAGCCGAGCCGCCTGACGACCCACCGCATGTCTTGGCAGAATCAAACGGATTACCGGTCACGCCAAACACCAGGTTGCGGGTATTTGCTCCCGTGCCAAACTCAGGGGTGTTGGTCTTGCCGATGACAATCGCCCCTTCTGCGCGGGTATTGGCGACCGACAACTGGTCCTCCTCCGGTACATGATCGGCTAAAAGCTTTGATCCGGAAGTGGTGCGCACACCCTCCGTCGCTTCCAGATCCTTAATGCCAACGGGTAACCCGTGCAAAACGCCGAGATCCTCGCCCTGCAGAACACGGCGCTCGGCTATTTTGGCTTCGGCACGGGCGCGGTCATAGCACCGTGTGACCATAGCGTTGACGGCGCCGTCGACATCTTCGGTCCGCTGAATGCAGCTTTCCAGCAACTCCACCGGCGAAATCTCCTTGGTGCCGATACGCCGACGCAATTCAACGGCGTCGAAATCGCAAAGTTCAGTCAAGATATTTCTCCTAACGCAGGGGTATCCCCAGCGCCCAAATCCCACCAAAGCCCAGTCATAATTCTGAGTGCATCACGGCAGACCGGCGCCAGAACGTGTTCGTCCGGCGCATGCTGGGAACAGCCGGCATAAGAGTGCGGCACCCAGATGGTCGGCAGGCCAAGAACTTCGGCGAATACATCGTTCGGCAGCGATCCACCCAGATTGGGCAATACCGCGACATCGCGCATCGCTGTCGCTTCGATGGATTTAACTGCCCAGCGGGCCCAGGGATGGTCCGGGTCGAGGCGGGTCGCATACATAATATCTTGCTCAATTTCCAACTCGATCATCTCGAAACCGCGCTCATCAAGATGCTTGCGTAAAGCCGGCAGAAAGTTTTTCGGATCAGATCCGGCGACGAAGCGAATATGGCCGTGGGCAACGGCGCGCGGCGGCACGGCGTTAGCCGGATTACGCGGGTTGCCGGTCTCGAATGCAAGAATCTCAAAGGTGTTGGAACCAAACACCTTTTCCTCAGCTGTTAGCCCCGGCTCACCCCAGCCGGGATCGATTTCCGGGCCGCCATCGCCACCAGCAACGTTCAACTTGGCAAGCGCCTGGCGAACCGAATTTGTCATCGGTGCTGCCTTCCAGTCGTCTACCAGTATCTGCCCTTTGGCATCGACGATTGTCGCCAAAGCATGCGACAGGATCACTCCGGGATTGGCCAGAAGCCCGCCCCAGTTACCAGAATGGTGGCCGCCGTCCCGTAAATTGAGGGTCATAGTGAAATTGAAAACCCCGCGCGATCCCATGAAGATCGTCGGCTGGTCCGGCTGCAGGCGCGGACCGTCAGAGGCGATGAAAACATCTGCCTCGAACAACTCCTTATGCGAAGAACAAAATTCATTGAGGCCGGGCGATCCGCATTCCTCACCGGTTTCGATCAGGGCCACGACATTAAAACCCAGCTGCCCGCGTTCTTTGAGAACGGCTTTCATGGCCGCCAGGTTAATTGTGTGTTGGCCTTTATTATCAGCCGTGCCGCGCCCATACCAACGCTCGCCTTCTTCGGTGATCAACCAAGGATTAAGGCCGTCGCGCCACTGATCATCATAGCCGCGGACCACATCACCATGGCCATAGGTCATGACCGTCGGCAAACCGTCGCTTTCGTGGTGCCGCGCCACGAGAAACGGCCCGCCATCTTCACGGGGATTATCAAAAACCTCAGACGTGAAACCCATATCCTCAAGATAAGGGGACATTTCTTCTGTTAGATAGCGATACAGTTCCGGGCGACGTTCGGGTATGGGACTTTCCGTGCGGATCGCTACACGGCGCGCCAAATCAGCCCTGAAGGCGCCGTCGTCAAAATAACTCTCGATGTTAGAAATAGCGTCACTGCGATTCACGTTTTTCTCCATTTTTTGTGCGGCGCACCTTTGATGTTGATGCCCTTCATAACCACAAAGATGGCATTGACCATCGACATTGCCACGTAATCCTGGTAGCGGATGACATTTACAATTTTGAAAGTTTGCAACGCATCTCCGTCTGTGAAAATGTACGAATTCAGGCCCACACACAAAAAACCCGTCACGGGATCAGAAGCATCCGATATGACCGATACACCAAATATGAAAGTTGACGGCGAACACCTTTGGAAGAGCCTAGCAGAGTATAGGATGGATTAACGCCCTTTCCCCTGAAACTCATGCCCATAGAGCTATCGTTGTCACTGTTTTTCACCCTGATCACACCAGAGTCTTACCCGGATCTACCTCGTTGGGCCGAAGCTCCCGGTCAAAGAAAGGCAGGCCTTGATTGAATACATTAAGACTCTTTAATGAAATTTGAATCGAATTGCTTAGAGGCAGTAATAAGTAGATATTGGTCTAGATTCTGGATTTCTTTGATCTTCTTTTTGCCGGTTTATGGGTACTCGCCCTTGGCACAAGCCAGAGCGACGATTGCTGTTACCACCAGGCCGCTGCATTAACCTGTATATCTTCCATGGTGATCGGCGCGGCTTCGTCCCGGCACAGATACGCAACCAGTTCGCCAATCTCGTTGGGCTGTACCAGCCGCTGCTGGGGCGATTGACTGATGATCTTGGCGATTTCATCGTCCAGACCTGTGCCATTCTTCTGGATCAGGATTTTTAGATCAGGCCGCCAGAACGGTCTCCACGAGACGCGAGAAATAGGTCGCACCGATGGGCAGGATTTCATCATTGAAATCGTAGCTGGGGTTATGAACCATGCACACCCCTTCGCCGGCACCATTGCCGATAAACAGATAGCACCCCGGCACCTTTTCCAGCATGAAGGAAAAATCCTCTGCACCCATGACCGGTGCAGTATTGATATCAACCCTGGCTTCACCGGCAACTTCGGCGGCGATTTTCGCGGCAATCCCGGTTTCAGTCGAATGGTTGATCGTCGACGGATAGCGGCGCAGATAGTCAAATTCTGCGCTCGCTCCGTAAGCTTGGGCGATACCATCAACAACCCGTTGCATGGACGGCGCCAGCCAGTCCCTGACTTCGGGCTTGAAACTACGTGTCGTGCCTTCCATCCACACACGGTTGGGGATCACGTTATTGGTATCACCGCCATGAATTTGCGTGACACTGATAACGGCTGATTCAAGCGGATCCAGATTGCGGCTGGTAATGCTTT
>Ga0233428_1003640_pt1 | contig 12788 bp, 11 predicted proteins | sample SI_118_April2016_4_FD_179890 | JGI IMG/M metagenome (GOLD analysis project Ga0233428, IMG submission 179890) | Seawater microbial communities from Saanich Inlet, British Columbia, Canada - SI_118_April2016_120_MG | ecosystem: Environmental > Aquatic > Marine > Inlet | place: Canada: British... | reverse complement strand
AACGGCCGTTCTTTCTTCATTGGTCGGAAGAACAATTTCCGTACAAAGGTTACTCTGACGAACAAAGAGACCTTTTTCACGATGATGGTCAGGAATAGATTTATTCACGGTATCGATGAAGAGCAGGTAGGGTTCTCCTGTTTCTGCACGCATCGTAAGAATTCGTCGCCAAATGTCGAGTGCATTTAGACTCTTTGTGACGGTCTTATAGTGTGGGTCGATAAGGTCATATTCACGATTCTCTTCGACCGCCTTCATGAATTCGTCCGTAATGACGATTCCATTATTCATATTGAAACACCGTCGGTCGAGGTCTCCTCCTGTTGGCTTACGAATCTCGAGAAAGTCTTCAATATCTGGGTGATCGATACGTAGGTAGACAGCTGCTGCACCTCGTCGGTGTGAATTTCGAGAGATGGCGAGCGTTTCTGAATCCATGATCTTTAGGAAGGGAATAACTCCAGATGACTTGAGTCCAGACGATTTTAATGGAGCATTTTGTCCTCGGAGCTGTGACCAATCCGTCCCGATTCCGCCTCCAAATTTTGAGAGGAATGCATTCTCGCGATAGACGTCGAAGATTCCTTCAAGGCTATCTGGAACGGTATTTAAGAAACAAGAAATAGGAAGTCCCTTCTTTGTTCCGATATTCATAAGAACTGGGGTTGCTGGCGTGAACCAGAGCTTGCTCATCATATCGTAGAGCTTCTGGGCGAATTCCGCATCTCCGCGTGCCATTCCGGTTGCAATGCGTGCAAAGAATGTTTGCGGGTTCTCGCAAATTTCGTCACTTTCGTCACGTAAGAAATATCGACTACGTAGGTTTTCTAGTCCAAAATAGGTAAGGAGTTCATTACGTTCTGGTACTAATTTGATCGAATCTTGAATGCTGCGATCTGTGTGGTAATGTGGACAGTCGGCCGGGTGCTTTCCCTCTGTCGTCTCAAGAATACTGGCAAGAATGTATTTCTTTGCGCCTTCCAGATCGTTTCGAGAAAGGGAATTGATAATTTCAGCTTCGTGAGTTGATGTCATAAGTCTGTTATAAATTATCCGGCAGCTCGGCAAAAACCTCGGCCGGATCCGGCCCTGATGTAATGGCAGCCGGACGAATGTTTACGGATCTACGAAATTACGAATATGATATTAATTTGTATTTTCGTACATTCGTATTGTTTTGTACATGACTAACGACTTCCTACCAGTCGGATACGACGGCTCCTTTCGCATACTCTGTGGCACGGTTTTCAAAGAAGTTTGTATGTTCCTTTGCATTGATCATGACATCGAGCCATGGGAGGGGATTGCTTGTATTGTAGAGTTTGTCGAGTCCAAGATCGTTGAGTTTCTTGTCAGCGATAAATCGGATATACCCTTTCACTTCTTGAGGCTGAAGTCCGGGCACATCACCCATATCGAAACAGGTATCGATGAAGGCGTCTTCGAGTGCGATCATTTCTTTACAGGCGGTATAGAGCTTATTGCGCAACTCAGGGGTCCATAGGTGCCTGTTTTCTAGGATGAGGTCACCGAAGAGCTGACAAATTCCTTCACTATGCAATGTCTCGTCTCGAATGCTCCATGTCACGATTTGACCAACGCCACGCAACTTTCCAAGACGCGGGAAGTTCATGAGGATTGCGAAGGACGAGAAGAGGCTGACTCCTTCCATGAACCCTCCGAAGACGGCAAGGTTGAGCGCAAGGTCTTCGATGGAATTGATGTCGAAGCTATTCACATACTCACTCTTATTCTTCATTGAATCGTATTTGAGGAAGGCGGAATATTCTGCTTCGGGAAGCCCGAGAGAATCGTTCAAGTAAGAATAGGCCCAGACATGCACGCTCTCCATGGCCGCGAATGCAGAGAGCATCATTTTGATTTCAGGTTTTGGGAAGCAGGGGATTAGACGTGAATTGTAATTATTATTCACTTCGATATCTCCCTGGGTAAAGAACCTAAGTATTTGCATGAGGAGATTTTTCTCTTCATCAGAAATACTGAACCTGTAGTCAGAAATGTCGCTTTCCATTGGTACTTCAAGCGGAAGCCAGTGCGCCTGATTTTGCTTCTGAAAATATTCGAAGTATTTTGGATATTCAAAGGGGCGGTATACATCACGCGGTGTGAGGAGTGGGCAACCTTCTAATTTGGCGTTCATAGGCAGAATTGAGCGAGGGTTCATCTTTTTTGGAGGGAATTAAAAAGACCTAACAGGTTGGGGAAGGTCTCTGGTTTCCTCGTGGACCGACCCCAAATAACAAGGGATCGTATCTTGAAGAACTGTTCTTATAGTACACGATTGTGAACTCTTTCTATACTCTGCATGGGGATAAAATCCTATATGTTGTGGTCTTGTCTTGTTTTCAACACTATATATAGTGTTTTGGTTAAAGGTTAGGAGTTAATGGGTAAGAGAATTTTGAGATATCTTAACAATGAACTCCTAACCTTTAACTACTCACTAAATTTTGCCTTTAAACGTGATTCCAACGGGGCAATGATCCGATCCCATCACATCTCGCCAGATGAAGGCGTCTTTAATCTTTGGCATGATTTTCTGATCAGCCCAGAAGTAGTCAATCCGCCAGCCAACATTTCGATCCCGTGCGCGTGATTTCATATCCCACCACGAATACCATTCCGCTTCTTCAGGGTGATATGCGCGAAAGGTATCGACAAAGTTGTGGTCAATAAGTTCGTCGAGCCAGGCACGTTCGATTGGCATGAATCCGGATGTTTTTTCATTTTGCTTTGGTCTTGCAAGATCGATGGGATGGTGCGCAGTATTTACATCACCACAAACGATGACGGGTTTCTTTTTTCGATACGCTTCCATCAACATTAAGAAACGCGCATAGAAATCCATTTTATATTTCAGCCGAATCTCTCCGCGCCCACCGTTTGGAAAATACACATTGAAAAGGAAGAACTCTTCATGTTCGGTCAAGACGATACGTCCCTCGTCATCGAGAAGAGCCTCGCCAAAATGCGATATGCTTGAGAGCGGTTTTTGCTTCGTGAACGTTGCCGTGCCGCTATATCCTTTTTTTTCTGCTTGATTCCAGACACCGGTGTACCCATTTGGTTGCAATACTTCTTCCGTGAGCTGATCGACATGTGCCTTGGTTTCTTGAATGCAGATGATATCTGGCCCTGTCTTTTCTAGCCAATCTAAAAAACCTTTTCTCACCGCAGCACGTACGCCGTTTACATTCCAGGAAATGAGAGTTTTCATATTGTTGTAGTTGAGGGGTAGTAGACAGTAGCCCGGCTGCCTGATAGTTCACAAAATACATCAGGGCCGGGTCCGGCCCGCAAAACGGCAGCCGGAGGAGTAGGTTGTAGGTCACCGACAGCGTAGATAGTATATCGGCATTCTACTCCCTACGCACTACTAACTCCCTGATGCCGATCATGGTAACATTAAGGCATTAAATGTGTAAATCTATTCTATGAAACAACTATTTTTAATTGCACTTGCCATTGCCTCGGTCGTGGCTGCAGCCTTACTTGTCGGCTCTATTCATGGTAAGGCACTTTCCGTATTGGAATCTAAAACATTTGAGGCAGATTTAGATCGCGATTCTATTTTGCGTGTGCAGGATATCGCTTATGGAGATCATGCAGCACAAACCTATGATGTGTACTATCGTGAAGAAGATCAAGATGCTCCGGTTGTTTTTTTGGTGCACGGTGGAAGTAAAGAACTTGGCGGAAAATATGAAATGCATCGTCGCATTCCTATGTACCTTGAACTTGGATTTACGGTCGTGAATACAAATTTCCGTTATGCGAATGATGGGTTTGAATATGATCTAGCTTGTTCACTTGCAACGTTTAAGAGTGAGGCTGGGGAATATGGGGCGAGCTCTGAATCATTTATGCTCCATGGCTATTCACTGGGTGGCAGTATTTCTTCACGATACGCATATGATAGTACGAAGGATTGGCTCTCTGATTGTGCCGTTAAGGATCCTGCGGTGATTGCGGGGTACTATGGCGAAGCTACACATTATGGAAATGTGATTCCTGAAGGTTTTCCTGTGGAATTTGGATTGCTCGATAAAGAGATTATTGGGCCTGCAGATTTTCTTGAGGAAGCGCGCCTTACCTATGATGATCAAAAAGGTGAGTTAGAAGGTGGCGTGAGAGATGGTGCTATCAATTATATAGATGCGAATGATCCTCCGGCGCTTTTGATTGTTGGAAGTGAGGATCCAAAAAATGACGAACAAAGACAGGAGGATTTCGCAGAGGGGCTTCGTGCTGTTGGGGTGCCGAGCTATACGCTTGTCATTGAGGGTGGAGATCATGGACTAATGAAGCGTGAACGTCCAGAGATGATTCACGTGATTCAAGACTATGCGAAATCGTTATTTGGAGGTGAGGATTTCTACTATAATCACTAAAACGTAAATCCGATCAGCATGATGCTGATCGGAACGCGTTTATCCGAGATCGTATGTTCGGATAGAAGTTTTACACCTTTTCTTCTAGTGCGAGGAAGAAAAGGTATGTGGTCCTCTCTTTCACAACTGCCTCACGGTGCACTACCGTGTATTGACATTCTGAAAATGTGAATTTCTGCCCTGACTTGTTCTTGAGGGGGCTACCGTCGAGTTTGCCTGTATCGTTGTGCTCTATTCTGTATGCGTATCCGCTGATGAAGCTGGTTCCTTCCGGTATCTCGTCGACCAAGTCAATGAGTGTGACGCGTGCATGCTCTATATCCATTCTGGCCTCTAAGTTGTTTGGATTCGTTATATTCCAAAAACGCAGTTTTGTCAAGACTACTCTTCCTCTATCGGCATTTCCTGCAATGTTGCGTAGATGATGATTTTCTCTTCTCCGCGTAGAACGGTGAGTTCAACCTGCTGACCGACTTCCTTCGTTTGTATCTCTCGCGCCAGGGTATGTGCCCCTTCGAGTCTCACTTCATCAACCTCGAGAATGATATCTCCATCTTGCAGTCCTGCCGCTTCTGCGGGGGAACTAGCAACGATCGGATTCTCTTCTGTGTCTGAGGAGATATATGCTCCATAATCTACGGGGAGATCTGCTCCGAAAATATATTCCACCGGGGCGTAATGCACACCGAGATATGGTCTTATGATGCGACCATGTTCAATGATAGAGTCGACAGTTTGTTTGACCGCGTTCGCAGGGAGAGAGAAGGCGATATTCTCTGATCCGCTTGCGACGGCTACGTTTACGCCAATCACCGCTCCGCTAAAGTCGAGAAGAGGTCCCCCAGAGTTCCCTGGGTTGATCGCGGCATCTGTTTGGATGACATTGTCGAGTATCTCACTATTTCCAGCGCTATCTCCCGCAATGATAGATCGTGAGAGCCCTGATACGACGCCGGTTGAAACGGAATTACTGTATTCAGCTAACGCATTACCAATCGCAATGACTCCCTGGCCGAGACGGATGATGTCTGAGTTGCCAAAGGTTAAGAAGGGCATGCTCGCTGCTTCAATCTTGAGGACGGCAATATCTAAGATGTCATCGCGGGCGATTATTTCTGCAATATATTCATCGCCGCTTGTTGTATTGACGGTATAGGCTGCCGCCTCACTCGAGACAACATGCGCATTTGTCACAATATAGCCGTCAGAGGAGATGAGGAATCCAGATCCTCCTCCTACTTCTTTTTCTTCTGTTCCATTTTGTCGAAGGGATGGCTGACTAAAAAAAGGATGAGAGAAGAAATCACCTAAGGTGTCTAGATCTACAGACTCGTAGACAGGTACGTCTTCTGTGATCGTTATTGCGACGACGGCGGGGTTCACTTCCGCGACAATGTCACTTACGTCTACGGCGGAAACGGTCATGTTTCCAGTTGCCACGGTGTTTGTATTTGGTAGAAGTGCGTCGATAGGTTGTGTGAGAATTATGAAGGTGACAATTGCAAGGGTGAAGAGGCTGCCGGTGATTCCACCGATGATGCTTACTCTTTTCGTGTCTTTGTATGTTTTTTTTGATTGCATAGATGAATGGTTATGATGGGCCTCTATTTACTGATACGTATTTGTTGAGGAAATGTTTCAAAAGTATTATACTAAGGTTAGACATGAAAAAGAAGCTTAGTGTTCTGCGTGTTTAGGCAGACGAGTTATTTGAGGGCGTTCTCATTTATTTTACTTATTATTTCTTGGGGTGCTTGGCGGCACTTTTCCAAGATAACCACATGAATATGGTAGAGGTAACTATGGAGTTTTCCCAGCTTCTCGGAAAGATTCTTTCCGTCTATTTGCTGGTGACGTCTTTGTCGATCATGTTTTATTCAAAATACATGGTTACTGTCCTCAAGAAGATGGTTACCGAGAACGGAACGATGATGATCGGAGGCGTCGTTGCTCTTCTCTTCGGAACTGTGATTGTCTTTACTCATCCGGTTTGGGAAGGGGATTGGCGTGTCATCATCACTGTTATTGGTTGGCTTGGAATCTTTAAGGGTGTGATGATTTTCCTTATGCCGATGCATGCGAAAAAATGGGCGATGTTCTTTGATAGTCACACAAAGCTTATGTCTGCTGGATTTATCTTGTTTTTACTAGGCCTCTATCTTGCCGTCAATGCATTCTCTCAGGTGATATAGACTCTTGTCATCATTTATATAAAAGAGCCCGTAGAGGCTTTTTTATATTTGTAGGTTTTCTGTTTTTTTGTGATAAACTGCATCTACTATGGTAGATATTGTTGAAGGCAGACGGAAGAAAACAAAGATTCCAATACGTCTTATACTCTTTTTTCTGATCGTTGCAGGGCTTGTCGTAGGAATATATCTTCTTGTATCTACGCGTGCGCAAGCAGGAACAGAGGAGGTTGAATTTGTTGAAGAGGTTCCTGCGAGTTTGGAACGCCGAGAGTTCTATGAGGTTCAGGATGGCGATACGTTCACGACCGTGATGGAAGCACTGGGTCTTGGATATCAAGAAGCGCTTGATATTGTCGCCGCCGCGGAAGAGGTTTTTGATTTTACGAATGTGAAGCTTGGAAAATCGTTTGCGCTTGTAAGTGAGCATGGGACCCACACGCGTATTGAATATGAGCCGAATTCGAATACTGTGATTACAGTTGATCTCCTCAACGGTGCCTATGAGACATTAGAGCAGCCTATTGATTACGACATTATCATCGATAGTGCCGAGGTCACGATTCAGGATTCGATGTTCCTTTCGGGGATTGATGCAGGTCTTCCTGAAGTACTCATTGTGAAGCTTGCGGATGTTCTTGCCTGGGAAATCGATTTTGCGACGCAGGTGCAGACAGGTGATTCGTTCCGTGTTTTATATGAGCGGAGATTTCGCTATGGCGAAGAGTCAACGGTCGGAGACGTCCTTGCCACAGGGTTTGTGAATACAGGTGAAGAGAGTCTTGCATATCGATTTGTGGATGGTGAGGGAGATATTGGATATTATAATGAGAATGGTGCGTCGATGGTTCGAGAGTTTTTAAAAGCTCCTCTTAGTTATTCGCGTATCTCTTCTGGTTTCACCTACTCACGATTTCATCCAACACTTCAGCGCTCAACACCTCATCGTGCGATCGACTATGCGGCGGCTTCCGGCACACCGATTTTAGCGGTCGCAGATGGAACGGTTACATTTTCTGGATATAATGGAGGATTCGGAAACTATATCGACATTAGACATAATAGTATTTATGAAACGCAATATGCGCACTTGTCACGCTATGGCGCGGGTATTCATTCCGGTGCGCATGTGAAGCAGGGACAGGTGATTGGATATGTTGGTTCAACGGGGTTTTCGACGGGCCCTCACCTTCATTATCAAGTTGAAGTGAGCGGAACGCTTGTAAATCCGCTTCAGGTTGAGTTTCCGGCCGGAGATCCACTTGCAGAGGATCAACTTCCAGGTTTTTTTGAACAGCGAGATGCATTTGATGCACAGTTTTGACATTTACTCTCTGCGTGGTATATCTACAGTAAGTCATGGGAGGGATGATGCCTCGACGCGGAAGAAGACATATTACTAAGGTTGGAAAAGGTGGTTTGCTACACGGGACTGTCATTCGTCTCACCCACAGGGGCGGAAGGTGTTACGGCACTCTCCGTGCGAGTGGGGAGGAGTTTCACTTCAGCCTGGAGGGAGGACGTGCAGTTCTTACGAGCGGTAAGGGACGTCCAAAAATGAGCCACAAGCAGCCTAAAAGAAGTCCTCAGGTGGGAGACGTGCTTTTCGTTTTGGAGGTGCGTAAACCGCGTCTTCGTTCCTGGATGCGCGTTGCCTTCCATTGGGTTTTTGCGTCTGAGTGGCAACAGATCGGATGGGATCATGCGCCGCCCAGCGATCCGAGTATTGTTGCGCTCGTTGCAAAGTGAGAACAATTGTGCCGGTCGGTCCTACTCGGATCGGCCGGCGATATGTTTTAATCATTTCTAGAAACTAAGTCTAGACAGCGCTTTCCCTGCGTCGAACCTTATCTTCATGCGTAATGAAGATAGCACCGGTAAAATCTATGAGCTCGTTGATATGTGGCATATGCGCGTACTTTGTCACGACCTGATTCTTCGGTGAAATTAAGTCATATCTCTTCCGTCATCCTGAGCGGAGGACGAGGTGAGCTTATCCATTGACTTTTCGTCTGATTTTGTTATCATTCCGGCGAATATAGACTATGAGTGATGCAAAAGATGTTGTTCTAAGATTTGATGAAGTAACCTTCGGGTTCTCTGAAACGAAGCTTCTGCTTAATGAAGCGAGCTTTTCGATTCGTGATACATCAAAAATTACGCTCATGGGACAAAATGGCGCAGGAAAGAGCACGATCTTCAAAATGATCACCGGTGAACTGAAGCCCGTGAAAGGTCAGATTCACATAGGATCGGACGTGAGTATTGGTATTGCGAAGCAGGTGATGGATCGCTCGTACCTAGAGATGACGGTCTCGGAATACTTTGAGACAGCATTTGATGAGGTTCCTCGTACGCTTCCGAAGCTTATCGATGAAGCGCTTGATGTCGTGAACTACAAGCTTTCGCACGATATGAAGGTTGGTGCGCTTAGCGGAGGTCAACAAGCACGACTTCTTCTTGCATATTCAATCATCACGAAGCCAGATATTCTTCTTCTTGATGAGCCGACAAATAACCTCGACGATGAGGGGATTGGTCATTTGATGACATTTTTGATGATGTATGAGAAGACTGTGATTGTGATTTCTCATGATGCAGAATTTTTGAGCACCTTTACCGATGGCGTGATTTATTTAGACGTGATGACGCGTGAGGTGGATCAGTATGTAGGTGACTATTACGATGTTGTCGAGAAAATTAAGGCGCGTATTGAGGCAGAACAGCGTAAGAATGCGCAGCTGCAGAAAAGTATTCAGGATCGAAAGGATAAGGTGAACTTCTTTGCGCACAAAGGTGGAAAGATGCGTAAGCTTGCTTCAAAGCTTAAGGATGAGGTTGAGCGAGCAGAGGGAAGTATTGTGCGGGTTAAAGAGGACGATAAAACGATTGGATCATTTACGATTGAGGCTCCAGGATATCCGAAACCGCTTGTCACCGTGACAAGTGTGGGAATCTGGATCAATCATGAACCGCAGAGTCGAAAAGCGACGATTGAAATGCGAAGCGGCGCAAAGTTGCACGTAAGAGGACCGAACGGTATTGGTAAGACAACGCTTCTTGAACGACTTGCAAAACGTGAGGAAGAAGGTGCGGTGATTCCTGCGGATGTTGAGGTTGGATACTATCGTCAAGATTTCTCTGGACTTGATTTTGAGCAAACAGCTTTTGATTCTCTTTACGAAGTCATGGTTGCGGGGAATAATGAAACGATCTATTCTATTGGAGCGCGCTTTCTTTTGAAGGGTGATGTGCTCAATAGTAAAATTGGGGACTTGTCTGAAGGGCAGAAGGCGCTTCTCTCTTTTGCGAGATTTGTTTTACAGAAGCCAAACCTACTTATTTTGGATGAGCCGACAAACCATGTGAACTTCCGTCACTTGCCTGTGATTGCAGAAGCGTTGAAGCAGTATGAGGGTGCAATGATTGTGGTGAGCCATGATGATGAGTTCGTGCGTCAGCTTGGCATGACAGAAGAGCTCGACTTAGGTCGCTTGCGTGATCGTGCGGAGTAAAGAAATTTAGGATCAAAAAAACACCGCAGCTATTGCTGCGGTGTTCTGTTTAGTTCTTAATTGTTCGCTTCCTCGTTTTCGTCTGCGTCTGCATCTGCGTTTAGGTCACCGTCGTTATCATTGTCGAGAATAAGCTCTTCAAACGAGAGTCCTGAGACAAGCCAGGTTCCATCAACCTTGTGTAAGATGACGGTTAATGGGAGTGCTTCTGGTCCTTGTAGCATTCCTCCGACGAGTGCTGTATTGTTTTCTATATTAAAACTGCTAAATGATACTGTTGCGGCATCTGTAAATGGTGAGTCATCTGTTTCTGATGCAAGAAATTCTTCCCGCGGGGTGGTTTCTTGGAATGAATTTGAGGTCATTGTGTCATATGCGGTCTCGTAATCACCCTCGATGATTGTGTCTACAAAGGATTTTGCGACATTCGTTGGCTCGGTGATTAACTTTGCTGCGCCAAAGATCGTGAGGGCGCCAATGACGACTCCTAAGAGGACGATGCCTCCGCATCCCATCAGGATGTACATGAGTGGTGATTTCTTCTTTTCGCCTGATGTGATGGGGTTTTCCATATGTGTGTTTATTGAATATTGATAATAGTATACATCAAAAGTGCGGTATACTGCGATTACTTATGCATTTTTTAATGAACATGCATATAAATGAGGCTTCTACAGCTGATTTTGCTCACTAATTATCCATTGCTATGCCGCGAAGGAAAGGAAAAAGAAGAAGGAATATGCCCAAGAATCAACGTGTACGCAATAAGAGTGCGCGTCCTGGAGTGCACGGAATTGTGATTGCTCTCTTCCTATTGCTTACAGGTGGGGTTGCGGTGATTGCGACGCAGACGGACCTTCTTTGGCCTCTTTTTGAAGAGGAGGGCGTTCCGTTCGTTGCGGAGGAACAGCAGGTTGAGCAGATCACGATTGCCGTAGCAGAAGACAGTCGCGTGCCGAGCGTGATAGAAAATGCCGATGGAACCAGAACGCATGCGGTTATTGTACGTGCAGATGGGTCATTCTCGCCTCAGGATCTAGAGATTGAGGTGGGGGATACAGTTGCGTGGGATTTTTATGATCGAAGAACAGATAATATCGTTTCGGTTTCAGGTCATGCATCGTCATCGGATATTTGTACAACCTATCAAGCTTATGATGCTGAGGGGGACTTTACTGGCCCATATCCTCGTGCTATTTCTGGGGTGTTTACGATTGCACCGCATGAAGAGGGTTGGAAGATTGAAGATAAAAATGATGCATCCACATCTTGCCCTATGGGCGATGCGATTAATAGAGTGGAGGATCGATTTTTATGCCCTACAGGCGTAGAGGCGGCGACCATGGATTATACGTGGCAGAATCCGAACTTAACGGGTGTCTACATCCGCCTCGAATGGAGCGATGTTTACAAAGGACTCAACGCGCGGGGTGCGCATGTCTATGATTGGTCCATTCTCGATCGTGAGATTGAAAAGGCTGTGAAAAATGGGAAAGTCTATAGTCTGTCTTTTCGGGCAGGGAAACACGGAACGCCTCCGTCTATTTTTGAGCAAGGTGTAGAAAAGATTTACTTTCGCGACGGGGGAGATGATTTGAATGGATGTGGATCACATCTGGAGCTTGGAAGCCCAATTGATCCAGATTTTCAGCGGTTATATTTTGATCTTATCGAACGCGCGGCTGAACATATCAAAGAGAAGAATGCGTGGTACCGGGCGCTTGCCTACTATAAACCCTCTGGAGCAAATATGTTTACGCATGAAAACCGTTTACCGCGTAGGTGTGAAGAAGGGTGTTTCTGTAATACTGAGGCGTGGGCGACGCAAGGAGATTGGACTCCGGAGGGGATTTATGATTTCTTCAGTAAGCAAACTGCCGTTATTGCAGCAGCTTTTCCGGAAAAGGATATGAGCTACCAGCTCATTCAAGCTGGCTTCCCGCAGGTACAAGATGCGCAAAATTACTATCCTATTTCAAAGGATGTTCCAAGCGGTGTGGAGCAAACAGAGGAGATCATTAAGCAGGGGATTGAAGGGCATGGGGCGCGCTTTGCGGTGCAGCATAATGGGATTGGGCCACTGCCTCAAGATCGATCTCCTGCCAAACCGTCTTGTCCCTTTGAGGGCGAACACCCTGTACACGGTCCATATCCATCTTCTGGATCTGGTTGTCCAAATCAGTGGGCCCTAAAAGCGGGTGTTTCTGGCACGGTGACGGGATTTCAGACAAATAATCCTAAGGCGGTGCATTCCCCGGAAACGCTAGAATCGAGTTTTCAAAATATTTGGGAGAATAGTGACGCAATCTTCTTGGAGATCTATGAGCAAGTACTTTGGCAGGTTGAAGAGGGTGGAGGTATTCTTACTGCGCTCACAGGTCATACGATTGCAGACTGGGCAGAGAAGCTGCATGTTCGACGTATGGAAAATTGGGGTGACGTTATTCCGGATCCCTTCCCTGAGACCTATCGTCATACATTTGTCGATGCGAGTGAATCGGAGCTTTACTACATAAATGCGGCTCGGTGCGGAAATGGTGCGCGTGGAAATAATTTCGGAGTGATCACCGTTCATTGATGCTGCTATTAGTTGTATTTCATCGTTTTGCCTTGAGCTAAAAAATTATATATAATTATTGTATACAGCCTACTCCTTAATCCATAGAACTGTG
>Ga0233428_1003638_pt1 | contig 12799 bp, 7 predicted proteins | sample SI_118_April2016_4_FD_179890 | JGI IMG/M metagenome (GOLD analysis project Ga0233428, IMG submission 179890) | Seawater microbial communities from Saanich Inlet, British Columbia, Canada - SI_118_April2016_120_MG | ecosystem: Environmental > Aquatic > Marine > Inlet | place: Canada: British... | reverse complement strand
CACGTTCCAAGACCCGCACAGGCCCCCGAAACGACTGTCAGGCTTAACAGCGTCCCCTTAGCCGGAGTATCCAGCATCAACGGCACGCCGGTGATGACAGCAGCAACCGGCAGCACGATGGCGACAGCCACCAGTCGGTCTCGGCTGCCCCTCTGCCAGACCCATTGTCCAAGTACCGCTATGGCAGCCAGGGCTGCGACATCGCCCTGGAACGAGTTGAGGTACGCCAGCGCAACCGACGACGCGCCGACCCCGGCTCCCCCGATCACACGCAGCACAACAGGGAAGCGTGAGCCGAAGGCCACCCAGACCACGAGAGGCAGCGTGAGCCCCACGTACCCAGCGGAGAAGTTGGGGTTCCCTAAGGTGGAAAACACCGGACCTACATACAGGATTCCTGCTCCCCATGTGAACGGATCCAGCCCATACGCCTGCATCAACGCATAGAGCACCACAAGCCCGTGTGCGCCGACGAAGGCCAGCAACAGGGACTCCAGTGACCTACGCCGGCCAAGTCGGTAGACGGCGTGCATCAGCCCGAGGCACAGCCCGTAGGTGATCGCCCCCGCCCCGCGCACTGTGAGGCCCGTGAAGGCCACCCAGGGCTGGTCTGAGAGCACTGAGGTGAACACGAGAGCCGCCAGGAATGTCACCGAGGCAACAGTCAGAGCAAGCGGACCACGCTCCACGACCCCTGTTACGAGGACCCGGTAGACCCCGACGAGCGCCACGGCGACGGCAAGCACCCACAGCAGCGTGAGTTGAGGGACGTCAAAGGTCGTGAAGGCGGTGCGCAAGAAAACCGTCGGGACCCCCACGATAAGAATGATCAACAGGCCGAGCAAGAGTCGATCACCGGGTGCACGAGGCAGCCGATCCGACAGCGACTCCTCTGAATCAGAAGACCCGCCCGACCCATACCCAGACCTGGTCACGCTCTGACCATCGCTTTCGCACTCAGCTGGGTGAGGCACACGCCTCGACCCCAGTAATTGTCAGAAACGACGACATGCGGACCTGCCACACCCGATCTCCCAGACCGGAACCGGCCAACAAGAAGTACCGCTCCCACCAGTCGGCCTACCCGGACACGCATGAACCGCATCGTAGGTGCCCCGTCCGAAAGCCTACGGGTTCTGCAGGTAGGCGAGTCGCTTAACTTCGAGGCGACCCTTGGCTATGGAGTCCAGGATCAGCCCTGAGGCCCCTGACAGCAGGCCCATCAGGACCAGGCCGGTGGCCAGGACCGCTGTGGGCAGGCGGGGCACCAGGCCGGTCTGGGCGAAGGTGACCGCCAGGGGCACCCCCAGAATAAGGGCCGCGGTGAACAACATTCCTGCTATCGCGCCGAAGAAAACCAGGGGCCGGTTCTCCTTGAGCAACACGAGCACGGCCCGCAAGATGTTGGTTCCGTCGGCGACGGTGCGCAACTTGCTGACCGATCCGTCTGGCCGGGTTCCGTATGAGACCTCCACCTCGGCCACGGGTAGGCGCAGTTGCGAGGCGTGCACCGACATCTCGGTCTCGATCTCGAAACCTGACGACACCGCCGGGAAGCTCTTGACGAAGCGCCGCGAGAAGGCCCTGTAGCCAGAGAGGATGTCGGTGAAGCCCGCGCCGAAGAGGGCGCTGTAGAGGCGGTTGAACATGCGGTTGCCGAGAGCGTGCCCGGCTCGCCCGGCGTCGGCGCGCACACCGGCACGACTGCCCACGACCATGTCGAGGCCGTCAGAGACGAGTCGCTTGACCAGCACGGCGGCCTGGGCAGGATCGTAGGTGCCGTCACCATCAGACATTAGATACACGTCGGCATCCACCTCGGCGAACATGCGCCGCACCACACTGCCCTTTCCTGGAACGGCCTCGGTGCGCACCAAGGCGCCCGCAGCGGTGGCACGAGCAGCGGTGGCGTCAGAGGATCCGTTGTCGTAGACGTAGACGGCACACCCTGGCAGCGAGGCCAAGAAGCCCGATACGACGTCGGCGACGGTGGCCTCCTCGTCCCGGCAGGGAACGAGGACGGCGACACGTGGCTCGGTGTTGGTGGGTTGGGTGCTGATGACGACTGGCCTTCTCGTGGGTTACGACCGCTGCGAGTCTACGGCCCACCACCTGTGCAAGGCAGATGGCCGATACGGTCGCCCGGGTGCGTTCCCCCACGCTCCCCCTGAGAAGTGCCTGGCTCCTCGTGCTGGTGGCCCTGGGTGCTGCCACGCTGACTGACCCGCCGGAGGTCCCGGAACCCACCCAGAATCGCCGTGCGACCGTTGAGGCAGCCGATGCCAGCCCCACCCGACGGACCCTGGTTGTGATGTCCGAGGGCCTGGCGGGAATCGGGGCAACCGAGTGGCAGGCGGCCGGCCACATGGGATCGGGCACCAAGGTAGCGATCATCGACCTGAGTTTCGATGGCTGGGAGGACCTGCCAGCTGACGAATTGCCCGTAGATGTCGAGACAGTCGCCTTCAACGCATCCGGTGCACTGGACCCCGGCACAGACCACGGAACCCAGATGGCCGAGATAGTCCACGACGTGGCGCCCGAGGCCGAGTTGGTGCTGATCACCTTCGACGACGACCGCATGGCCGAAATGGTCACCTGGCTGCTCGCAAACGAGGTGGACGTGGTGAGCATGTCCATCGAGTGGACCGACGGCCCCCTCGACGGAACCCACTTCAGTGCCGAACACATCCAGCGCGGGATCGACAGCGGCATCACTTGGGTCATAGCCGCCGGGAACTCGGCCATGAGGCACCATGTGGGCACCACCGTGGACAGAGATGGCGATGGCTGGGTTGAGCTGGGCAGCTCGTCCATCGAATTCAACGAGTTCTTCATGGCAGCCAGCGCCTCTGCCGACCTGCTGCTCACCTGGGACGACCCCGCAACCGACCTTGACCTCTGCGTGTTCAATATGGAGGTGCTGACCGACGGCGAACCCACACAGGTCGGTTGCTCCGATGGCCCCCAGGGAAATGGTGAGCCCGCCTCTGAGGCAATAACGATCACCAACGATGGCTCGTACCAGAGCTTCGGCTATTCGATCAACCACTTCTCGGGTCCCGAGGCAATCTACGACACACGGATCTGGGGCAATAGTGGAAGCCTGCAGTTCTCCAACCCGGCTGCGAGCATCTCCGTGCCCGGCAACATGACTGATGCCCTCACTGTAGGCGCGGTGGCTTGGGATACTGGGGTGCTCCAGCCCTACAGCGGTTGGGGTCCCAACAAACAGGGCGTTCTCAAGCCCGACCTGGTGGCACCAGACCAGACCACCACCAGTCAGTGGGCCGGCGTGGCCAACACCGGAACCTCCTATGCGACACCCCACGTGGCCGGTATCGCCGCCCTCATGATTGGGGCTGATCCGAGCCTCACCCCGGCACAGGTGAAGGAACGCCTGAAAGAACGGGCCAGTCAGGCAGATTCACCCGACCACCGCCAGGGGTGGGGCATCGTGAGCCTCGGCACACTTCCAAGCACCATCGTGGCGATCAGAGGCCACTGGGCAGAAACATCCATTGACTGGGCCTTTGCCACAGGCATCACCACCGCCTGCCCCACCGATGGAACACCCAACTCAACCTGCCCAGAACTACCGGTCACACGCGACGAGATGGCCCAGTTCATGTGGCGCAGCAAGAGCCAGCCGACGCCCACCATGACAGCCACCTTCGAGGATGTGCCAGCCAATGCCTCATACGGCACTGCAGTGGACTGGCTGGCTGAACAGGAGATCACGTTGGGCTGTACAACAACCACCTACTGCCCCGCCAGCACGGTGACTCGAGCCGAGATGGCGGCCTTTCTGTGGCGCCTGGAAGGTGAACCAACTGGCTCCGCCCCGGCGGCCTTTGGTGATGTCACAGCTGATGACTTCTACGATGACGCTGCCGACTGGCTGCTCGCCTCGGGTGTTACTACTGGCTGCACTCCAACCACCTACTGTCCACAGGGTCTGGTGACTAGAGCTGAGATGTTCACCTTCCTCAATCGACTTGCCCAATTGTCCTGATTTGGGACAGCAACAGGCTTAGTCGTCAATGGCCCGGATGAAGAAGGCTGCCATCTCTCCCCGAGTCACCGGTCGATTCGGACAGTAAGACGTCGTCAAACAGCCCGAAGTGATGCCACTGCTTGCAAGCGAGGCGATCTCAGCCTCAAAGAAGTGCCCGTCCACGTCAGTAAAGGGCCTTCCTGTCGCCGAAGCAATGTTGAAGCCGCGCACTAGGAAGGCTGCCATCTCAGCCCTTGTGACCGAACGGTCAGGACAGTACGCCGTTGCCAAACAGCCCGAAGTGATGCCACTGCCTGCAAGCGAGGCGATCTCAGCCTCCAGTGCGTGCCCATTGTCGTCTCTATACGGGTCGCCACCGACAGCGGGCAGGTCAAGTGCCCTTACCAGGAAGGCAGCCATCTCCGCTCTGGTAACAAACTGGTTCGGGCAATAGTTGACCGTGCTGCATCCCGTGGTAATGCCCAGTTCAACGAGGCCTGCGACCTCTCCAGCAAAGGGATGGTCAGGGGGCACATCATTGAACAGTGGCGTCATTGAGACGTCGAACGTGGTAGACCGCAGGCTGAGTGCGTTCCTCAAGTCGATGGCGGAGACATCTACTGTCGTTGGACGACCACCAACTATTCCCGAGATCCGAATTGTCCTGGCGCTGCCAGAGTCGTTTCGATTGACCACCTCAATGTCTGACACCCATGAGAATCCGTAGATTTCAGCTATAACGACCCGGTCGTACCCTGCAGCCCATGAGCCATGTGGGTTGTCTGCAGAATCAGTGAAGGCCGCATTGTCGTTGACCGAGCGGAGGTGAGAATGACCCGTCTCGTCGAAGACGTCGGCATAGTTCTCAGTCACACCACCAGATGACGAGGAATACATGCCGAGGGCCACACCGTCAGTAGTTCTCATCACCTCTGACCGGGTGTTATTGACCGCAGCAATCCAATTCGGGCGCGTGTCCTCCTCGGTGGACCCACGAAAGATCAAGTCGGGGTCGCTGTCGTAGAGGTTGCAGTGACAGTCGGCCAGGCGATCGGGGGCCAGCACTTCAACCCTTCCTTGATCCAATGCACTCCGCGCAGTGGCGGAACGAAGGGTCACCACGTGGGCCCTGAGGGAAGCCCCAGACCACGAGTCAGGAGCTATCGCGACTCCCTTCAAGTACGACTCGAGTCCGATCTGGAATACGACGTGGATGCCGTTGGTGGTACTCGACTGGCGCAGTCTGAGGGTGCCGTCGCTATAGGAGCGGGCCTTTATCGGAAGGAAGAGCTTGGTTGCCGACGTGACAGGCCTGACCGAGGCATCACACGATCCAGTTGAGCTGATTCGGGCAAAACCGCCAAGTCTCTGTTTTCGTTGGAAGAAGCACCTATCTGGCGTGTCATAGCCGAAGCGGTATGTCTCTCCGGGAACAGCCGTTGCCACACAGGAGTCCAGATCGTCGAAACAGAGTTGAGCGGAGTCTTCCGACACCGTGAAAGAGACACCGCTCTGGTCCTGGAGGAGTCCAACCCACAGAGGCTGCACCTCGGTTACCAGAAAGGAAGCAGGAGCGGCCGCTGCCAGTGGAACCAGGCTAACCCCGGTGAAGTAGCGGTGAAGGATCTGTTCGTAGGTTGCTCCATCTGCACCCAGTGCCTTTGCTCCGTACTGGCTCAACCCGACGCCATGGCCCCACCCACGGCCTTCAATGCTGACGTCAGCTGTGCCGGCAGCGGCTAGATGGCTTCCGAAGAGGGTCGCAACCAGAAAGAGGGGCAACACCCAAACTAATTTTCTCACAATTCGTATCGTAGGCATCGCTCCAGATGCATCATTGATCACAGAGTCGATTCGGAGGAAGCAGACCGTCTAATCTGCCTCCGAACCATGTCAAGGACTACGAGGCTGATTCGCGGCCACCCTCTGTCACCGGGACCTACGACGTTGTCACGACCGTGATCTTGCTCGCCGAGTCGGCGTGGACATCGTTGTCATAGATAGTGCCGGCAGGTGCAGTCCATGCCCAGTAGTCGGTCGCCACAATATTTCCGGGAACCATCGTGAAGGCCGAGTTGCCGGAACTGTCAGTAATCGGATCTGTGGTCTCGATCTTGCAAACCAAGTTGGCGACCGAGGTAGCCACGGTGTCGGCGCAGTATCCGGCACTCGAGAACCTGGAAACCCCGGTGTCAGTGCTGTGCACAAAGTAGAAGGTGTCAACGAGCGTACCGACGATCGGATCAAAGTCGCTAGCTCTGTGGGTAACCGAGAAACTCACCACTGGGGTTCCCGAAGCACGATAGGTGCTTGCCTGAATCAGGAATCCGGCCGGCCGAGCGTTCGTGTGGTCTAGGGCATTCGCCATGAACGTCGCCATCATTGAACGGTTCATCACCTTTTGGGGCTCGTAGAGAGTCCCAGTCGTCCCCACAGCTACCCCTAGATTCCACAGGCTCGCAATCGCGGTGGTGGACTCGACCAAGGTGATCCCGGTCAAGTCAGTGAAGTTGTGGTCAGTATCGATCGACTTGATCTCCTTGGCTCCACTGGTACCAGAGACATACTCGGTGTTGCCACCTGGTCCCACAGTCGCTTCCTTCAACAGTCGATGGATGAAGAGGGCCATCTGTTCTCGTGTGACGTCTGAATCCGGGTCGTAGGTCGTAGCGGTTGTGCCTGTGGTTATGCCCAGTTGCATGATCTGGTTGATCGCTGTCTGAATCTCAGCCGACTTGCCCGTTATGTCAGTGAAGCCCTGATCGGAGCCATCACCAAGAGTGATTTCTGAAACCGTCGCCAAGCGGGTAAGGAAGAGCGCCATCTGCCATCTGCTCACCGTGTCGAGTGGTGAATAGGTGGTGGCTGTGGTGCCCATCGTTATCCCGTAGTACTTGATGCAGTCGACAGCGGTGGCTGTGACGTCGCTGAACCCGGCCGCTGGTATTGCCACAGTCTCACCTGCTGGGATGGCTGCCGTGGGGCAGGCAGAAAACGTGGCAGGATCATTCGCCGTATAGGTGACGTTGGGGGTTGCGAGGATCACGGCAGTCGATGCGCCGATCCCGTCTGAGTTGATCGTTGAGACCTTAAAGCGGTAGGTGGTTCCGTTGACAAGCGAGGTCACCGTCGAGGTAACAGCGGTGGAGGCGTTGTGGGCGAAGGTCAACCACGTGACACCGCCGTTAGCCGAGTACTGGACCAGGTAGTCGCTCACGGCTGGGCTCCCGGACACAGCACTCCAGGACAGCACCACCTGCGTGTCACCAGCAGTTGCGGACAAGCCTGCCGGGGCATCAAGTACAGCTCCGGAGGCAGCAGTCTGCATCGACGCCGCGAGTGCCAAGGTGGCGATAAACAGCCCAACAGTTTTCGTTAGCCGACAACTCATAGATGATCTTCCCTTCCAGATGTCCACTAAGACATGAGCCTACTCTGATCATGCCTACCGGGACTCGGATCTCGGCCCACCAACATGATCGTTTGGGCCAAAACGCGGGAGGGTCCCGGCCATTTGGCCGGGACCCTCCTTCGTTAGTTGGTTACTCGTTGGTCGTCATATCAGGCCTTCAAGCATCCTCTGATCTAGCCGACCAGGTCCAGGACAAAGACACTCGTCAATGCCGCATTGTTAATCGTGATGGCGCTGGCAACATCAAGATTGTCAGGGACCACATAACGACTGTCAGCACCGACAACAGCGGTGAGAGCCTGCCCAAGTCCAACGTAGGTCTCGAAGCCGAGCCTGTCCCAATACACAGTGCCACTGTTTACGACCAGGGTGTACGCGTCGTTGTCATCGTACGAATACTGGACGTACCTGGTGTGGTAAGTGGTGTCGGTTGACTTGTAGCCACGGATCGCCACGATCAGGAGATCGTTTGCAGCATCCAGGCCGACAATTTGGGCACCAACATTGGTGTCAGCGGTAGCTGTAGCGAAGTCCGTGTCAGTCACGAGAACGTTCGGCGCACTAGCTGCCTCGTCACCAACGGCGGTAGAACTCGACAAGTTGGTCCAGTACATCGACTCAACGTCGTTGTTGTCCTCGCTGTCGTTGACGCGGAACGTGGAGCTACCAGATACTGCCGAATCACGGGAGACACCCCATGTCGCCACACCACTCGAGTTGGTGGTCCGGGTAGTGGTGAAGGTATTCGTGATAGCCGAAGTGCCTTCATCGGTCTGACCCACAGCCAGGCCCTTGTCTGATCCAGTACCGGTAAGGGTCATGCCAAGACTGTTACTGGCAATTCCCACGCCGTACTGATCCCAAGAGGTCGCCGTGACGGTCTGGCTAGCGCCGGAACCCGTCGCTGAAGCAAGCACGTAACCGCTGGCAAGCGCCATAGTTACTGAGTTCTCGTCGCGAGCGGTGTCATCCCACTGAAGCGCATAATCAGCGTCATTACTCCAAGCGCCAGAATCGATAGCGCCCTCAGTCCAAGAGGTCGGACATCCTGCAGCTGTGTTGGCAGTCCCTGCGTTGTCGATGACAATCACATGACCCCGGCCGCCGTTGTCCACGCTTGCGGACGGCTCGGCACTAGACAGGGTGAAGGTCACCGAGCCGGTAGCGGCATCGGTCGTCACAACATGTGTCACGATCGACGACGCAACCCCACCGAAGGTGGTCACGGTGCCGGTAGCCGCCTGCGGAGTGGTCAAATACTCCGTGATCTGGATGTTGCACGCCCGGGCAACGTTCTTGGAAGCTGCAGCGCTGGCATCCCTCTTCAGTTGCAATGTCACGGTCACGTCACTGCCGTACTTGGCCTGGTGGTAGATCGTGTTACTAACACTTGAACTCACCGTGGCCGAAGCAGTCGCCAGGGAGTTGGCATGACTTGTCGACCAGGCGACGTGTGACGCATCGTAAGACGAGGTCACCGTCGTCTCAGTGTGGGTGGTCGTGTCGTTGTCGTAGATGTCACCCACCGCTCCGGTGAATGCGTAGTAGTCGACCGACTCACCGTCGGTAGGCGAACAAGCTGCATCCAAAGCCGACTGCAGCAACTCAATGTTGCCGGAGGCGTCGGTCAGGTCGTCGCTGGATTCGATTGTGCCGGCAGTCGACCCCGCAGAGGTCTTGTCAGCACCGCTGACCAGACCGGCGGCGGTGAAAGCCACGTCATTGGCGGTGGAAGACAGCGCAACAACCGACGTCGTTTCGAAGCAGAACACGTCTACCAGAGCTGACCCAATCGCATCGAAGTTGGCGTCACGGTTTGAAATGTGCAACTCGTCGACAGCGGACGTACCGACTGCTCCACCAACCATGTCTCCAAAGTCTGAGGGGTCGCTGGACTGAATGATCAGACCCTCCGGGCGGAGGTTCGAGTGGGCTGCAGCGTTGGTCAACCATGTCGCCATCTCAAGACGGGTGAGGTCAGCAGCAGGACTGAATGTGCTCACCGTCTTGGCATCACCGGTAATACCGAGGTTGAAGACCTCAACGATCGAGTTGTGGCCGTCAAAGGTGATGTCACCTGTGTCGATGTCGGTGTAGTTGTATGTCGCGGTGGCGCCGTTGATGTAGGTCTCAACAGCGGTGTCGGCGTCGGTGTCGTCATCGTTTGAACCGTTCGGTCCAGGTGTGACGTTTTCCAGCAGGCGCCGGACAAACAACGCCATCTGTTCCCTGCTGACGTTTGAAGCCGGGTCGTAGGTCGTAGCGGTTGTGCCCAAGGTGACACCCAACTGCGCCAACTGGTTGATCGCTGTCTGAATGGCAGCCGACTCACCCGAGATGTCGGTGAAGCCCTGGTCGGAACCGTCACCGAGGGTGACGCTCATCTCAGTTGCTGCACGAGTCAGGAAGAGAGCCATCTGCCAGCGAGGAACACTGGCGGTGGGCTCATAGGTGGTCGCCGTGACACCAGTAGTGATGCCGTAGTACTTGATGCAGTCCACGTCAGTAGACGTGGTGTCGGTAAACCCTGCAGCAGCTATTGACGCGTTTGTCGGGCAAGCCGACAGCGACGTAGTGTCACCAGCAGCAGTCGCCGTGGTCGCAGGTGCCGCCGAGACAGTCGACACTGCCAATGTCGGAACCAGCGCAGCCAACACCGCTACCGCGGTGAGGACGCCGATCCGACGCTTGAGATGGGAAAACATGTTTCCTCCATTGTTGTTGATAGATACCCGAACCGCCCACCCCCTCAAGAGAAGGCAGCCCTTTCGTTGCCCTAAAGGGTAGAGACCCCCACCACAACGGGTGTCGACAACTTGCAAAGCCGATGTAAAGCACTCGTAAAATGTGGTTCCCGGGGCCCAAAACCCCGGAAAACGGGGCCTCCGGGCATGTCACAGCTCAACCGTGGGTGCACACCACGCCACCGGCCACCTCACACACCACCCACGATGTGGCGTCACCCTGGAGGGGCACGAACTGCACCTCGACCCGGAAACCGCCCGGCTCCACGATCACCGCCGAGAACCCGTCGGCCGGTGAGGCCAGGAACAGGCTGACCGAGTCACCCACCACGTCCACGAACACCGTTCCACCCCGGGCGGCCACGGTGCGGCGGTCGGCAGCCGTCTCAAACACCAACCCAGCCGACGAAGCCGACCTGCCCGCCGTGTCAGACACACTGAAGACAAGCGCGATATCAGATGATTCACCGGGAACCCCTGAGAACACGCCACCCCCCGACAGGCCCAGGCCGTCTGGCAGGGTGCCGCTGGCCAAACTCCACGAATAGGGCGGCGTGCCACCAGAGGCCACCAGCACCACCTGGTAGGCCTCGCCCACACGGGCCCCGGGTAACGACCCGGTACCCACCACGAGTGGCGAAACCGGCACCGCCGTTGTCGTGGTGGCCGGCGGCCTGGTGGTCGTTGGCGGTGGCCTCGTGGTGGTGGGTGGCCTCGTCGTCGCCACGGGCGACACAGTGGTCGTGGTGACGAGAGCCCCGACGGCGGCGGTCGTAGACACCACCGCCACGGTCGTGGTCGACACGACCGTCGTGGCGGCCACGGCCTCCGTGGTCGTCGAAACAGGCGCCACAACCGTCGTGGCAGGCACCACAACCGTCGTGGCAGGCGCCACAACCGTCGTGGCAGGCGCCACAACCGTGGTGACCAGTGCTGGAACCGTCGTCGTTGCAACCGGCGGGGCCGTCGTGGCCCCCATCGGCGGCAGGGTCGTGGGCGTCGGCTGGGCCCTCGCCAGAACCTCGATCCGGGCGCCCTGGGGAAACACCTGCAGGTCCACCAGTTCGACCGCGGCATTGGCGACATAGGTCACCCCCACAGTCGCCACGACCCACACAAGCACTACGAGCATTCTTCGCATGAACCCACAAGTATCGTCATAGGCGGGCCACCATGCCATCCTCTGGTGGGGGAAAGCCCGAACGGTGGCCCGAGGGAGCGACATATGGCCGACATCCTGGTGATCGAGGACGACCAGCGCATCCGCGAACTGGTGTGCAACCACCTTGCGTGCGACGGCCACTCCGTGGGCAGCGAGGGCACAGGCCTCGAAGGACTACGCACCCTCACAGCCGACCCACCCGACGCCCTGGTGCTGGACCTGGGCCTACCGGACCTTGACGGAATCGACCTGCTCAAGATGATCCGGGCCGTCTCCGAACTACCCGTGCTGGTGCTGACAGCCCGCGAGGACGAGGCCTCCATCCTGGCTGCCTTCGCCGGGGGAGCCGACGACTACGTCGTCAAGCCCATCTCAGGCCCACAACTCTCGGCCCGCGTAGCGGCTCTGCTGCGCCGCGGCCCCTCCGAAACCGGCGACACGCTCAGCGTAGGCGGCCTTGAGATACGCCTCGGGCCACGCCAGGTCAGCCTCGACGGCCGCACCCTGGAACTCACCGCCAAGGAGTTCGACGTGTTGGCCTACCTGGCCGCCCGCCCCGGAACCGTCGTACCCAAAGACGAACTCCACGCAGCCGTCTGGAAGGCCCCCGCCGGCACCGAGGGCCGCACCATCGACGTACACCTCTCAACCATCCGCAAGAAGCTGGGCGAACGCCCCGATGACGAGCACCGCTACCTGCACACCGTCATCGGAGCCGGCGTCAGCCTCTCAGACCCCGCAGACCGGGACTAGGCCACATGCGCAGACGCCTGGCCTGGGTGTTCGTGGCCCTGGCGGTCATGTTGGCCGTGGGCTTCCTCGTGCCCCTGGCCCGCTCGGTCAGCTCCCAGGCCCGCCTGAGGGCCCTAGCCGGCGCCCAGTCCGACGCCCGCGGCGTGGCCACCGCGCTCGCCGCCGTAGCCGGCTCCACGGGCAACATGCCCGGTGCCACCGAGGTGGAGTTCGTGCTGAACTCCTTCGGCTCACCGGACCTGATGGTCATCCTCTCAGACGGAACCGTACTGGGCTCAAACATCCCGGTAGAACAGGCACTTGAGCTGGCAATGGCCGGCTCGGTGGTGGCCGAGGTCGACGGCGGAGCAGCCGCCATCGTGCCCGTCACCTTCGGCGGCAGCGGCGACCTGATCGTGGTCACGGCCTTCGTCGACCACAACACCCTCCGAGAGGGCGTCACCTCATCGTGGCTGATCCTCACCGCCCTGGGCCTGATCGTCGTAATCGGCTCGGTGCCCATCGCAGACCGCTTCGCTACGACCATCGTGCGCCCCGTGCGCGACCTGTCAGACGCAGCCCACCGCTGGGCCGGCGGCGACCTGACCGCCCGCGTGGCACCCGGTGGACCACCAGAGGTGGCCGAATCCGGCCGGGCCTTCAACCAACTCGCCGAACGCCTCACGGACCTGCTGGCAGCCGAACGCGAACGCGTCGCCGACCTCTCACACCGCCTCCGCACACCACTGGCA
>Ga0233428_1003637_pt1 | contig 12801 bp, 11 predicted proteins | sample SI_118_April2016_4_FD_179890 | JGI IMG/M metagenome (GOLD analysis project Ga0233428, IMG submission 179890) | Seawater microbial communities from Saanich Inlet, British Columbia, Canada - SI_118_April2016_120_MG | ecosystem: Environmental > Aquatic > Marine > Inlet | place: Canada: British... | reverse complement strand
TAGTAGGTCAGAATGCGGTCGCCGTGGACGAGGGGCGCGTGGGCGTAAATATTGTTGCAGTCGAATTCGCCCCGGGACCCGCGCACGATAAAGGGGTCGACGTATTTGCGCTCGTAGTGGATGCCGTCGCGGCTGAAAACGAGCTGCGGGTGGTGCGTCAGATTGGTGACGCGGAAGTTCCACAACAGACCGACGTAGAGCCCCTCGTAGACGATGCAGGGCATGCCGTAGAATTGCGTGTCCGGCGCGTCGGCGGCATCGGGCACGAGGATGGTCTCGCCCTCCGTCCACTCGACAAAATCGTCGCTCTCGGCGCGACCGATGACACGCTTTCCCAGCGGGCCACGGAAGTGCTGGTTGTTCTCCATGTGCACGGCATAGCACTGGCGAATGGGATCCCAGCCCATGAAGTGTGTCGGCCCCCAGCGCCCCCGCCGCGGTGCGTAGTCGACAACAGGCGTCGAACCGTGCGGCGTCCAATCAAAGCCGTCGGGCGAAGTAAACAGGTAAAGCTTCATGCCCGGGTTGTCGTTGTCGTAGACCGTCATCACCAGCTTATAGCGCCGCTCGGCGCTATCGTGCGGATCGTAGAGCAGATCGCTGTCGCGGTAGGCACTGCCGAAGTCGCGTGGCGTCAGGCAGGCCTCCGGCAGGATGTTGTTGCGCTTTGAGCCCTCGAATTCAACCAGGCCTAATTCGGGTTTCTCCCAGTGGACGCCGTCGTTGGAAGTGGCCAGGCATAGGCGTTGGGCGGCGTATTCGTCGAAGTCCTCGTCGACGACGATGGCATCGCCCTCGCGGCGCACGCGGTACCAGTATGTCGTGTACCACATCTTGAAACGCTGCTCTTCGGCGTCGAAGAAGACCGCCTTGGCACAGACGTGATTGCCCTCCCAAGGCCGGTCCTGCCGCACCACGGGGTTTTGCTCCACCTTCTCGGCGGCGTTGACCACCTGCCGTGTGCTGCTCAGGCTTTCGATGAGGTAGTCGTCGGCGAAGAGCTGCTTCTGTGAGCCAATATCGATCAGCGCCATAGCTCTCTCTCCCCGTCCAATGTCCAGGTCACTTCGGAAGCATCGGCACAACCACCTTTGTGCGATCCCACATGAGCACTAAGTCCACACCCGCGTCGGCTTCCTCGAAGGTGATGGTGAAAGCTTCCTGGACGGTGTCCATCCTCGTCGCGGCGACCTCAATACGTAGAATGTCATCCTCCGCTTCGTAGCGACCGGTGCCATTCTGCCCCAGACCACGATTGAAGATGACGGTCCATGTGTCTTGGCCGGGGATGCTGAAGAGCGAGTAGGTTCCCGCTTTCAGCTTCTTGTCGCCCACGCGAAGGTCCCCAGCGAAAGTAATTTCCGAGGCTTCGTTGGCAGCGGTGCGCCAAAGTTCGTCATAGGGCACCAAACCGCCGAAGATGACCCGCCCACGCTTCCGGGGAGAGCTGTAGTGAACCTTTACGTAGGTGCTGTCTTTGCTGTCCGAGTCTTTCTTAACCCACGTGCGTGCCAGCGCCATGGGGCTTGGACGCAATCGAGGTGCGGCGACGGCTTCCAGGTTCCAATCATCTGGAAAGAGCGATGTGTCGAGACCGGGAATGATGCTGAGGGCATTTTTGTAGTAAATCTTGCGCAGCACCTCATCGGGGAGCTCGAGGCCATAGAGCCGCCACCAGGCATGGCGCTTGCGATAGTATGGGAAAAACTCATCGGCCGTCTCGAAGACACGGAAATACGTGTGATACTCCGCTGGATTCCACGAGTCCTTCCCCATCATGAGACGATTCTGATACTTGATGAAAAACTGGCGTGCAAAACGCGGCTGCCGTCCCGGCTCGGCGACGACGGCGCCCAGTTCGGTGTAGACATTGGGCATCTCATCGAGCAATTCGCCCAAACGTGTCAGGTCGTTGGCGAGCCAGCCCATGTGGGCGTTGATGAAGGTGGTCTCCGGATGTTTGCGGAAGACATTCCACTGCTCCCCCATGATTTGCTCAAAGGACGGCTCCGCCGAGCGCTTGCGCCGCGGACGTTGCTTGAGTTCAAACCAGCGCTCGTTGGTTTCGTCGTGAGGCAGCCAGAACGGTGCCGGGTCACCCGTGTGGATCAGAACGGGGATGCCCAACTCACCGCATTTGGCCCAGATGGGATCAAGACGCGGATCGTCGGTCTGCACGCGGGCACCAGACGCATCGGTGGTGTACATACCGAGGCTCTTGTAGACCTTGAGGCCGCGCGCGCCGTTCTCGACATCCGCTTCAAGTTGCGCCGCCGCCTTCGCACCGAAATCTGGCTCATCAATCCTGTCGAAGTCGACGTTGGCGAAGTGCACGATGCGATGGGGGAAGTGTTGTTCCGTCGCCCGCACCCTGGCGACCAACTCATCGCCGCTGCCGCCGCTGAGATTGACCATCACGCCCATGTTCATCTTGTCCATCTCCTCCACCAGTGCGCCCATGTCTGCCGCTGACATCTCGGCAATGCGGTGCTGGTGGGCATGGACGTCAACGAACCGATACTTCGCCGACCTGACGGGGTTCTGAGGCACGACGAGCTGGGAAATCGGCTCGAAGTCTTCCCACGCCAACTCCTGAGCCCGAAGGGACTCAGGCACGACGACAAGAGGCAGGAGCAGGGCTGTGCAGAAAAGGAACGGGCTTCGGATATTCATTGGCTTTTGGCTCAACTGGTTGATGAACACTTTTCTATTTCACAGTGATCGGTACGGCGGCGATTCGTGCACCCCAGTGCAGATTCATGATCGCTGAGGTGTCCGTGAGGCCGTCGAAATTGATCGCAAACCACTCGGCAAAGGGATTGTCCGAGGAGGTGCTGACCGTTGTCCGCGCAACGTCCTTGGATGCATCGTGCTGCGTTCCCCAGGACAGCTTGGAATTGATAATGATCGTGAAGGTCCCAGCTTCGTCATTTGCCATGGTATACAGCGAATAGGTGCCAGCCTCGACGGAGACGTCACCGATCATCACATCATTGGAAACCCTGATCACAGCCGATTCATTGGCTCCCGTTCGCCAGACCTTGCCATCGGGGACCAGCTGGTCCAGGGATCGGCCTTTGAGACCTGGGCGGCCGTAGGTCACCTCCACTACGGTTGTGCCAATGGTCTGGCTGACAGCCGCGTTGGGACTCTTGCGGACCTTGTCGTTTCCTCTTTCCTGACCGAAAGCCAGAGCGCTGGTGGCAAGCACGGCGACGATACTCAGTACGCTGATGCGACGTAGAAATTTCATGTGAGATACCTCTGGTTTAAGGGCTTGGGGTTGTGACTTCGCAATAGGCTGTCAGATACTGAGTGACCACCTTGTCTGCGGAGAAGCTTTGCTCTGCTCGAAGCCTGGCGGCGTTGCCCATCGTGCGCCTCAGGGAGTGGTCACCAGCCAGATGGGCCATGGCACGACCAAGCGCGGAAGTGTCCGGGTAAGGGACCAGATACCCGGTTTCCTCGTGGCGAACCACTTCGGATATACCTCCTACATCAAAGGAAACACTCGGGAGGCCATGTCGCATGCCTTCCAGGATTCCCAGACAGAAACTCTCGTATTCGGACGAGTAGACCGTAAAGTCCGCCGCAGCATAGTAATTCTCCACGTCCGATACATCATCAATGACAACGACGTGGTCCTGCAGATCTCGCGAGTTGATTTCGGCGGTCAGCTGCGTTGAGTCAGCTCCGGCCAGAATCAGGAGTTTTATCTCCTCTGTCTCCAGTGCTTGTCGCTGTGCGTCCAGAAGCAGATCGACTCGTTTGATTGATCTCAGATTGGATACGTGAAGGGCCAGCGGGGCATCACCCGTCCCGAGCAGGGCACGAATGTTGTCGCGCGTGTCTGTCACCGGTCTCGGTTCGTAGAAATTGGGGATGACGGCGATATCTCTTTCAAGATCAAAGAGGCCCAGCGTGCGCTCCTTCAAGTTCTGTGACACGCAGGTGACCAGATCTGAGGCTGCCAGAGCATGCCGAAGCAGTGGCCGATATTCCGCCATGGCACCCAGAGAGACGATGTCCGTTCCGTGTAGCGTCGTGATGATGGGCGGTGCCCCTTCACCGATCAACTGCGTGGCGATCCAGGCCGCCACCGTATGCGGTATCGCGTAGTGCGCGTGCACGACATCGATCTGATGGCTGTTGCAGACCTCGGCAATACGTGTCGCCAGAGGCAGGGTGTGATCCGGGCCCTCGAACAGGGGGAACTCGACTGCTGCAGCTTCGCAGAAGTGAATCCCAGGCCGATCCATCTTCAAGCGAAAAGGAGGGCGCTCGGAAACGACAAAAACCTGGTGGCCCCACTCAGCCAGCTTGTGTCCCAACTCGGTTGCGAGAATGCCGCTGCCACCGATTGAAGGGTGACACAGGAGGGCGATATTGAGAGGTTTCGCCATGCAGGGCTAGAAGCGCTGGCTTCTGAAATTGGCGAGATCCGCTGACGATGTGGCCAGCAACGAGCTTTCGGAATAGAACCGCTGAGCCGAGTGAACGCCTGCCTGAATACCGTAAGCCCGAGCCCGGGAGAGCTGCAGATCGATGTAGTCCATGTTGCGCGTCTGGCTTGCGTGGCACCCCATGAGATTTTTCCAGTTTTCGACGTGATTGGAAACGTCGACGAGAACCGAATTGAGACCTTCGCCCGCGGCGCTGCCACTGGATATTTCGTAGAACAACAGAAGTTGAGCGGCGTGTGCATCCAGCGACCCCATTTCAGGTGTCTTACCGTAGCGGGCAAGGCGATGCGCGTCGCGGACCAACAGATGGGTCTCGCGATGGTCCGGGTGTTGGTTCAGGTGACCCGTGGGAGCGAGAATGATATCCGGCTTTGCTTCGCGGATGCACCTGGCGACGTGTTGTGTCAGTTCCAGCGTACTGCGAATCCGCGTGTCACCGCCAGTCGGCAGGAACTGCAGGTCGGCACCGAGCATGTGGGCCGCTTGCCGGGATTCCGCCTCGCGGACAGACGCGTCGCCATGGGTTCCCCCCTCGCCTCTGGACAGCACGACAAGGTTCAAGTGCGCACCCTTTTCAGCAGCATCCAACAGGAAGGCACCACAACCAAACTCGATATCGTCCGGGTGCGCGCCAAAGGCGAGAATTCGTTTACCATTCATGGCTGTATTCGGCGTAGGCGTCGCCAGACCTCTCAATAGAGTCACGCTTGACGTACTCGATCTCCGGGGCGTCTTCCTTGTTCAGATACTGAATTTCCCCTTCACCCGCGACGTAGTGAGTACAGTGTACGACGGACTGCATCCATGCCAACCGGGTATCCCGGGTGGGGCTGATCTGCTGCTTGCTGATCGTATCTGCCTCAACCTCGAGCCACTGCCCCCCACCCTTGAACAGGTAATATCCACCTTCCCTGGCCCGAGCGCGGACAGTCTCACCTTCGTAGGGGATATCCACAAAATAATCCTCTACATCGATGGCATTCTGCCGCAGCACAGGATCACTCGAACGAACAATCTCCATGCCCTCCAGCAGCCCCATCTTGCGATACATCCCCAGGCAGAATTCGACGACCTGCTCCGCTTCCACTGATTCGAATATCTCCACCAGTTCCGGATCCACAAGGTTCGGCAACCGACAACGAGTTTTTTCCTTCCAACCGGCCTTGATGGTCTTGCAATAGAGCGGCGAATAGATCTTCTGGATCTTGCTGCCCACCAGGAAGTTAATCCGCTCCATCTTCTGCGAGTGTCGATTGTGCAGCTTTGCACAGGTTTCGCGGTGGTCATGGTCACTGTCGTGCAGGAAGAAGATGACCGTGCCGCCGATCTGTGACTGTAGTCGACGGGCCGTCCTGATCTTGGCGAAGACAAAGCGATTGGGAAAGATGCCACAGGGCTGTTGCCCGAAGCAGATCACGGGCTCGCTCACGCCGCCTTCTTTCCCAGGATTTGCTGAATCATCAGACTCAGTGTGATCACGAGGAAGCAGGCGATCAGGTTGTACCAGAGGTAGCCAATGTCGAGGAAGCTGGTGAAGTAGAGGACGAGTACTGAAACCTGTGCAACCAGAGCGGCGACGAACGCCGCGTTCGCGCCGATACGCCGGATGAAAAACGCCGCAAGGAAAAGCCCCAGCACCGTGCCATAGAACAGTGAGCCCACAATGTTTACGGCTTCGATGAGGCTTTCTACCATGCTGGCAAAGAGAGCGAAGAGGATGGCGAGCCCTCCCCACGCGGCAGTGAAAATCCGCGTCGCTGTCATGTAGTGACTGTCGTCCCGGCCTTTCACGAAGTGATTCTGGTAGAAGTCCACCGTCGAAACTGTGGCCAGTGCACTGAGTTCCGATGCCGTTGAAGACATCGCCGCACAGAGGATGACGGCAACGAGCAGTCCGATCAAACCAATGGGGAGTTCGTTGAGGATAAAGTGGATAAACACATAATCCGAATCCTTCAAACTTTCCTCATCGGCAGCTGTAGCGATGTGACTCCGCAGTTGCGCGCGTGAGTCCCGAATCGACTGTCCTGCCGACTGCACAGCAGCGGCGGCCACCGCCTCCTGTTGGCCGTCTCCCGCACGTATCGCTTCAACGTAATCGGTCAGCACTGTACGCTGATCTGCGAAGCCTTGTGAAACGGCGTCTTCGTACTTCTGATAGGCATCTGCGTCCTGTTCCAACGCCACCTGTGTGATGGCCGATGGCAGGAAGGTCGCTGGTGGTCTCTCCCATTGATAGAACACGAAAACCAAAACTCCCAGCAGCAAGATCATGAACTGCATGGGAATTTTCAGGACGGCATTGAACATCAATCCAAGTCGACTGTCGCGCACAGAGTGGCCGGACATGTAGCGCTGGGCCTGGGATTGATCGGTGCCAAAGTACGAAAGGGACAGGAAGAAACCACCCAGCAGCCCCGACCAGAGGGTGTAGCGCTTGTTAATGTCCAGTGAAAAATCGACGATGTTGAGGTGGCCCAACGTGTCGGCCACCTGGAGATTTTCGGCAAAGCTGGCATAGCTTGAGATCTTGTAAACCACAATACCAAATGCGATGGCCATACCTGACAGAATGATGATCATCTGGTATCTGTGGGTCACACTCACTGCATGAGATCCGCCTGTGACGGTGTAAATGATCACAGACAGACCGACCAGAGTGACGGTCGTGTTCATGTCCCATCCGAGAACAGTCGTCAGAATGATCGATGGCGCGTAAATGGTGATGCCAGCCGAGAAGCCTCGTTGAATGAGAAACAGGACGCTGCCAAGGGCCCGCGTTTTGGAATCGAAGCGGTGTTCGAGGAACTCGTATACGGAAAGCAGCTCCAGCTTGTAGTACATGGGAACGAACACCACCGAGATCAGGATCAGGGCCAGTGGCATGCCGAAATAGTTCTGCACGAAGGCCATGCCACTGTCGTAGGCCAGGCCCGGCGTGGACAGGAAGGTGATAGCACTGGCCTGCGTGGCCATCACAGACAACCCGATGGTGCCCCAGTGGTTGGAACTCCCTTTCAGGAAATCATCAAGCTTTCGATCGTTGCGTGTCTTCCAGACGCCATAGAAGACAATGGCGAGCAGGGTACCTCCCAGAATCGCTGTATCAATACTGCTCATAGATTATTCGAAAGCACTGATCATCCAGGCGAAAAGGAATGAGCGATTGCACTGCAGGAAATAGCGTCACGGTGACGTAACGAGGCGTCACGGACCCTGTCAACGAACGAGTTAGTCGGTGCGGAACCACAGACTTCCTGGCAGCTTATTTCTCCAGCTTGGCCAGCAGCGCTTCGCTCAGTCGCGAGTATTCAGTGCCCAGCTCACCGTCGATGGCTTGTGCAAGGCTCAGTGCCTTCGCCGCCGATTCACGCGCACCAACCGTGTCGCCGGCCTTCGCCTGGATCAGCCCCTTACGGTATTGGAGCCAGACCGCGTCGGGTTGCTGCTCGAGGGCCGTGTTGATCCACGCGATCGCCTGCTCCAGGTCGAGGTCGTGCTCGTAGTAGAACATCGCTGCAGCGAGATAAGGCTTCTTCTCACCGGGCGCTGCCATGGCCTCATTGATCTTCGGCACGAGTTGGGCTACCAGGTCGACCTCGATGGGGACACGGAACCCGGAACGCTCCCACGCGAAACTCAGCTGCGCCGAGTCGTTGCGGATGTGGTCGATTCCGAGGCGCATCGTCTCGACGGGTTCGGCCAGTGTCTCCTTCTTCACCTCCACCCTGACTACGTCCAGCGCAGCGTCGTGCCCGTACGAGCCCCATTGCTCGGTGGCCGAGTTGAGGATGACCGTCCATTGCTGCTGACCTGGGATGGTGAAGAGTGCGTAGGTTCCGGCTGCGAGCGCCTGGCCGCCAAAGATGATGTCAGTATCGAGCGTGATCCGCGTGGCGGCGTTGGCACCAGTGCGCCACACCTGTCCAAAGGGGACGAGATCACCGAAGATCGTGCGGCCCTTGACGCCGGGTCGCCCATACTCGATCTCGACGGTGGTCAGACCGATCTGGTCGCTGACGGACGCGGGCGGGCTGGCGGCGGGAAACTTGAGACTGCCATCCTGTGCTGCAGCCCCATTCGGCATGGCAAGCAGCGCACTGACGGCGAGGACGAAGGCAAGGGGTCGGGCGTGGCTCATGGTCACGGTATCCTGGCAGCAAGGGTCATGGAGTCCAGCGAGCAATGGTCCGGATCACCGTCGATCGAGCGGAGTCGCCGGTACGGATCGTACGCGCGTATCATACACAAGACCCGTCCCCTCCTCCAGCGGTAGAACGGATGAAGACACTCAACCTGCTCCTGCTCTCCTTTCTCACCAGTGCCCTGACAGGCTGCGGCTCCGGGGAAGCGACGACGAAAGTGGAACCATCAATCCCGGATCACGTTGCCGACATTGTCGGCGTGGACGTGTTGGGAGAGGCCGGTGCCTTTACCTTCCGTGTCACCGTAGCCAGTCCCGATTCGGGCTGTGCCCGGTACGCCGACTGGTGGGAGGTCCTGACGACGGATGGCGAGTTGCTCTACCGACGCGTCCTGTTGCACAGCCACACGAGTGAGCAACCTTTCACCCGCAGTGGGAGTTCAGTGTCGATCCAGGCGGATCAGGTAGTGTGGGTTCGGGCCCACATGCATCCGGACGGCTACGGCGGCCAGGCGCTGCAGGGCTCACCGGCTGGTGGGTTTACGGTCCAACCCCTGTCACCGGAATTTGCCGTGGATGTGGCGCAGGAAGGTCCCTTGCCGACAGGGTGCGCGTTCTGATCCATCGCTGCAGATGGAGATCGTATAGTTCGAACCAGATTGAGTCGCAGCGACGATTCACTTCTTCTCCACCTCCGCTCCCTCGATACCCTTGCCGATGGCCTCGATGATGAACCTGAGTGTGATCAGCGCCGCGAGTACACCGAGGACCTTGGCAACATTGATGGCAATGCCCGTCCAGAATCTCTTGCGCTCGTCTGCCTGCCGCTGCTCGAGGTTGAGACTGCGGCCCGTATCGTCCATCAGGTTGACGTGGTGATCTGCCAGACCATCGGCGGACGTGGTGATCAGCTGAGTAATATTGGCCACCTGTGTACTGGACAGCGGCTCCGGACCCGACACGGACAACACGACGACGGCACTCATATAGTGTTTCCCGGCGGGAAATACCGAGTCCTTCAGCGTGACGTCCACGACCTTCACGCTGGACAGAGCTGCCAGGGATGCCTCAATCCGGCTCTCGAACCCGTCGAGCTGGGCCCGCCGTTGCGCACTGTTCTCAACGACAGGCTCAGCAACAACCCTGGGGGCCGTGTAGCCGAGGAAGGCGCCGAGTAGAAGCCCTCCCATCAGATAGATGACCGTGATGTGGCGCCGGTAGAACGTGGTTTTTTCAGACATGGAGCCCTCTATATGATGAGTGTGCTGGCATAATCTACCCCGTCACGAGGGGTGTTTGTTCGCATTCGGTGAAACGCTTGTCGAAATCTTGCGATCCGTCATCATCTTCAACCTCAAGATGTATCCCTCGCACAAATCCGGGAAGCCTGCCGAAATAGAAAGCCTCATGCCGCACCTGTTCGTCCGAAAAACTCCACCGAACCCCGGATGGGTAAACCACAGTAGAGATACGGCGAAGCTCTGGTGGTTGCGGTTTGCCAAGTTCTTCCAGTAGCGCGACCTCCGGTTCGATCCCCAAGCCTGGACCGGAAGGAACCGGCAAATAACCATCTACGGGTGTGAGCGGCTCGGCGACGACATCCTTTTCCCAGAGCGCGTGACCGGACATCGAGGACAATGTCGTCTGCCGACATACAGAAGATATATGAGCGACAAAAGCCGCACGGAGAGAAGTCCCGATGGCCTGAATCCAGAAAACTTTTCGATTCTCGTAGCAGACCTGGTCTATGCCAAAGGTGTCGGCGTCTCCGCCCAATACGAAGCCGTCACACAGATTCTCACGAATCTGCCTTTCTGCCGGCACACCCCTGTCGTAGCTGTCATCTGAGACAACGTGGCAGCATCCCGAACCGTAGTGCAACGCAATGGGAAGGTCGATGATGGACCGAATCCGTTTGTAGCCCGACACATCGCGTTGCGGAATGGGCGATTCGATCCCACCGATGCAGTCGAATTCCTGGAGTTTCTTGAGAATCGGAATAGCCTGGTGGGCATCCCGCAGGTGACCATTGAAGTCCGTCCAGATCTTAAATCCCGGCGGCGCGTGCTCGGCAGCGCACTCGGCCAACTCGATCACATCCCACCAGGGACGCACCTTGAGCTTGTAGGTCCTGTAGCCCAGGTCAGCAGCATAGCGGATCTGTTGCGCCAACAGGTCTGGCGGCAGGTCAATGGTCCAGTAGGCGAATGGAATACGCGGTCGCCGCTGCTCCCCCATCAGGACATGGGCCGGAACATCCATTGTCTTCCCCACGGCGTCGAAACAAGCCATGCGAAGCGCATCGGGAACCTGGCCGTGGAGCAGTTCCATCGCATGGCGCCCCACATGCTCGGACAAATCCGACTCGCCATGCGAATCGCCCCATCCAACGATGCCATTGTCCAGTTCAACGCGGTAGACCGTTACTCGTTCGGTGTGGGTCGTCGCGCGACGCATGTTCGCTGCAACGGCCGGAAGGAAGGACATCTGCAGTGGATAGTTGCGAATGGAAGCGATCTTCATAGTAGGTCTCCCTGTGACGCCCGCTCCCTCGATGAGGACGGGGCGGCCCTTGGGCCTTAGGGTATAAGGGTAGCGGACCGCAATCAAAGCCCAGGACAAGCAATGACCCATGCGTATGGCTGGAGCTGTGTAAGCTCACAAGTGGCGTGGTCGCCTCGTGATGGGGCGCAGCTCGTCTCCTTCCAGGACAAGCTCTTTCTTCTCGGCGGCTGGAATCAGTACGCCGGCGACAGGGTCGACCTCGCCGGCGCCGGCCTGGGCTCCTTCGAATCGGACGTGTGTTCGGAGGTGTGGTGCTCTGATGATGATGGCGGCAGTTGGTCCCTGGTGACCACGGCGCCGTGGAGTGGCAGGCACATGCACGCAGCCGTCGTGCACGATGGACACATCTGGATCGTCGGGGCAGAGAACGGCACCGCCGACGATGTGTGGAAATCCACGGATGGCGCCCATTGGGAGCTCGTCGCCGCAACGGTACCCTGGCAAGAGCGCGGCAACCAGATGGTCAGCGTCTTCGATGGCTCCATCTGGGTCATGGGTGGTCAGGCAGGCGCAGCCAGCCAGACCCATTTCGTCGCAGACTTGAAGGCGGGAAACCCCCTCCCGCCGGCACCGCCACCACTGCGTGACGTCTGGCGTACAGACGACGGTCGGCGCTGGGAACAGGTGACAGATGAGGCGCCATGGGCACCAAGGGGCATGATCACCGGCGCCAATGGTGGCGTGCCGGTTCTTCACGGTCGAATGTGGATCCTGGGTGGCGGCTACGTTGGTACGGGCGGTACGACCCTGAGTTCACTACGCTACGACCTCGAGCAGCAACCAAGGCTGAAGACGCGTCGCTTCCACAACGATGTGTGGTCATCGGCCGACGGTCGCGAATGGACCTGCCATACAGCGGACGACAAGGTGCCTTGGGCGGGGCGCTCTTATCACGATACTGCAGCGTGGGATGGCAAACTCTGGGTGTTAGGGGGCCACCGTGGGGTGGCCGACCATCCAGCTGAGATTGCGACGGACGGCAATCGCAATGACGTGTGGTATTCTGCAGATGGTGAACATTGGCAGGAGCTGTCGCACACTCCCTGGAGTCTGCGCCATGCGTGTGCCGTTCACGTCCATCAGGACGCATTGTTTCTCGCCGCAGGAAGTGCGGTAACCATCTCGGCAGAACAAGCAGAGCTGAGCAAACACGACTTCACGCACCACGTGGAATCCGCGTGGCGTCCGGGCGATGTGTGGCGCTTGGATCGCGCCGCCGCGTCTGCATAACCTTTGTCCATTGGATCGGTGGATTGAGTATGATGAGTACGCTTTTTTCGGAGCCTCATCGCCAGAAGCTCTTCGAGAAACCGGCCTACCAGGCCGCCAGTGGTTTCGCGGCTGCGGGCCTTGAAGCCGTCTACATCGAGAATGAACCCTATCAGGGCAACAGGACGACGGTGTTCGCCTGGATGGGACTACCCGAGCTGAAGCCGGGCGAGCAGTGTCCCGCGATGGTCCTTCTCCATGGCGGCGGTGGCACCGCCTTTGATTCATGGGTACGTCTCTGGAACGCCCGTGGCTATGCTGCTATTGCGATAGACCAGTGTGGATGCCAACCACAGATACCGGTTGTAGATGGCGAGCCACACGATCGCAATCCGGATGGCGGTCCACCTGGATGGGATC